>Ga0208687_1000939_pt1 | contig 15230 bp, 21 predicted proteins | sample June2015DPH_6_10_FD_184695 | JGI IMG/M metagenome (GOLD analysis project Ga0208687, IMG submission 184695) | Peatland microbial communities from SPRUCE experiment site at the Marcell Experimental Forest, Minnesota, USA - June2015DPH_6_100... | ecosystem: Environmental > Terrestrial > Soil >...
AGACTAATGCTCCTATAATTTCAGGGATTTCGAGCATTACGCTTACCGCGCCAACAGCCACTGCCACCACACATGCCGCTGCACTGGACATAAGCCCGGCGCTTGTCACACCTACTGCCACAACTGCCGTAAGCGCGATGTCTCAAGCGGTGATTGCCACCACCCTACTCAGAGTACCCACGGCAACGACCGCGACTCGTACGATATTCATACCGCACCGCAAGAATATCAAAGTGATTAAGGCAATATGTGGGCAACTCGAAATAGCACCGCTAAGAGGGATATCAAGAAATACTGACATGCTCACTGCTGTTAGAGAAAAATATTGAAAACAAGGAGGAAAAGTAGTTGACAGACATCACAATAACCGCTGGAACTACGTTGACAGACGCGGTAACGCTTTTGAACACTGAAGTCCCGCCAGCACCTGTGGATTTAACGTCCGTTTTGGAAATTGAGTGGGTAGCGGGTTCCGAGGGTAAAATCGTCCTGCGGAAACGCCAAACAGACGGCTCAATCGATATAATCAACGAAACTGGAAGCGGAGGCGGCGTTAATACTACCCTCACGGGATCGGCGGATTCAAAGCAACCCGATATTATAGTTGATAGCACGTCTGGTTTTGTTCTCGGCGGCACGGTGTACATTCTCGACACGGTATCAAACATCGGCGAATCCCTAGTAATAACCACCATTGAAAGTGGGACATCTATGACGATGAGCACCGATTTGGTAAACGCGTACCCGTTGGTAGATACCACGACAGTCACGCAGATAGCACTGCCACAGTTTTTGATTACCTTTAACGTTGACGATACGTCTCCTGCGTTTGGAATTGGCTCCAATACAGAACAGAGAACTTACTCCTATGAGTTACGGATTTATTTTGGCGATGGAACACAAGAGGTAGTCCTCACGGGGGACTTTATCATCGAACCTTCGGAATCAGCAAGCACAGACGCTACTACATATATAGATTCAATCGTGTGGGGGATATATTGAATGACAGACGATTTTGAGTTTCGGGTAGGGGAAAGTTATACCCATTGCGTTGTAGTTACCAGCAGACACCACAATACCCCCATCGACCTGACCAACGGGGGGAAAACGTATTCATCCGCTACTGCCGGAACATCAGACGGAACAGCGCGGGTTATATTCACTGTTTTCACAACGGGAACAACGCCAGTACCACTACTTACGAAAGACACCGGAGACCCACCTCTATTAGCAGAGGATATCACTTTAGATGTGAACCCACTTGCGACCACGGTGATAACGCCATGCGCGATTTTCATTAACATAACGCAGGCAGATGCGGCCACGCTTATCCCAGATTCGTACACGTATGAAGTGCGGGTAGTGCTTAAGGGCAAGCAAAAAGTAGTGTATCCACTTGATGATACTGCATCATTTACGATTAATGGGTCTGAAACGTGGGACGCAACCGCAGAACCGCCAGCACCGAGGGCCGAGAGGCAAGATGAAGGTATAGTTTTACCATCAAATGCTCCGGTAGATACTCTGTCGCAAGAACAGTGGGCTAAAGCTAGGGATAAATTTGAGGCTGAGAGAAAGGCAAGAAGGCGAAGATGAATTTTTTTTAATGTAAAAGTGGACATGAAAAGTGGAACAAAAACCAAGCTGCGGGAGTTGGTGCTCTTTGAAAGGTAGGTGGTGCTATGACTGCAAGGCACAGGGCAGGCAGATGACTTCGCAGCTCGAGCGGCTTGAGAGAAAAGCCAGGTATAAGAATTCATTTGACTAAAGAACTAAAGAATGACAAGTAATACTTATTTTATGGGCCTAGATATCGGACAAGCAAGGGATTATACAGCACTTGCTATAATAGAACGCAATCCGGTTAGTGTTAGCGTATCAGAAAACGAGATGTTTAGTGGCTCAAGCTCAATGGAAAGCCGGTTAAACTTAGAATATAACCTCCGCCACTGTGAGCGTCTGCCACTTGAAACCAGCTATACTAACGTTGAAGAATATATATATAAAATGGTTCAGCAGTTCAAACAACAAAACGTTCCGCTTTTTCTTGTCGTTGATGCAACCGGCGTAGGTAGAGCTATAATTGACAGTTTCAAACTAAAAGGCCTACAACCTATACCAGTAACCGTAACCGGCGGCCAACACACGTCGTTTGAAAAAGGCTATTGGAGCGTTCCTAAACGGGATCTGGTCTCAGTGCCAAAAGTACTGCTGGGTAAAAAGCGATTGAAAATAGCAAAGGGGACGCCGTTTCGTGAAACGCTCATGAAAGAACTGCAGAACTTTCACGTCAAGGTAAACATCGCAACTGGACATGACTCATACGAAGCATGGCGCGAGGGAGAGCATGATGATTTAGTGTTCGCTGTTTCGCTGGCGTGCTGGTACGCTCAGAAAAAAGGGGAAAGCGGTTTTATGCCAGTTATTGTAGGTGAAGGTATGGGTACGATACTTCCGGGATAATCAAAATTAAACGTAAAGGTTAAAGGTAACAACGCAAAGATGGCTCGAAAAAATATAAAGAAAAATAATACGGAACCGAACGGGATAACCTCATTTCCCGAAAGTCCCCCGAACGGAATAACATCATTTACTGAATCAGAAAGCGCAGCGTTTGAAAAGCTGTCCAAGTCTGAACAGGCAACCATAAAGAAACTTATTGATTTACAAGAGATGCCGTTCACTGCCCAGGGCTTGCCCACGCTCGGCTCAGGCGACCTCATGGGAATAGGCCCCTCGTCACCTGGTGCTCCGGTTAACCTCAACTACTTCGCAGAGTACGGCACGACCGGCTTAATGTACATTCCTCCCTACGTGTATGAGGAGTGGCTGACTGAACTTCAATACACTCGCGGCGTCCGTATGTACAAAGAGATGTACATGATGGATGCCGTCATATCATCAATCTTTTATGCGGTCGAGATGTCATGCAGATCAGTAAACCTCTGGTGGGAAACTGACGGTTCTACTCCTGAGGACTTAAAAGCATTGGAATTTTACCAACAATGCTGGGAGGATATGAGTGTTAATCCAAATGATCTGCTTTCTGAGGTTCTTAGCATGTTTATCTTCGGTTATCATATCTCAGAAATAGTCTATAAGAAACGAGAGGGGCCACATCCAGAAGATCCGACATTAAATAGCAACTTTGATGATGGGAGAATAGGCTGGAGGAAGTTTGCTACTAGGGCCCAGGAAACACTATTAAACTGGGACTTTGACGTTAACGGCGGCATACGAGGATTCAGACAACTTGCTCCACCTCACTTTAGGATTACTGAAATACCGATAGAGAAACTGTTATTGTTCCGAGTTAAACCTCGAAAGGGCAACCCAGAAGGTGTGAGTCTTTTGCGTGGGGCATATAGAACATATATGTTCAAAAAGCTGGCTGAAGAGATTATGATGACAGGACTAGAACGTGATATGGCAGGCGTTCCTGTCTTGCGTGCTCCTGGTGAGGTACTAACCGGAGTCGATGCACGTTCATCAGCAATGGCAGAGATGTTAAAACGGATAGTTCGCAATCTCAAGCGAAACCAAGACGAAGGCATACTTCTACCATCAAACAATTATCCTTCTGATGTAGGCGGCGGCCCAATGTATAGTTTAGAACTAGCAGGTCCGCAGTCACAAAGACAGTTTGACATTGTTGGCATAATCCAGATGTTTAGCAAATGGATAGCAATGACTGTCCTTGCTGATTTTCTTATGCTTGGCCAGGATACGACAGGATCATACGCCCTTGCTGAAACAAGAAATAATCTCTTTTCAATTTCAATAAGCGCGATATTGGATTCAATTTGCCAGGTATTCAACTCATACGCTGTTCCACGACTCGCGCAACTCAATCCTGATATAAACCCCGAATCATTGCCTAAACTTGTGCATGGCGACGTAGCAAGCGCAGAGATCAATGACGTGGGTACATTCCTAAGCAACGTCGCCCGGGGCGGAGTGCCAATCCCAGATGACGTGACGTTTAGAAACGCCCTATGGGATCTGATACACTTGCCAAAGGAACCGGAACCGGAAAGCCCATTGGCCACGCCGGTAGATTCGTTGCTGCCTGGGCAGACTGCAGCTGCAGCTCGAGAACGATCTCAGCCGATAAACGAGGAGACGCCGTATCGTGGACAAACAGATACATGGGGCAAACCGCTGCCAGCTAAAAAGAGCCAGCCGACGGTTTTAGATGTCCACGTAAACCGGCCCAATGAGGATTTTAGTATTGCATATGTCCAGGGCTTAGAACAAACACAACCTAAGAAAAAGAAGAAAAAGAAAAATGCCCACTAATAAAGCAGCTAACCTTCTTACCGAAATGGAGATGCAACAGGTGCTCTTAAAACTTGAAAACGAAGTAAAGGAGCTGAAACGGGATTTAAAGATGCATGTAAATAACTGCCCGTTTCGGGAGCTGAAGTTAAGATGAAAAACGAATTTGGAGAAACTATCAACCTTGAGTCACTTCATAGGGTCCTAGTAAACACAAAAGACCTGATAGATATATCAGTCATAAAGGACGGAGACGCAACGCGACCGCTCACTGATTCAGAGAAGGAAGGATTTGAAATGCTACTTGGAGAGAGAAAAAAAGGGTTACCAGAACAACCAGAGAACCAAACCAGAAATACGCTATTTGCGCTGTTCATGATCTTCGTGTATCCGATACTCTGGATACTCATAGCGCACTTTGTATTCCACTTTTAACCTAGGAGGAACTAATGCCAAAAAAGAAAGCAACGAAACCTAAGCCTGAAGTTAAACCCGAAGTTAAACCTGAACCTAAAGAAGAGATAGTCATTGACGTAGTGCAAGGGATTGAACCAGAACCAGAAGTGAGTGAGAAGTCTTTAGTAGGCGACTTTCTTCAGCGTATGGTGAAAGAACCACCACCGCCAATAGATGCTTTTGCTGCACTCAAAGAGGAGGCAGACCTAAAGATTATTGAGGAAGCTACTAAGAAGATGGAGAAGGCGGCAAAACGTCGCACGTTCAAACCGATCACATTAAAAATAACTGGAGATTTACTCGTCCACTGGCACACGATGCTAGAAGGCATGCGTTCTTCTTTGCTTAACCGGCCAGGCGTAACGGCTGCCGAGAAAGCAGTCTACTCAAAGATGCCAATAAACGACGATACGGCGCTTGATTATCTGTTAACGCTCCACGACGAGGAGATGGAACGTAACAACGATATACGAAAAGCGATGTTGGTTGACATTCCCAGACCAGAAAGGCAAGAGCCTGATGATGAGTTGATTAAGAACCTAAGCCGCTTAAACCAGCGCAGGCAGGCAATGACTTCATCAAACCCAGCGAGCATGCTCCACGATAAACCACTCCCGATACTTCCGAAGCTTGGAGCGATAGCAGAGGGCGAGGGGTTTACTGTAGGCGGCCAGCCAATGAGCGAGGCTGATTTCTTCAGAGTGGCTGCATCAAAGAAACCGCAGAGGCCGATTAAGAAGGGAAGATAATGTCAATTACTGTAATATCTGAACAAAAGAAACTTCCTTCTGATGGGGATGGTCAGATAAAGTTAATGAATACTGGCAACTTTATCATTTGCTTTAAAGATCCAACGACGGAAGAACGAGACTTCGCGTTAGATTTTATAATGAAAGCATCAAAACTACCAGGAGTGGAAGAAGTCCGACGTAAGTATAACGCCCTCACAGAAGATGAGATATTTAATCAATTAAGGGAGCATGGCGAACAGTGGCGTCGTTGGTGGGGAGAAAAACCAGATGGGTATGTAGGGTGTCGGATGGAATAAGCCGGTTAAAAAAGGACGATGATGATTTATTACAATTAAGCTAGGTTAAGATAAACATGAACGTCAAACTATCAAAAGAGACAGTCCAGGCATTAGACGCTGCAAAACAAAGACATCCCTGGTTGGAAGAAAAGGGTTACGATGACCTTATCTTTGCACTAACGCTGGAGTGGATACACCTAGACGATGAAGAAACTCTGAATGATTGGTTAAAAGAATTCTTCTGAACTCTAAATTCTATACGTAAACATGACAGAACATTGCTCCCGCTGCAATAAACCGATCGAGTCAGGTGGGTTTAAAACGTGCGATGCGTGCCGAGAAGCATGTAGATTGTATCGTGTAGAGAACCGAGAAAAAGAGCGTGAGTACAAAAACGAATGGACGCGGAGCTTTAGGCAAAGAAAACGGGGGGTCCGTTACCTAGAAGGAATCCACGGCAAATACACCGCTGAAGAACTAGCGGCAATAAGCAAGGGTAAAGGTCTTGGCTCATTCTCTGTAACGCCCCCAAAAGTAAAGATAGGCCATTCAGGAGAGGAAATACGCTTTGGGTACTTTACTGACGCCCATATGTCAAGCATCTATTATCACGAGGAGTTCTTGGATGATTTTATACAAACATGCAAAAAACGAAAGGCTCAGTTTTGCATATTTGGCGGGGACCTTACACATGGGATGGACCCAAGAAAATATAATTTAATTTATGAATTAAGAGATATTGGGTACGCAGCACAGAAAGCGTACGCTGAAGAACAACTATCAAAAATACCGTTTCATACGTATCTGATCTCTGGCAATCATGACAGGTGGTATGAAGCAATGGGCGCGAACATCGTAGAAGATGTATGTGAGTCTGTCCCAAATATGGAGTATATCGGGCGTGATGAAGGCGATATAGAAATTAGTGGGGTATTGATACGTGTTTTTCACGGGGAGGACGGATCAAGTTATGCTACATCATATCGGGTTCAGAAACTCATCGAATCCTTCACCGGAGGAGAAAAACCGCATGTCTTGCTTATGGGACATAGCCACAAACAGGGGTATTTCTTTGAACGCCATATCCATGCTGTAAGCGGCGGGGCGCTATCGACACAATCCAGATGGATGCGAAGCAAGCGGTTGGCCAATCATACTGGTTATCATTTTATAACTATGGGGGTTGATGAGGAAGGAATAACAGAATTTACGGTAACGTTCAGGCCATTTTATGTTTGATACTTAAAACCTAAAATTTAGATTAAACAAGAGGAATAATGCTACGATGGATGATTTAGAAAAGGAAGCGAAACAAAAGGAGTATTCACCGGAATACATAAGTGAACTACTTGACGCAGTGCGGCAGTATGTTCCTCCGCACGTAATGAATGATCTACACAGAAAGGCCCTGCCGCGTGCTGGTGGAAAGGCAAGCGCTAAGGCACGAGCGGCGCAGGCGCAGTCACAATCTGCCGACACGCAGGCAGCCACAGAAGCGCACCAGGCACAGGATACACAAGCAGAAGTGAGCGCAGAGGTTAACAAACAGCCACTCCCATCTGGAGTAGATGAAGACGACGACGATGATGGTAAAGCTGACGGAGCGTGCGAGGAACAAGACACGCAAAAATGTAGAGATAACAAGAAAATGGAAAAGACAGCACATGGGAAGCAGGACGCACCTGTAGCCTCTACGGGCTCATGGGATGCTGGAGCTGCACAAAAGAGGCTTTTAGCATGGGCAGGCGGTCCAGATAAGGAAAACGTAGACTGGCAGAAGTACGGTAAAGGATTCCTATATCACGACCCAGACAACGCAGACAACGCAGGCGGCTACAAGTTTCCAGTAGCTGACATAATCAACGGCAAGTTCCAGATAAGCAGGGTAGGACTCGCAGCTGCAGCCGGCAGGATCAACCAATCTAGTGGAATCCCAGCGTCAGAGTTGGATTCAATGAAAGCAACGCTTCGGTCGTATTATAAGGACATCGGCGAGGATGCACCGGATAATATAGCGAAGGAAACCGCTGAAGAGGCAGATGCGGATTGTGAAAAGGTGAAAACCAACTGCATGAAATTGAAGGAGAAGGCTAAGAAGAGCGTTAAGAAATCTGACGTGCCAACCTTCATCGGAAAGCGGCCCATTCTTACCTTCGTAGCAGCTTCACCTGGAGAAGTAGAGTCAATCAGGAAATCGGCGTTAGTAGGATCTACTGGCAAGATATTCAACGACGAATACCTAACGCCTTTAGGACTGACGCGAGATAATGTGGTTATAACTTACCTCGTGCCGCAACTGCTCAAAGACGAGAGCGGAAAAGTCAGAGAACCTACAGTTGATGAGATTGAATCGTGGCAACCCTGGTTTAGGGATGAGCTGGCAAAAGTAGAAGCCGGATCAAAGTCTAAGCGCAAAATCCCGATAATCGCGCTGGGCCACACGGTCAAGAAAGCACTGGAAAGGGACGTTGAATTTACGATGCCTCATCCTAATTCATTATACACGCCGAGGACAAAGGATGAGCTTCAAAGGAAAAGGTTACAGGTGTCAAAGGCTCTTGAAGCTAGATACCGAAAAAACTAGCAAGGCGTCCTGTAAAGGTACAAGCACCTGTAAAGGTACAAGCAATACTTAAATACTCAAAAAAGAATTTTGAAACGATAGAAAAACAAGCAGCGGCCTGGCACTACACGGCCCGCCTGTTGAAAGGGACAGACCATCTCGTGTGGGGTGTTGTTTACGAACCCTGCAACTCTGGCGATGTCTGCAAGACCGACACGCAAGGGGACTTTATACGTCCCGATGAATTGCGGAAGGTTGCGCACGAATACCTCGCCAACAGCAGCAGGATTGGAACCCACCACGAAAAACTGGTGAGTCAGTCCGAGGCGACGCCTGTGGAGAGCTTCATCGCGCCCGTTGATATGGTCGTCGATGGCGAACATATAATAAAAGGCTCCTGGGTGCTGTTTACCGCAATAAACGATGCTCTTTGGAAGCGTGCGCAGAGCGGTGAGTTCGGCGCATATAGCATCGACGGAACAGGTGTGCGCGTTAAGCGTAATAACTGAAGAGAACCAAGGCGCGAGTGAACGATAAAGTCGATACAAATGACGCACCTAGCCTTGCTAATCTACAGATACATCTAGAAAAAGACACTGAGCTGACCGATACTAAAGTAGAGAGCGTGCATCTCGTTACGCGGGGTGCAAACCAGAAAAAGCTTCACTTGGTTAAGTCAGCTGGTAAGCGCACATCAGGATCTAATTTTATGGATCAAGAACAAGAAGCAGCCTTCGCCATCGACGTACTCAAACAGGATACGCCCGACGGTGAAGTTATTGAAAAGGAATTCAAAGGGCTGCCACCTGAAGCGACTGAGGCCCTAACGGGCATCATGAAGCTCACAAAGAGTGTCGCTGAAGTTCTTCCAGACGACGTTTTTGAAAGAGTCGCTGCGCTCTCCGGTTTCAAGAAAGGGAAGGGAAAACCTTCTGACGGAGACGGAGATGATGGAGATGACGGCGAGGATGGAGATGACGATGAGGAAGAAGACGGTGACGGCGCTAAGAAGTCCAAGGCTAGAAAAATGAAGAAAAGTATAGAAAAAGCCCTCGAGAAAATTGAGAAAGAGGAAGATCTCGACCTTCTCCCCGAGGACGTTCAAAAGGCAGTCCGACCGCTATGGCGCGAGAAGTTTGCCCTTGAAGAGCGTATCAGGAAGATGGAAGAGGCAGACAGGGAGCGAGTCTTTGTCCAGAAGGCGGCGCAATATACGCGCATCGCCAAGGGCGCAGACTTTGTTGCTCTTATGAAGGAAGCCGCTGACAACCTCAGTGAAAAGGGATTCCAGAGCTTCATTCACCTGCTCGACGCTCACGAGGAGATGCTACGGAAAGGTGATCTTTTTGCCGAGTACGGTAGCGCGCTCGAAGCCGATGCCTCAGATCCGCTTACAAGGTGGGACGCACTGGCACAGGAGAGAGTACAAAAGAGCGGCGTCACGTATGAACAGGCGTATACTGACATCGTACACGCAGACCCAGAAGGATACAACCAAGTCCTTCAGCGCAACCTAACAGCGGGGAGGCAGTAACATGGCAGGAGATGTACCCGTCCTCGACATGTCATATGTCGCGGGCGAAAGTTTAACAGGATATCAATTCCGTGCTGTTGCAATGGGCAACGACGGTCTGATGTATCTTGCGTCAACGTCTCAGCGAAACAGCGTTGGTCCTTCTAGCACAGCGACGGTTCCAGCTAACCGAGTGTGGGGAATACTACAAAACGATCCACCAGTTGGCGATATAGCCGTTGTGCGAGAACTCGGACACAGCAAAGCAGTTATGCTCAGCACGCCCGCACATGGCGACGGCCTCAAGCTTGGCGACACGGCAGGGCGACTCGGTACTGGTACTGTAGGCTCTGACGTTATCGTTGCGTTTATGGTAGACGTTTCTGGTGGAACCGGCGAGATTCACGAAGTCGCTATGATGGCGCGCACGAATGCGTCCGCAACGGTACGAGCAGGACAGCTCCCGTACCAGATACCTATCGCGAAACTAGCTACAACCGGCTACGTTTATCAGGCAATGCCACTCGGATTTACCGGCTCGGTTTCTGATATATACGCAGTCGCAACGTCAGTTTGTTCGGCATCCACGAGCGCATCTGCAGCGCTTACAATCCTACTAGGCTCAGCAGGCACGACTTCAATAGGTACGCTTTCAATACCAGTAACGCAACTAACGAAAGCCCACGTTGAATCTTTCGGTACTGTAATGACGTCCGATGCAGGCACTATAACCGCAGGCTCGTTTACACCGACCAACAAGATAAGCGTTTACGTGACGCAGGGCACGACGCCGTTTGGCGGCTCGGATACAGGCTCAATAACACTGTACGTCGAGTACAACTGAGGAAAAAAGAAAATGGCAACAAATTTCAGAAACTTTGCCTCGCCAACACCTAACCTAGGTCTCTATGGAGCCGCACAGCGACTCACGAAGGCGGGCTATATTGAGAGTCCTTATGAGGCATGGACAATGCCAAATGAGGTTCAACTCAAGAAGTCTCAGCCCACTGTGTTCGATGTACACGTTAACGTTCCAAACACGATGTTCAGCATCGCCTACATCCAGAGCCAGCAAAACTTTAGGGCAGCCGAGATATTTCCGCTTATTCCTGTAATGAAAAAGTCGGATTACTATGTCTCGTACACTAAAGACTACTGGTTCACGAATGAGGCTAAGGTTAGACTAGACGGCGCGGAAACGGCAGGAACCGGCTACGGGCTCGACATGACGAACACATACATCTGTGATGTGTGGGGCCTTCACGTTGACCTCGGTGACATGGTTGCAGCTAACGCAGACGCTCCGCTCAACATGCAGCGGGATATTTCGCTGTTCTTGACACAGAAGCTCCTCCTCGCACGAGAGATGCAGTTTGTCACGAACTACTTTACCGACTCTGTGTGGACAAACGAAGTAGACGGCGGAACGAACACCGAGTATGTAGCGACCACGAAAGACTTCGTCTACTGGGACGACCAGGTAAACTCAACGCCTATTGAAGATGTGCGAAAGTACAGACTTGAGATGGCGATGGCAACCGGCTTTGTGCCGAACACCCTGGTTATCGGACCAGAAGTCTACGAGGCGCTGATTGTTCACCCTGAGATCCTGGAAAGGATTAAGTACGGTGGAACTCCAGGCAGTCCGGCAGTCATCTCGGAGCAGGCCCTTGCTCAAGTATTTTCAGTTGACAGGGTCATTATCCCGATGTGTGTCGTCAACACTGCTGCGGAAGGTGCATCGGCATCGCCAACAATGGGATTCGCTTACGGTAAAGACGCGCTCCTTTGTTACTCGAACCCGAACCCTTCAATACTGACTCCCTCTGCGGGGTATATGTTCGGATGGAACGGTTACCTCAGCTCAGGCAGCCCGTATCAGGACATCGTTGGCTCTGGTGGAGCTGGTTGGTTCGCTGTCAGGAACTTTAGGCTGGAGTGGAGACGCGCCATGAGGATGGAAGCTGAGATGGCAATGGGCATGGAACTTATTGCTCAAGACCTTGGCTACTTCCTGGACGGCTGCGTTTCGTCTTCGTTTGAGTAGTTTGAGTAAGGCGAAAAGAAATGACGTGGAGTTATAGCGGCGACCCAACGACATCGTTAATGGATCAGGTTAGGTTCTACATCGGCGATACCGACGAGAATAACCAGCTCCTCAGCGATGAAGAGGTAAGCTCTATCACTACGACGTACTCTAATCCGTTTTGGGCGGCGGGGGTAGCAGCTAACGCCCTCGCTGCTCGGTTCGCACCTTCTACCGAGGAAAAGGTAGGCATGTGGGGTGGGGCATACCAGCAACGGTATGAACACTTCCTCCAGCTTAGCAAAGAGCTGAAGGAAATGGCAGTCCGCCAGGCAGTGCCTTACTTCGGAGGAACGGAGCCTCAGGAAGACGAGCAGCCCACACCAAGGCAGATACGCGTAGGGATGTGGAGCGACAGGACGTGGTAAGCCGAATAACTCCCTAAATTTTTTGATAACACGAGTAAGAAGATAATGGCTGAAAAGGATCCTATTATGACGAAAAAATCAGACATCGCTGCTGCAATAACCGCGATGGATACTGCGATCGCGGAAATTGGTTGCGGGACTACGGCGCATATGTATCAGATAGAAATAAACAGACTCGCGCGGCTCGAAAAAACAAACACTAGCACTAACTAATCAACTAATCGACTAACTAAAGAAAACGAAGGAGGAGGTAGGCCCATGCAATGGGTAGGTGTTAATCAACTTAGGACATCCAGTGGCAACGCAATACAGGCCGGAGACCTAATCGACGAAGCGACAGGTTCGCTTCTTGTCAAGCCGGTAAACGCGGTTTGCGTTCCGGTGCATAACGCGACAGGCAGCCCCTTAACTAAGGGAATGCTCGTCTACATAAACGGATTTTATTACAATTCAAACTATCCGACAATCGCGGCTGCAGATAACACTGATGCTACGAAACAAGCGCAGTTTGTCGTGCTTAGCGATATCGCCGACGGAGCCGACGGCTATGTTAACGGCATCGCTATGGTGCGGTTCATGGACACGTCTGCCCGAACGGTTGGAGATATTGCATACTTGAGTACTGCAGGTGGAATTACCTTTACCGCGCCGACTACAGCAGGCACGATGCAACAGCCTGTTGGTGTAGTGGCAAGCAAGTCATCTTCAGGAGCAAACGGAGATGTATATTTCTTCCCGTCAATTTCAAGAGAGACTGAGAACGGTCTTGGGATAGACCCACTCTCAATAACGGCTGGAATGATAGCAGCGGGAGCAGTAACGAATGCAAAACTTGCCTCGACTGCAGTTACTGAGTCAGTGACGGTTCCTAAGACGTTTACGCACGCGTCATTAAGCGATACTGCAGGGATTTTAGGCTCGCAACTATCAGCAAGCGCAGCTATCGCAGGAACGCAGTTAGCGTCAAACGCAGCGATAGCAGGCTCGCAACTTTCAGCGACGGCAGGCATTACTGGTTCGCAATTATCAGCAAGCGCAGCGATAGCAGGAACACAGCTGTCAGCGAGTGCAGCAATAGCAGGTACGCAGTTATCATCAACCGCAGCAATAGCAGGTTCACAACTCGGAACTGGAACCGTCAAACAAATCAAAGGAACCGTAACCTTTAACGGCGGTGCTACGCAGGCAATCGGCACGCTACCCGCTGGGGCAATTTTGCTTCAGGCGATAGCAGTATGCACAGCCACGTTCAACGGCGACACACCCACGCCCTCTTTAACGGTAGGATATACTGGTGGTGGTAACGGGGCTAAGATAATCACATCCCCAACGCTGACGGCTGCCGCAGTAACCGGCGAAGCCGCAGGAGATCTGGGTGCTGACCTATACAGCACTACGAAGAGAGTCAAGTTTTACGCAGCACAGACGGTCGTTAATGGCTACTATACCGCTGCAACTAACGGCCCAACCACGGGTTCGATTGACGTTTATTTAATTTACGTGCAGACGGCAGCAGGGGTAGTATAAGACAAAGAAATGCCACGATTCAGCGGATACCCAGCACAATCCCTTTCATCCTGGTTGCTCAAGGACACGTTTCTACAGGAACGCAAAACCCTTATAGCAGACGGAGCAGGCGGCTTTACGGTAGACTGGACAGAAGTGGATACAGAATTACAAGGGGTGTTAATCCCAGTACCACGAATGAATGAAGAGGAGCGAGGAGCAAAGGGCGTGGCAGGCATAACGCATACGTTCTTCACCTACCCAGATTCAGATGTTCAACGGGGTGACAGGTTAACCATAACCAAAGAAGGACGCACGCATATTGTGGCAGTCTTAGGTCTAGAGAATCCCGTTATGATGAACCATCACCTCGAAGTCAGTTGCAAGGAATTTGAGCCAGGAATTATCGGAGCAGGCCAGGACGAGGAGCAGTTCTAAATGGCAAACAGCATCAAAACGACTGTTCTTGGCCTCGACAAGCTTGACATAAAACTCACAAAGATGTTCACCGGCGTATCGAGTGGTGCGCTCTCATCCAAGACCACATTGGACATTGCAGAGGCGGTAGTAGCAAAGGCGAAAGAGAAAGTCCCCGTTATGACTGGAGCTCTAAAGAAATCCATTCGAGTCGAACACGGTGAGGCCGGTAGCGCGACTCTTGGTAGCGCACACGTTGTAGCAGGAGGCCCAGGTGATTGGGGGCAGAAGACAGGTGATGGGGTAGTGTATGCGACGTACGTAGAGATGGGAACTCGCAAGATGGCTGCCCAACCGTATCTGCGACCAGCGATAGAGGAAGTAATGCATGATGCAAGCGTAAATGAGAAGATTGCTAAACAGATCAAGGAACTGTGGGGTGGATTGTAAAAATGCCTGACGTAACACCATCTGGAGGAGGATCTGCTAACCAGCCGGTCGTGACAAAAGTGTATGCTAACATGCTGACATGGGCAACCCAGACTGCGATACAATCTCTGCTTTCAGAAGATGCAGGAATTATTGAGCTCACAGCGCAAGAGGATGGCAGCGCAGGGGTGTGGAATTATGAAGCCGCCCCAAACGCTTTACTCCCTTACATAGTGTTTGACGAGGTTAGCGCAACGCACTTCGAAACCTTTGGGCGTATGGGAAAGAATATGCTATGGGACATAAGCGTTTACAGCGCCCAACCAGGCGAAAGCGAGACAAGCAACATATTCAGCCAAATTACTGCGATATTATCAGAGTCCACAGCAAACCCACATCCCCTCTCATATGACAATGTAAACTTTGCGATGGTTCACGAAATAACCGGGCCAATGCCAATACCCGATCCAGAAAAAGGGATCAGGCGATTGGTGGCCACATATCGAATTATAGCGCAGGAAGCGTAGGATTTAGAAGAAAAATGAAAGTAGATCTAGAAGTGCCAATCACAGCCCCCCCTCTTC
>Ga0208687_1000942_pt1 | contig 15163 bp, 10 predicted proteins | sample June2015DPH_6_10_FD_184695 | JGI IMG/M metagenome (GOLD analysis project Ga0208687, IMG submission 184695) | Peatland microbial communities from SPRUCE experiment site at the Marcell Experimental Forest, Minnesota, USA - June2015DPH_6_100... | ecosystem: Environmental > Terrestrial > Soil >...
CTATCTCGAAGACCGTTAACATGCCGGAGGAGGCGACGGTAGACGAGATCGCCAATGTGTACACCGAAGGCTGGCGCCTGGGACTGAAAGCCATAGCTATTTACCGCGACGGGTCGAAGCGCGTGCAGCCGCTAAACACCTCGAAGAAGGAGCCGGAAGTCAGCAAGCGGCAAGCAGGCGCCGAACCGCCGGCTACGCCTCCTGCTGAGAAGAAACATGCCTCAAAAGCCAAGGTGCCGGCCCCGGTAACGGAGAAATCGTCGGAACCCGACACCGCTTCCAAATCCACGGCCGGCACGCCGAAACCTTACCGCCGCAAGCTGCCGGACGAGCGCAATGCTAATACCCATAAGTTTTCCGTGGGCGCGCACGAAGGATACCTGACTGTCGGCCTTTACGACGAAGGGCAGCCGGGCGAAATTTTCATCACCATGGCCAAGGAAGGTTCGACGGTTTCTGGTTTGATGGACTCCTTCGCTACCGCCGTATCGCTGGCTTTGCAGTACGGTGTGCCGCTCAGGGTGCTGTGCGATAAGTTCAGCCACATGCGCTTTGAGCCCAGCGGCTGGACCAATAATCCCAAGATCCACTTTGCGAAATCTATCATGGATTACATCTTCCGCTGGCTGGCATACAAGTTTCTGCCCAAGGATGCCCAGCCGCAGGAAGACGCCAGCGTCGCTTCCCTGAACGGCACGGAAATCGAAAAAGCCGCCGGATTGGCAAACCAGTTCACCCATGCCGCGGCCGGACCTTCCGCGGCAGTCCTGCCGGGGCTGGCGGGAGCGGTACATAGTGAAGATGCGCCAAGCTGCTCCGACTGCGGCGCCATCATGGTGCGCAATGGCGCCTGGTATCGCTGCGCGAATTGCGGGTCAACCACCGGCAGCTCCTAGCCGCCGGGCGGGTAGAACGGGTCTGAGAGGAGAGGGCTCAAAGACACACACGTTGATCAGATTCAAGGCCATTGCTGGCGTTCGGGCCTGGTGTAATTCGAGGTAGGTCGGAGCAAAGTCGGACCGCTATCATCTGAGGACCGCCCTTATGTTATTCGGGGCTCCGGCTCTCGGTGAGGCAGGAACAATCCACGGGGGAGCGCCCTGAATGCATTGGAAGTTTTCAACGCCATCGCTTTGAGGTGCCCGAGTTTTTGCACCACGGGAAGTGCAACAGCCTACATCACAGCACGAAGCAGTGAAGCTTGGATTGTTCCCATCTGGGAGCTTAAGACCGCTGGCACCCCTGACCTTTGACCTACAGGCGTGTTCAGATCGGGATTGTGCCTGATAAGTCGCCTTCACGTCATATGAGAGTCACTTGGCCTACTAGTAGAAGTGCAACCTCCTGACTCCCCCGAAGTCCCCATCTGGGAAGTTACCGTCGCTTCCGCCGTTTAGCGGAACGTGTCAATGGTTTTGAGACACCTCCCGAACGAATTTAGAGTCGTTCCCGGGCGGTCGTGGGGCTGGATCGAGAAAATCAGCTTCCAGGATGCCGCAGGATTAACGATCTGGCGTTGACCCATCTCCCCGCACCCTCGGAATCAGACTGTTTTCTGCGAGGGCGCAAGCTTCAGATCTACTCGAATTGGTCTTCGGTTGGTTGATCCGGGCCGCTTCCGGCACGACCGCTGGCCGCGGCGTTCCCTGGACAAAACGCCCCGGGTGAGCCTCGAAGGCTGCCGATCAGAAGACTCTACGGGTAGGGTAATACACAATCGTCGAAGCTGAATCGCTCTCAAAGACTTTGTTTCCAGGGAATTACGACATCAGAGGCCCACTCCGGGACCGTTTTCGCAGTAAACTACCGCTAAACGGGCTTCTCCACGGTGTACTTAATAAGTCTTCAAATTGGGCTTGACTTGGTACCCTTTTGAGGTATCATAAGTGATAATACCTTAAGGCGGCAACAGCCGGAACATTTTCGACGAAGGGAGTACGACATATGACCATTGTGAGAACGGGGGTCGAGTGGATCAATACTTTCTCGGGCCCATGCAAGCAAAATAACCTGAGCAACCGGGCCAACGATGCAGAAGGATTTCAAAACGCGATGGCGTCCCACGGTCACACCAGGGTGTTCGACTGGGGTGACGGAAACGCCTGGGAAACGGATTTCCGTGCCCCCGCTTTTGGCGGCGACGCGCTGGACTGGAGCGACAACGTCCACTTTTGCTATTTCGCCGACCACGGAGGGAACTCGGGCAGCGTGTTTCAAATTGGCTTCACCGCCCAACACACCAACTGTCTCGGTTCCTCCGACCAGTGGAAACTTGGGGCTAAGTCGCTAAAGTGGATCGTGTTCGACGCTTGCGATCTGGTGCTGCAAGCCGACGCAACTAACATCAGCGAATGGTTCGGCCCGATGCAGGGTGTCCACATGGTGTTTGGATTCGTGGGCCTGGGCTATGACGATGGTGGTCGCGGCGCTAGTTTTGGCAACGATGCCGGTTCCGGGGCCGTGTTGTCGAATGCGTGGCTCGCCGACGCGGTCGCTTCCGGTTCCAACCAAACGGCAATCGCAATTGCGGCCGGGACCACCCAGGCCGACGCCATCAACCGGCGGGACAACGAGTGCATCAACTGGCGCGATATCGATATTGCGTCCACAAACTGGCTCGCCTGGAAATGGTACAGCTAACCGGTACGCGCCTATTGACGATATGAAAGGAGCAATTTCATGGCTGAAATAGTGTGTGAAAGAGATTACAAGTTCGAATTGCCGGCCGGTGTGAACATCTACCGGCTGCGCCGCCCGGATATCACTCAAGATACCGTCCGCCGGGTGGGAGGCCGCTTCGGCCTGCGGCCCACGGTCGATTCCGGTGCATTCATTCTCGACGCCCGGGGCATCGCCTACTCGGAGGCATCTGCATGGGGGCTGAGACTGTTTCGGCGTTCCGGGGGATGGCAGTACCGACATGCGACGCGCTGGCAGGCGGACGACGGAAAGGGACACCTCATCATCGACGACGAGGAAGCGGCCCGCCTCGCTCTGGATGCCATCGGGCGGTACGCGCTTCCCGCTGGGCCTGAGGTGGAGCGCATGCGTGTCGAGCGTCTACATGTCGCTCATGCGGAGCGCAGAGGTACCAACCACGAAGAACGGATCGTCGGGGTGAGGGTTCTGTTTCGCAGGATCTTGGACGGCCTTCCCGCCGAAGGACCTGGGGGCAAGACCGTTGTCTACCTCGACCATGAACGTGAGCTCACGGGCATCGATCACCTCTGGCATGACATCGAATCCGTTCACGAGCCGGTGAGGAGGCTGCGGCCGGTCGAGGAGGCCCTCGAAGAGGTGCGGCGCCGGTACGGAACTGGTGAAGGTCGCGTCGAAGTGACGGGCCTGCGCCTGGGGTACTTCGAGCTGGGTTGGGACGAGGATCAGGAATACCTTCAGCCGGCTTATGTGGTATTCCTGCGACTGGGTTCCTTGGATGCTCGCTTCAGGATGAACGCCATGGTGCCTGTGGCGGCGGCTGTCAATGCCGTCGGTCCTATCGAACCGGCTCTGCCCACGAGGGAGCCGCAGGCGCGCCGCACCGGCTGAGGTCACTGTCCAGGAGTCTACCGCACAGCCCATGGCGTCCTCCACACCCGATATCGACCAGCTCGAGGCCCGCATGCGGCCTGGAGCGCTGTCCCTGGCGGGATTCCTGGGGCCGAGCGAGAGCCTGCGCGCCGTCATGGCTGCCGACGACTTGGCGATGCAGCGGACTGGGGTCACATTCGAAGCGCTCGCCGTGGCTATCGAGGCATTGATTGCCGCTGCGAGCGCTTCACCGACGCACGAAGCGCTCGTCAACGGCACGCACCATGTGCGAATTCAGCAGTACCTGGGTTTCCAGATATGCCCATGGTCACCCGATCCGCAGCACGTGCAGTGCATGGGACGGGGATTGCACTTTTCCTCTCTCCAATGGAGGGTCGAGAGCCTGCCAAGGGGCCAAGTGCTGCAAGGTCCGGGACTCATCGTCCACCTCATGCACGATCACCACTTCTGCGAAGGGCGGGAGTCTCCGTACCGCGTCGACCCGGTTGCACTTGCCGAGCTGCTCGGGCTCGTCTGATGCGGCGTCCGGTAGGGTCCGAGAATCTGGAAAGCTTGACCGTACCCCACTATGAGACTTGCAAGCCGTTGATTTCATGGGTTTCGCGCGGAGTCTCAAAACTTGCCCTTTGTGAAACGTAGGGGGCAATGGTGGATTTCAGGCACTGAGGAGTTCTTTCCCTGCAAATGTAAAGCCCTCGGGTTCCCCCGCTCTCACGAATTGGAGAGCGTCGGCGCGTGTCCTAAACCAAAGCGTCCAATTGCTCGTAGCTGGCGGCCCAGGGGCTCCATTTTGGGCGCGTTCCGTTGATCCCCAACACCCAAGTTGAACCAACCGCCATCTCAAACTGTCAGGGCCAGGCCCAGGGTCGCGCGCAAATTCCCTTCCCTCTCGGCAGAGTCGAAGGCATAGCGACCTAACAAACGCCCCGGCCTTCAAGGTGGTTATTCTATCAACATCCTCATTGAGAGGCTCCGTTCCGCTCCCACCCGCTGGGTTGAAAGGCTGTTGACCCAGGAGGTGTTGGAACAATCCAGTGCACCGAGCAATCAGCCCTCGACCTGAGGTCGTCCGGCGCGGCGGACTTTGCCAAGATGTCCTCGCTCACACCAAGATCCCATGGCCAGGCCCTTAATGGGCTGGCTGGGGATTTAAGCCCGCCTCGGCGGTCCTGCCCTGCGGGATAGCCCATGGCGACAGAAGGTGTGAAAGAATTACAGAACAAACTTCTCACCACAGAGACACAGAGGCACAGAGAACTGACAAGAAAGGGGCTTTTCTCTGTGCCTCTGTGTCTCTGTGGTTAATGCAATCGATTTTTTCACACCTTCGACAACCATGGGATTAGATCCCCCCGAGGAGTCTCTCTCAGCCCGCCTTGGCGGGCGACATCCAAGGTGCGACTCCGGAATTCAGGTTGAGTACGCACAGTCCGTCATTCGTAGAGGATGACCCCACCGTGTGTCATTCTGGGCGTTCATAGCCGAAAGCGGCTATCCGTGATGTCAGAAACGCGTACTCAAAGGGAGGTTGATGGGACCGTGGCAGGCCCCGGCAGGGGCCAACCGTGAGTAGCCGCAGGTTTGAACCTGCGGATAGCAAAGCCCACCCGACCGCCCAGCCCCGACAGGGCTGACCCTACGAACGTTCGGCCCCTCCAGGGCCGGAACGACCTCGCGGCTTCCCTTTCCGTAGGTTTCATCCGTCGGCTGACGGACTACTCACGGTATGCCGCTTCGCGGCACTCGCGATGCGGCAACTGAACGACGGGCTCACGGGGCGTTCGAGGGGCCCCAAGGCACCAAAAAACGCCAGGCGCTCCACGAAGCTAACTCGCTTGAACAAAACGAGTAAGTCATCGAGTTTCTGGAGAGTCCGCCGCTGCGGACGAAGAATGCCCGCATTTGACGGCGCAATCAGTGCAAAAAATAACGCCGAGATGCTTCACCCGCAGGACGGGAGGAGGGGAATGATCCCTGGGGCAGGCGCACGTGCCTCCCTTGCAGGGCCGAAACGGACTCTGTGTCTCTTGACAGGCAGCACACGATAGGCTAGGATAGTAGGTGGGGTTGTGGAAGGGACAGGATTCAGGAGTCAGGATTCAGGAGTCAGGAGCCAGAAGTCAGGAGTCAGGAGTCAGGAGTGAGAATGAAGAGCATCTGATTCCCGCCTTCTGCCTTCTGCCTTCTGCTTTCTGCTTTCTGCCTTCTGCATATGAGGGAGGCGGGATGGAGAGGGTTCTTCGGTATGCCAGCTCCGGACAAGATGTCACCTCCGACAATGAAAGAAAAAACGAGTAACTTTAAAAAGTGAACGATCGATGCGGGGATGTCTATGAAAACAAAGGACCGGTATTCAGCAGCCTGCGGCGAAGCGGGAATGTTGCAGAAAACAAAGGTAGTTACGCGTTGAAAGCGGTAATGTTGTTGAAAAGAAAGGTAGTTAGCGTCTGGTAGGTGGTATGTCGTAGGTGGTAGGTGGGGAAGAGCAGGATTCAGGATTCAGGATTCGGGATTCAGGAAGTGAAAGAGCAGGTTTCAGGTGACGGGCGGTAGGTGGTATGTCGCAGGTGGTAGGTGGGGAAGAACAGGTGCCAGGTGTCAGGTGTCAGGTAGCTGATAGGTGGTAGGTGGGGAAGAGCAGGATTCAGGATTCAGGATTCGGGATTCAGGAAGTGAAAGAGCAGGTTCCAGGTGACAGACGGTAGGTGGTATGTCGTAGGTGGTAGGTGGCGAAGTGCAGGATTCAGGATTCATGAGTCAGGAGTCAGGAGCCAGAATGAAGAGTATCTACTTCCCGCCTTCTGCTTCCCGCCTTCTGCTTTCTGCCTTCTGCTTTCTGCATTCTGCTTCCCGCCTTCTGCTTTCTGCCTTCTGCTTTCTGCATTCTGCTTCCCGCCTTCTGCTTTCTGCCTTCTGCTTTTTGCCTTCTGCTTCCCGCCGACTGCCTACTGCATTTGGGGAGCGGCGGCGCGGGCCAAGGACCCGCCTCGCTGGAGCCTCTCTCCGGGCAACCTCTCCGGCCTGATTTGCTTCGTAAGCAAGTGCAGGCTCTCGGGACGGCTAGAAGAAGAGAGCCTGTCTTCCAGGTGGGGCTGATCTTTAGGGTTTCGCGGCGAAACGTCTTGCCATGGGGCAAGCCCGATGGCATTATAGTTACGTTGGATGATTTAAGGGCTACTTTGGGACTCTTTTACAAAAGCATGAGGGGAATCATCGCCCGCTATCGGGGCGTTTTTGTGGCTAGCATCATGTTCCTGCTGGTTGGCGTGGTCGCTCTTTCGACCGCCACCAGGAGGCCGTGTCTCCAAGCCGCCAGCGGGCCGTGGCACACTTACAAAGCCGGCCACATGACCGAATCGGAGCAGCATGAGAGTTCCGTCACCAATGCGGCTGAATCCGCTGAGGTTGTTGTGGCGGAGACCAAAGCCTCACCCCCGCGTTATGTTCCCCACGAAGAAACACTCCCCGTAACTCTTCCTATAACCTTCCAGAAACATCACTTCCGATCGCCGCCTGTCCTCGACTAAACCTCTCGCATTCATCACCTGCTTCGGTTGACTCATTCGGTGAGGCACCAATCAGATATTGCTCAACTTCTCATAACCTCGCAGTCATCGCTCCGTTAGTCCACCAGGAGGTTGATGAAAAACATGGTGGCGCCGACCTTCAGGCCGGCACGTGCTGAGCTAAAGCTCAGCGCTACAACACGCCGTCAACCTGGTCAGAAGCCGCGAGGGCATTTTTCATCAGCCTGCTAAAGCTCAAGGGGGAAGGACGGCAACGAGCAAATTACCGATTTCAAAATCTTTGCCAGGAGGGATCGATTTTGCAAACTCCATTATCGTCCGACCAGATCAACCAGCTCCGGTCCTTCGACACGTGCGTAATATCTGATGCGATTGAAACTTTCGGTGTCAGGTTGCGAAATGAAGGGTTCGCAACGGCCGGCTTCCGATGTCTGTTCAAGAATTTCCCTCCCCTGGTTGGGTATGCGGCAACCTGCAAAGTTCGATCGGCTGATCCACCCATGGTGGGAAACCGCTACGTTGAACGCACCGATTGGTGGAAGCACATCACGAGTGTTCAGTCTCCGCGCGTGGTCGTGATGCAGGACATTGATGAGCACCCGGGGACAGGGGCTTTCCTCGGCAAGGTGCACGTGAACATCTTCTTATCGATGGGTTGTGTGGGCGCGGTAACGAACGGCGCCGCGCGCGAGTTGCCCGGGATCGAAGCGAGTGGCTTTCAGGTTTTTGCCGGCCGGCTCGCCATCTCACGTGCCTATGTCCACATTGTTGAGTTTGGCGGTCCGGTGGAAGTGGGCGGCCTCACGATTCAGCCCGGCGATCTAATCCACGGGGACCGCCACGGCATCATTACCATCCCCCCGGACTTGGCAAATGAACTTCCCGCTGTGGCCAGCAGAATTATGGAGAAGAAGCGGCTAGTGATCGACTTGTCGAAGAAGGCCGGTGCTACGTTTCAGGAACTCGGCCAAGCGCTGAGAGAGTCACTCGACTTCAATGCGGATCACCTTCGGGATGGAGCAAAACAGTGGAAACGATGAACAAGCGAATATCGGCCAAGAGCAAATGGGTGACGATGGCTATCGCCAGCTTGGCTGCTATGGGGGTCACGCTTCTCCCTTCCTGTGGGAGGGTTCGAGCCAAGAGCGACTCCCCGGCGGCCGTAACTGTTGGGGTGACTAAAGTAAGCCGGAAAGCTCTACAGCGGCAAATTACGCTTTCCTCGGAGCTCGTCCCCTTTCAGGAAATCGACGTCTACGCGAAAGAGTCGGGTTTCGTTAAAAAGTTGTACGTCGACTATGGCAGCCGCGTGCAAGCGGGGCAATTGATGGCGACGCTGCAAATTCCGGAGCTCGAGGCGCAGATGCAAGAGGATCAAGCCGCCATCAAGAACGCGACGGATGAAGTTTCCCTCGCCGAGCACCAACTGAAGCGTTATCAGGCACAGTACAAGGCTCTCCACCTCGAATATACCCGCTTGAATGGCGTCTTCGAAAGCCAGCCCGGCTTGGTGGCGCAGCAGGAAGTTGATGACGCACAAGGCAAAGACCTGGCGGCAGCGTCGCAGGTGGACGCGGGTGAGTCAGCCCTCGAGGCCACGCGGAGCCAGCTCCTCGTGAATAAGGCCAAACTTGTTCACGACCAAGCGCTGTTCGCCTACTCGCGCATTACGGCGCCGTTCTCCGGCGTGGTGACCCAAAGGTACGCCAACTTCGGAACTTTGATGCAGGCGGGCACGAGCTCCAGCACGCAGGCCATGCCCCTCGTCAAGTTATCCGAGGATGATCTGTATCGTTTGGTGATCCCGGTTCCCGAGTCCTCGGTGCGCTACATCCGGGTCGGCGATCCCGTCAAGGTCCGTGTGCCGTCTCTAAGCCGGGCTTTTCCAGGCAAAGTGGCCCGCTTTTCCTTGGACGTGCAGGAGGGCACGCGCACCATGCACACCGAGGTCGACGTTCCCAACCCCGACCGGCTTCTGATGCCGGGAATGTATGCGGAGACCACGCTTACCCTGGAAGCGAGAGATAACGTTCTGGCTGTGCCTTTGGAGGCGCTGAACCATGAGGGCGATCAAACCACGGTTTATGTTGCGAGTCCCACCGGCAAGGTCGAGGTTCGGGTGGTAACGGTGGGCCTCGAAACCTCCACTGACGCGGAAGTTGTCTCGGGCCTCGCGGAAGGCGAATCGGTGATCGTAAGCGACCGCAGCGGTCTTAAGCCGGGCGAAGAAGCGCGTCCGCAAGTGGTCCAGATGCTGCAATACCACGGAGCCGGCCAGCCATGACAACCCATGGCTGGCCTTTGAGAGGGTCCTAGCCCCGGCAGGGGCGCCATAATGTGGCCCGTCAGCTGACGGGCTTTCGGGCCGACCTTACGGTTTAGTTAGCGCTTATGAGTCGGCACCGACGTGGAGAAGATCATTGGGCTATCTGAGAAATGGGGATTAAGAGGGGAGACCTATGCCGCGTTTTTCAATCCGCAACCCGTACTTCATCATCGTCTGCGGTCTGGTGCTGCTGGTCCTTGGGGTGACCAGCGTGGCGCGCATGCCGGTGGACCTTTTCCCACCCATTAATATGCCGGAAGTGGTGGTGGCCACGTTTTATTCCGGAATGCCTCCCCAGGACATCGAAATCGACATCACCAACCCGCTCGAACGCTTCTTCACCCTGGCCAGCGGCATCGATCACATGGAGTCACGTTCGATGTTGGGCGTGAGCATTATCAAGGTCTACTTCCAGCCGGGGACGAGCGCCGACGCGGATGTGACGGAAATCTCGAACCTCGCCCTCGCGGACCTGAAGCGCTTGCCGCCGGGCACCTTGCCGCCCGTGGTGCTGAAGTTTGATGCCTCCAGCCTGCCGGTTTGCTTGGTGACGGTGAAGGGACAGGGGCTCACCGAAACGCAACTGCACGACAATGCCCAGTTTGCCATCCGCAACCAGATTGCGGTGGTGAAGGGGGCGGAGATACCGCCGCCGTTTGGTGGGAAGTACCGGCAGGCCATGGTGTACGTCGACCCCTACAAGCTCTTTTCGCGTCAGATGACTCCCATGGAAGTGGTGGACGCGGTGAACCAATCCAACCTGATCCTACCCGCCGGCGATGTGAAGGTCGGCCCCGACGATTACTACGTCTATTCCAATAGCCTGGTGGACCAAGTGAAGGACTTAAACAGTATCCCGATCAAGACGGTGGGCACATCGTGGGTTACGGTGGGAGATGTGGGGAAGGCCGAAGACGCCAATCAAATTCAGTACAACGTGGTGCGGGTAGACGGCCAGAGGTCGTGTTACATCCCCATCATGAAGCAAGGGGGCGATACCAACACCATTGAGGTGGTGAACGGAGTCCGCAATCTGATCGGCCACCTGTTTGATATCCCCAAGCAGATGACGGCCAGCCTGGTCTTCGATCAATCCGTCTTCGTCAAAGAAGCCATCAAGACCCTGCTGCACGAAGGCCTCCTCGGGCTGCTTCTCACCAGCCTCATGATCCTCCTTTTTCTCGGAAGCTTCCGGGCGACCTCGGCTGTCTTTCTTTCGATTCCTCTATCGGCCTTGGCAACCTTTGTGGTGCTCAACCTGATGGGCAGCACCGTGAACACGATGGTTCTGGGAGGGCTGGCGCTGGCCTTTTCGCGGGTGATCGACAATTCCGTGATCTCGCTCGAAAACATCTACCGTCACCTGGAGGGGGGCGCCTCGCCCCAGGTCGCCGCAGAGGTGGGGGGTGATGAAGTCAGCCTGGCTGTGTTGGCGGCAACCCTCACCACCGTGGTCGTCTTCTTCCCGGTTACCTTTCTCTACGGCGTGAGCAGATTCCTCTTTTCGGCGCTGGCCTTGGCGGTGGTCATTTCGCTCTTCGCCTCATACTTCGTAGCGATGACGGTGATTCCGCTGTTCTGCTCGCGTTACCTCAAGCAGGCGCCGCATACTGAAGGGCACGGACAGAAAGAAGGCGAGTACGAAGTTGAACCGACAACGCCGACCGGCCGTTCCTGGTGGGATAGGTTTAATGCCGGGTTTAACCGGATGTTCAACAAGCTCCTGGATTTCTACGAGTACTGGGTGCGGCGGGCGTTGGTGCGGCCGGGTCGCACCGTCGCGGTTTTGGCGGGGGTGTTCTTGGCCAGCTTAGCCATCTACCCCTTTCTGGGCTTGGCCTTCTTCCCGCGCACGGACGCCGGGCAATTCACCATCAACCTCAAGGCGCCCACCGGCACGCGCATTGAAGTGACCGAGCAGTACGTGGCCAAGGTGGAGAACCTGATCCGGCAGACCGTTGATCCCCAGGACTTCAAACTGGTGGTCTCCAACATTGGGGTGGTACCGGATTTCTCCTCTCTGTACACCACCAACGCCGGGCCCTACACGGCCACCGTGCAAGTGCAGTTACAGGATGATCACCGGCGCAGCAGTTTCGATTACATGCAGCAAGTGCAGGAGGAGATCAGCAAGCAGTATCCGGAGATTCGGACGTTTTTCCAAAGCGGCTCGATGGTGGACGCGATCTTGAATATGGGCATGCCGGCGCCCATCGACGTGCAGGTCAGCAGTAGCGAGTTGGGGAAAAGCTACGACATCGCCCAGGACTTGGCGAGGCAGATTCGGGATCTGCCCGGTGTGGGAGAGGTTTACATACCGCAAGACATGAACTATCCGGCGTTGCGGTTGGATGTGGACCGCGTGCATGCCGGGGAGCTGGGGCTGAGTCAGAAGGACGTGGTGGACAATGTCATCACGGCACTGAATTCGAACTTAATGATCGCGCCCAACTACTGGGTGGACCGGAAAACCGGTAATGACTACTTTCTGACCGTTCAATACTTTGAGTCAGGCAGGCCTGCCATTCACGACTTCATGGATCTGACGAATATCCCCCTGCGGGCGCCCAAATTAACTGAGCCCACCACCCTCGGGGCGGTAGTGAATCTGACCCGCACCCAGACCCCGACGGAGGTTGACCACTACCAGATCCAAAGAATCACGGACGTCTATGTGACCCCCGCCGGAGAGGCCCTCGGGAAGGTCGCGGACGCCATACGAAGCATTTTGAGAAAGGCAAGCCTCCCCGGAAATGTGCGGGTGAACCTGCGCGGGATGGTGCAGGGGATGACCGAGTCGTTCCACAGTTTCGCCATGGGGCTCTCGCTGTCGGTGGTCCTTCTGTATCTCATCCTGGTGGCGCAATTCCGGTCATTTAAAGACCCCATCCTCATCATGCTGGCCATCCCCATGGGATTCATCGGGGTGCTGGTGATTCTTCCCGTGACGCACACCACGCTCAATGTGATGTCGCTGATGGGTGTGCTGATGCTGGTGGGCATTGCCGCGTCCAACAGCATCCTGATCGTCGAGTTCACGCACCGCCTAGAGGAACAGGGCAGATCCGTCGAGGACGCCGTGATTACGTCATGCCGGGTGCGCTTGCGCCCCATCCTGATGACTTCGCTGGCAACCATCATCGGCATGTTGCCCATGGCTCTCAAGCTGGGCACGGGAAGCGAGCAGTATGCTCCGTTGGCTCTTGCCATCATTGGCGGCTTGATAGCCTCCGTCATCCTCACGATTTTCATTGTTCCAGCCGCGTATCTGCTGGTGTACGACCGGCGGCAGGCAAGCCCGGCCCGCGGACCCAAGGAGGTTGGGGAATGAGACTAACCGCATCTCTCACCACGCTTGGACGAGGCTGCCGGGAGGGCCTGCCCCGACAAGTCGAGCTAGGCTTTGGAGTGCGGCAGCTTGCTGCCGCTTTCCTCCCCGCGAGCTTGCTCGTGGGATTTCGAACGCGCGCACAATTCCTCGCCAGCAAGCTGGCTGGCGAAAAAGCGGCAGCAAGCTGCCGCACTCCAAAGCTTCGCACGCCCAAACAGGCTGTGTGGAGCACCGGGAACGGCAATTCCCGTTCCGGCTCCGTCGTCCGAGTGTTGGCCTTCGCAGTCTGTCTCGTGGTGACAGGTTCAACTCTGGCTGCGCCCCCGCAAACGCCAAAGCTCACCTTGAAAGACGCTGAGGCGTTGGCGTTGCGCAACCATCCCTTGTTGCAGGCCGCCACCTTCGAGGCGGAAGCGGCCAACCAAGTCACCCGCGAAGAGAAATCGGCCTATTACCCCACCGCCATAGGAAGTCTCACGGGGGCGGGGGCGATGTCCAACAGCCGCATTGCCGCGGGCTATCTCAATAACCCGCTCATCCTCAACCGTTATTCGAACGGGCTGGAAGTCAACCAGCTCATTACGGACTTCGGCCGCACGTCCAACCTGGTGGGCTCGGCTCGGCTGGGAGCAAAGGCCGCTTCCGAGAACGCGCAGCAAACCGCGCAGGACGTGCTGCTCGCCGTCAATCGCGCCTACTTCGGCGTCCTGCGCGCCGAGGCCGTACTCAAGGTTGCTGAGGGAACGGTGAAAGCGCGCCAGATTCTCGCCGATCAGATCACCACGCTCGAGAAGAACAAGCTGAAGTCTCTCTTGGACGTAAGCTTCGCCGAGGTGGACTTGGCCCAGGCGGACTTGCTGCTCGTGCAAGCGCAAAACAACGAGAAGGCGGCTTACGCGGAACTTGCCAATGCTCTCGGACTCGCCAATCCTCAACCTTTCGATCTCGCCGAGGAGCCGATGCCCCCCGCGCCACTCGCTGACCCAACCGACTTGATCGTGCAGGCCCTCCAAGATCGCCCGGATCTCTCCAGCGCCCGCTTCAGCCACGAGGCTGCGTTGCGTTATGCCCGCGCCGAGCGCGATTTGTGGATGCCCACCATCAGCGCGACGGGCGCCGCGGGCCTCACCCCGGCTTACCAGGTTCCGCTCAGCGACCGTTACGCCGCGGCAGGCATCAATGTGAATATTCCGATCTTTAACGGGTTCCTCTTTTCCGCCCGCCACCAGGAAGCGAACCTCCGCGCCAGAGCAGCGGACCAGGGCATGCGCGACCTTGCTGACCGCATCTCGCGCGACGTGCGAACCGCCTGGCTCGACGCCGGCACGGCCTACCAGAGGCTCGACGTTACCGCCCAGTTGTTGCAACACGCTAAGATGGCGCTCGACCTCGCGCAGGGCCGCTACAAACTTGGGCTCAGCTCGATCGTCGAACTCTCGCACGCGCAACTGAATCTGACCCAAGCCCAAATCGCCGACACCAGCGCGAAGTACGATTTCCAGATCCAGTCCGCGGTTCTCAGCTATCAGATCGGGCAATTACACTAGTAGCTTATGCCTTGACGAATTTCAAAGCCGCAGAGTTCAAGCAATAACGGAGATGGGTTGGAGGTGGGCCGTCGTCAAACACGTGCCCCACGTGAGCATCGCACTTCTTGCAGTGGACCTCGCTTCGGACCATACCGAGCGTCAAATCACCCTCGGTGCGAATATTTTCCGGGGCAATCGGGGCCCAAAAGCTTGGCCATCCGGTTCCCGATTCGTATTTCGTATCCGAACTGAAAAGCGCGTTGTCACAGCAAACGCAGCGGTAAATTCCCTTTTCATGATTGTTCCAATACTTGCCTGTGAAAGCGCGCTCCGTTCCCTTCTTTCGAGTGACCTCGAATTGCTCGGGAGTAAGCATCTGCTTCCATTCCTCGTCTGTCTTCACCACCTTTTCAACCATAACCTTCCCTTCCCTCTTGCCGGAGTCGGTGAATTCCACCAGGGTTACCAAGCGGGGTTTGCTTTTACTCTGGGAAATCCCCGCCCCTGGAGGGGCAGCGCTTGCGACCCTTCTCAGAGCCAATGCGCTTCCCATCGCAAAAGCAGCAGTGAGGAATCCCCTGCGGCTCAAGTTTTTGTCTCTCAGAACATGCCCAATGTGCTTTGTTTCAGGTTGCACGCTCCACCCCTCATTTGTGCCTTTGTTTGCCCTTTGCCTGACACTACAAGAGATGGAGACAGGGAGTATTTGGTTGCAGGAAATTTGCCTGTTCGTTGGGCACGAGATAGGGGCGTGGGAAAGGCGGTCCGTTTTCAGGCGTTTTCGATTGGCGGCGATGGTGGCGAGCTCGCGCCGTTGACAGGGTACACCAAGCTTCGGTCCGGCTCCCAGGAGAGGTAAACTTTGGCCCCTGGGGAAGTCCGCTCGAGGGGAAGAGCA
>Ga0208687_1000943_pt1 | contig 15148 bp, 32 predicted proteins | sample June2015DPH_6_10_FD_184695 | JGI IMG/M metagenome (GOLD analysis project Ga0208687, IMG submission 184695) | Peatland microbial communities from SPRUCE experiment site at the Marcell Experimental Forest, Minnesota, USA - June2015DPH_6_100... | ecosystem: Environmental > Terrestrial > Soil >...
ACATTATCAAAGATACGTATGGTTGGAATGATTACGAAGCACTTCTATTCCAAGTAGGTTATGAACATCCCGTCGTGCCGGAAGGTATAGGTGGGAAGGTATTGGCGGGTGAAGTATTGGCAGGGATAGATAATATTGGTACAATAAATTATGTCTTCATCCATTCACGGAAAGAAGGATATATTGCCGAAATTCATGTAGAGAAACTATATTTGAGAAGAGGATGGGGTAGAAAACTGCTAGAGTTTGCTATTAACGATATGAAAAAGCAGGGTATTACTAAGGTTGCCGCTGGCGGTGTAACTCAGATGGGATACTATCTTTTTAAATCACTGGGCTTTTCTTTCATTAATGAGACAGAACCTTTTGAGGCAGCCAAGAATATATGAGTAAAGAAGTTCTATTCCCTCATATTTATCATCAAGGGGCCAAACCACCCAATATAGATAAGTGGGATGTAGAGATGTTTCAGCAGTTTCTTTACCTTGCTCAGAATGAAGGCACAACCCGGATAAAAGTAGTAGCGGGGAATAAGAGTGGCGAATATGTCGTCAATGTTGTACCTTACGGACCAAGAATTACCACTCCACGGAGGACTTAATTATGGCTAAAGAAATCAAAGGTACGCTATCCAATATCGTAACCAATCCCGGTGGCAAGTTACCACGTATCGAGCAATTAGGCATCATGCGGGTTACTGACGGACCTCCCTTACCTATATCAATGGGAATCAAGTGGCCCTCCTGGTTGAGTAAGAGAATGAAAGAACAGTGGCCGGGGGTACCGTTCCCCAGAGAATGGGGTGAAAAGACTATGAAATACCTGCCTAGTGGCGTGGGCACTGTAGTCAATAATGTCATTGATAGTCTAGGATTATAGATAAGGAGCAAAGTATGTCGGGAGCTACAAAAAAAATCGAAGAGGCAGCTAAAAGTTTGGAGGCCGGCCTGATTAAGAAGGCTGTGCTACTAACGGATTCGTCCAAGACAGAAAAGGCGCATAAAATAGTCGTGGATATCGCCAAACAATGTGTAGCCAATAAAGAAGACTGTAAAGATTTTTGCAAGGAAGGAGCGGTAAAATTGAAAGACATGATAACACCTACTACGGATAATAATGACGATCTGGAGGAGATACTGGCAGAGGAAGAGGGACGCACACAAAACGCACCTTCGTCACAAGAATCACCTCCGTCACCAGACGCACCAACGTCACCTGATAAACCTGTCGCTGAGATGTCAGATGATGAGGCTTTTAATAATTGCGAAGAGTGTAATATTGCTGCGGCTGCCGCAACCTTTGTCAAGATAGCTCAGAAAGACGAATGCGATGGTAATAAAGCATTAGCGAAACTTCAGCCCTGTGTCGATGACAATATGACCACTCCGGAGAAATGGTTGAAGACCATGGCCGAAGTTGCTGAGAACGCTACCTGTGACAAATTAAAGTATGGTGAAGTGCTGGGGGAACTGACTGACTATCTACAAAAGAGGGATAGCCCGATATTAAAGAATCTTGATAAACCAGTGTGAGGATGATAGGTGGCAGAAACCCTTTATCCGCATATACCCAAAATCTATTTCGACGTACTACAAATAGTAAATGAGAAAGTAGCCGCCGCTTTTAAGTCTACGGCTAAAGAAGTGCAATTTGAATTTGTGTCATTCATACCATGCGAACAAAAGAATAAAGTCGCTTTAGGCAGGATATTTCTTAATGTAACACCGCCACAAGTTAAACTTGTTCTGAGACCCGGTTGGCCTAACACAGCCGTCCATGAAATCGTACATCTCTATGACCCGTATGCCTCCGAAAATAAAGTAGAGGCACTAAGTCTTCAAGTCGCTAAGTATTTGAAGGCATGGAGTTAAACTATGGTTGCTCTAGCCGACTTAAAACCCGGAGACCTTTTTGGTAACCCGCCGGGTGTGTGGTATACCAAGGAGATAGCGCGCCTTCAAGGCTCTGTAACTTTTCACTGGGGATTATGGGTAAGTCCGGCAGACCTAGTAATCACTGAAAGTATCGGCAAGGGTACGGCTATTACACGATATGACTACGCTCAATCCTACATCTACAGAATTAAAGCCTTGCAGAACGTCTCGGTTCAGGATATCTTAAATGCTATCGCCGACTATGGCCGGTCCACCTACGGGATGAGCGAAAACTTATCGACTGTCTACCGATATCTTTTGGATTACTGGCTACCGCAATATCCATGGGAAGGACCACCGGTGCCTTCTTTCTTACCCGGCTGGCCGTCAAGTTGGGCCACACCCACTGACTATTCATTTTCCAAACCTTTCAATACTCCGGTAAACTGCATTGAATATGTTACTCTGATTGCCGAAAGACTGGGCTATGAAATCCTACCACCAGGGGAAATAGTGGTAGAAAAAAACCTTGAAAATTCTCCGCTGCTGGATTACCTGGGCATACTTCAAATACCTCAAGGGACACCAAGCTATTAGGGACTTGACAAACTTTCGGAAATATACTAATCTATTATCTGCGGATGTCGAACACAGTGGACGGAGATACTTGAAATTAGAAAGTAAACGAGAGAAATCCGCGAAATCTAATAAACCATAACTTAATCGAAAACCCGCTGTGGCGCCGGTTGAAATATACCGTATATCCTGAAATATGGAGTTAAAAACAAAATGGCTGTTGCATTGACTAATGCGGGTAACGCAATCGTCTACTCTGCCGTACCGTGGTCGCACCGACTTTTTAGTCTCAAAACTCGCAGCTTCCCGAAAGGGGCTGTACCTGCTCACTTGATGGGCTACCTGTTCACACGAGGCGGTGTGCCTGCAAAATGTGCACAGGAGACACAGGGTAAGGCCGGAGCTGCACGTATCCACTCGATGAATTCTTGTGTGAGCTTGGCACTTAAACGCGGGCGGTAATCTTAGTCTCAATTACTTAACTTGATATTTAAGCCGTAGCCTCAAAAACTACGGCTTAAATTTTTTATTACAGTATTGAATTTAGTAATAACTCGTGGTATAATAATGTCAAAAGGAGTGTGAGCAAAAATGGAAATGACAACAAAAGAGGTAGCAGAGAAATTAGGCGTGGGAGATGGAACAATCAGGGAAATGTGCCAAGATGAAACTATCAAGGCACACAAAGTACCAAATATCTATCATCCAGAAACGGGTTCATGGGTCATAGACAGTGCTGATTTAGATGACTATTTTAGAAGAAAGGGAGTGCCTAAATGTAGGATATTGAGTGAGGTTGATAAAGCTTACCTAGCCGGCCTGCTTGACGGTGAAGGATGTTTCACGAGTTTTATCACACGCAAACCCTACTATAATAGACCAAACGGGAAAAGTGGATGGTCTTATTCTACGATGTATTTCATCCAGATTATAATGAAGGACGAAGCACCGATAAGATGGTGCTATGAATTAACTGGAATAGGTCATTTTTTTATGAGAAAACGCCTAAAAGAAGGTTGGCAAGACCTGTATGGCTGGCGAGTAAGTTGTGCTCCAGCGTGTGAGGTAGTAACGCAGATACTACCCTATCTTAAAGCAAAACACCGACAAGCTGAGATATTCTTAGCACTAAGGGATAGAGTAAGAGCACAGAGATTTTACAGAACAGGCACAAATGGCCATTCACGAATGCCAGAGGAAGAATTAATTGAGAGACAGAAATTAATCACCGAAATCCACGAACTGAATAAAAGAGTTGGTAAAATACGCCGAACGGAATTCATTGATAACCAAACAGCCTCTTGACTTCTACCCCCCCCCTTATATAATCTAGTCAATAGATATTAGGAGGTATTTCAATGGTAAAGAATGTAAAGTATCCACATGTATCAGGCGGACGGAGCTATCTAATTGAAGGAGCGAAGGATTCAGCAAAGAAGATATTAAAACTAAATAATAGCTGGAGTATCAGATCGGCTGTTGACATTGCTGAAAATTCCTCAATGCGCGATTACCCTGAAATAAGGGCAAAGCTCAGGCAGATGCTATCTATTGCTTATGAAGTGGACAAACTACTTGAGAATATCCAGAGTCAACCAGAAGATATTGAGGCTATGCGTCAAAAATACGGGCCAAACTACGGAAGATGATTCTGTTATAATAGGGGTATGACACAGACAAGTTTAGATAATGCCGTCATCGTATTAAGAGAGTCCCGTAAGGGAAAGGACAAAACACCCTGGTTAGAATCTTATCGATTACCCTTTGCGATTGCTTCACGGGCCGCGGCCAACGAACTAAAAAATAACCCGTCCCTCCAGAAGTTATCCGGAGCGGAACGGGTTAAAGTTTATAATAATTTAGTCAGTAAGATACTCAAACCAGATTAGTCCAGAAAAGGTTTTAGTAATTTCGACCGTTTACGATATCTTAACTCTCTCAAGGCCCTTGCTTCAATCTGGCGAACCCGTTCAATGGTGACACCAAACTCCTTGCCCAGTTCTTTATACGTGTGTTCGTCCTGTCCATCCAATCCAAAACGCAGTTCAATAACTTTTTGTTGTCTTGGTGTTAAGGTACCCAATATTCGAGGCAATCTGTTACGTAATACATCGTTATCCGCTTCCTCAATTAAATCATCTTCCGGATTATAAGAAGGTAATAATTTTTGTGATACTTCTGATAGATAGACTATCTCCGGCTCACGTAATTTGACTTCACGCTTGGCAAATACGTCATTTCGTACTGCATTAAGTAAATACTCCGGGAAAAGATAATCACCTGGTCTTCCCAACACACCAACTATATTATCTATCTCATTGTTAGTCGGAACGCACCGTAAGTTCTCAATGGCTTGGAATCTACTTATAGGTATCCCCGCCAGTTTTGACAGTTCTATTTGTGTATAACCTTTCTGCTTCCTGGATTCCAACAGTCTCATATTAGTTGTAATTAAGCGTAGTCTTACTAATTCTTCTTCATTCATCCTTCACCACCTGCATCCCGGGTACTATTTTCTTCGCGGCATGTATCAACTTTATACTCTCAATCGAAGCCTCGGACAGTTCTTTTAGTTCATCGACCGTATATACCGGATAATTATTATGCGGTAGATGTAAGATACTAAACTGGCTCTGTACGACGAAGATTCTCTCATTATCCAGATTAGAACAGGTCCAGACACACCAGCCCTTGTTATTTAGTGCTTCCATGGTCCGTTCTACGGTACGTATGGCTTCACTTTGTTCAAGGGTGTTCATCTTTTACTATAGTGATACTCCGGTCACTTTCCGCAGCTACACTGAACATGTCATCTGGAATATTGAACATTAGCTTATACTGCCCCAGTTTTTTGGGCATAGTTACATCATAGGTGAAATTCTGGAAAGTTTTAGTCAAATGGACAGCCGACATAATACGACCGACCTTTTTTAACCCCATATAGTCAACAAAAACCTGCTTGCCTTTAGAATTTACCAGCCATATAGATAATGTGAGGTCATCTTCATCTTTCTCATAGTCCTCCGGTAATTTCAACTGGACCTTTAGGGTATGGGTACTACCAGCTATAAATGTAGGCATAGTTAGTCCTCCTTAGTCCATTGGTGCAATTACATTCTGGCTCTGGACGTAATATACGGGATTACCGTCCAGTCCTGCTTCACCTTCTAGTTTAGATATCTGCGTGACCACTGTTTTAATCCTGATTAATTTACCGAGTTTGCCATCATCGTCAACCAGCCGATATTCGTTAAAATCCTCTTTTTGAGTCGCATAGGTGACTGGTTTTGCTTCTACTTGTTTACCCTGATATGGTACTAACATTAGACCTCCTTCTTACTTAGCTTTCCGATTTTGGTGCATGAAATCTCAGGTGGTCTTTTATAATTTCTGGGTCATTATGAATAGTTGCCCAGCCTTCACATTCAGCAGCATCACAATCAAGGGGACAGGGCAAGGTAACGAAATTCTGGTCGTAAAATTCCCTGGTAATATGGCTACGTTCAATGTACCCCTTCTCAAATTCCTCTTTGGTTATCACCCTCTTGACGCGACATTCACCGCTGATAGTAGGATAAGCTGCATCAATCATGTATTCACCGTTTACCTTGAGAGTAGCTTTTGGATTATCCTTGGCGACTCCCTTTATTGCTTCAAGTGATTTTTCATATCCCTCTGGTAAAGAGGTTGCAATTTTAACCGTTCCGCCGGTAAAATTACCCGATATGACCGCATCCCCGCAAATCATTTTCATATAGAATACATTTCCTTCAACGGTTAAGTGGTCAGTTTGGACCGGCCCAAAGTAATATTTACCGTCGCCTTCTTTAGCGAATATTTTTATCATTGCTATGAGGGAATCCATACCATCTTGTTTACCGCGTTCATAGCTCTGTTCAAGTTTCTTATCGAGTGTTTTCTTCCTGATAATCATACCTTTACTTCCTCTTTCTCCCCTTCTGCCGGCAGGACCATAAAGGGTACATTGACCAGTGATAACTGGGGATGATAGGTCATGCGTATTAGAGTAGGTTTACCCTGGGGGTCAAATTTAGAAGTGTCCATTATTACGTCATTGAATAACCACTCGCCAGCCGAGAATTTGTGAACAGGCGTGTTTGTATCTGTATCATAGTCCGAACAAAAGAACGTATGAGATTTCATCTGTTGCATCCAGACTATCTCATACTTACGTTCTCTAAGGGCACTGACGAAGGGCTCATCACCTTCTTCTAAGTGATCGGACTTCCTACCTTTAATTTCTGCGGACGTATTTTGAATTGGCTCTCTCATTATTGCTCACACTCCTTTATTAACCTTTACCGCATCACCTTTCGGTGTAATCACAGGCGGCGTCTTTAGTATCACTGGATTGTTACCGTCTTTGTTAATCTCTGGGTTGCCACAATATAGACAGTAAGATAAAACACCCTTGTCCCTGTCGGTTACCTTTTTGCTATCATGTGGTGTGACTTCTTTACACTTGGAACAGTAAGACATTTTCATCTCTCAGCCTCCTCCGCCAGTGCCAGTTCTTTCTGTTTAATAATAATCTGAGATATTCTCTGCTCAGTGAGATGATATCTATGGCCTATATCCTTCAGGCCCATTTCATCCTGTTTCTCAATCCATAACTCAAATATCTCTTTATTACGCTTCTCTCGCCAATGCTTTGGCACATGACCCTTGATTTTCCTGAACGACATATCAGTCCTCCTTATTTTATCCCCATGCTCATATTCAACTGATGAGGTTACTAAATACCCTCTTGTGCCTTGCTTACTTCCGCAACAAATTTCCCAACTTGTTCTTTGGTGAGTTTTCCGAGCATAACGGTAAGCTTTTCGCCTTCGACCTGGTACATAGACCGCAAGTGAGTGGCTACTGCCACGTTGGACCATGACAGCAGCTTTTTAGACTGTAAAGTAGCCAGGGACTCTTTAACCCAGGTAAGGTTAAGCCCATTGGGTAAAATGGTATCAGCTGGCGGAACATCGGCTTGTACAATTTTGTCCCAATCATCGTCGCTAGTAGTTTCGGTTTTCCCTTTACCTTTAGCTAGATGTTCGCTAATTGTGAGGATAGCATCATCAAGATTTTTACCAATATCTACCCATTCCTTCATGGATTTAACATTGAGTATGGCGTGCACCTGGTCTTGGCTCAAGCCCATATTCTTGGTGCTTGTCCAGAAACGAGACCAGTCCTCATTTGGTCGTTGTTTACCGGTAAATAATTTCCTTAAAGCACTCCCCACGCTCGGTAATGACTTAGCAGCATCCACCTCGCTACGCTTCGCCGCCATTTGTGCTATCGTGTTTACCAGCTCTCCATATTCGGGATTTATAATCCGGTAGGATATATCATGGTCGTCACCGCGAGTTTTTAATGTGGCTATTTCCTCAGATGAGTAGCCAAAATTCTGCGGGTCCCTGACCCACCGATATTTATTCTTAGGCTCCATGGTAGAGGCAGACCCAATACCGCTGCCAACTACCTGCTGGCTTTCCCGATTAATGAGCTGTGTTTCAATGGTATAGCTTATCAGTTTATCGGTTTCTTCGTGAAATAGGACGTTGTGTTTGGGATAGCAGTTGAAGGCATTGGTAATCTTTTGCGCGCCCGGATCAAATAAACCCTCACCAGGTATTCCCGGTAGTTTCCCGTAATCAACATCCTTTTCCAAGACTTTAGATACTAGCTTTTCGGCCATCTGCATATTGGAGATGGTAACGGCGATTGCCTCCTCCGTCAGTTTTATGGGTAGTGGTTTTGTTTCGGTAATTTCCTGGGTGTCCCTTATTGCTAAAGTTCTTTCATTCATTGCTCACACTCCTTTTACTTAATCCCCATCGTCATATTCAACTGGTGAGGTTTGGTTATAGTTTTAGCAGCTCTCTTTAGTTCTTTCTCCCGGACTAATATTTCCATGCTCCGTTTGTGCAGTACCGCAATACAGCCCTCTACTTCTTCTTTGGAATTCGCCATGTAGTAGCCCGGGTGTTTACCGGAGACAGATGACAGAATAGGCCATTTCAAACTTATTAAAAGTCTGATTTGCTCACGGATTAAGCGGTCATCTTTCTGGCCGAGCCACTTCGCCAGCATCTTCCCGGTGACAGCATTCTCTTTACTGTAGTTCAAGCGCTCTATAATCATTAACTGAAGTGGGGTAAGATTGAGACTGGGCATTCTATTTCACACCCCGACTGGATTTGATGGTTTCGTATGCCTGATTAAGCCGCTTAAATCTTTCCGGATCACCACCCTTGTCCGGGTGATAATACATACTCTTTTTACGGTACAGGTCATTAATTAAATCAATAGGGTCATCGGGACTGGCGCCAAGAAAATCATAGGCATCCAGGAGTTCCTCTTTACGATTCGTCCCACTATTAGTCGGGACGATTTCCTTACCGCCGCTCAGACCGGAATAGGCAACTCCATTGTCCTCGGCAATCCGCATCCGGTCCAGGAATAAGAATATCTGTCGGAGGTTTTGGGCCCGTGAGGGAAAAGCACGACAGGATACCTCTTGCCACTTAGTACCACGCATATAACGTACAATAGCACCGGGCATCCGGCTGCCGAATTTACTCTCATCCCATAGTATCTCGGTTTCAGAGCGGTCAATACCCCACTTCTCAAACATACGCCTTATTTCGGTCCGGGTAATGTCTACGTCTACTGTCTTCTTCAACGCTCATTACACTCCTTCTTTATAATCCTGCCGGAAGCTGAGGATTTCCGTTATGCCACCTCAGATGTGCTATGTGGAGAGATTTTACGTTTCGCTGAGCACTCGCTAACCACAACCCAAACATGCGAAATTCGGGATACTCTCTCTCAAATCACTAGCGTCTACTCTTACGTCTATTCCGCCACTTCCGGCAAGCCACCACTAACCATCCTGCTGAATATTACTACTAAACAAGGTGAATGTCAATAGTTATAGAAAGTATATTTACCACTAATATTATTGTCGGGGTTTTACCATGTCACTGGACGATTTTTGGTGCGGCGGGATATTTCTAGTCCACTTAGCTTCGGATTTTGTCAAAAAGTGGTAATAATATTAGTACGAAATTGACAACAGATTTGCGACAAAATTGACACTGGTTTTGTACTAATTTTATTAGTGGATTTCTACCAAACAGAACAGCCAATTGCGGTAGAATATCCCGGTTATCATTATAATAGATAATCCGCCATTTATCTTGAAAATAAGGGCTGCCGGGTAGTTCCAGACCATTCCAAATCACTTATCTCACTCCAATATCATCCCTGACTGTACTTTCTTTTCTACGGTGACGATGGTGTCATTATGACACGCGCCGTGGCAACAGAGTAGTATCTCCACAATTTCAAAGCCTCGATCCAGTCCTAATCCGGTACTATCCCAACAAAATGAGATACACGTACCTCCGGTAGTAATTATCCTGGCTATTTCATCTTTGCACCTAGCCCAATATTCAGCGCGGCCGGCCGTGCCCTTAAATTTCGGTGTATATCTCCGTAGGCATTGTTCAACGCTGTATGGCGGGTCAAACAAAACACCGTTGATACTATCGTTCTCTCGGGACCGTAGAAAATCCAGCGCGTCCATCTGAAAATTAGCACCGCGTCCCTCAATATCGTTGGTGATCTCCGCCGGACTATTCTCTCCGGCGAATGGGTCTATCCAACCTTTACCGTCACCAACATATCTATTCAATAATTCCTTGATAGGTGGTATCTGGAAGGTCCACTTATTTGGCATCGCCCACACACGGTTTATTATCAACTTATTTCTCCCTTATAATTTTACTGACTTCTTTCAATACCTGTTTATCCTTGACGGTAAATTTGAAGTGGCTCCCGGGTCTGATTAACTCTATAGAAGGTGTCCAGCCGTCTAAATCGTGTTCATGTGCTTCGCACCACTCCCAACCGGGTAGGGGGTCAAAGCCTAATCTTAATTTTCAGTAATACTTTTCTTTTTCAATATCCATATCTAACCTGCCTCTATCCCATGCTCTATACTTCGTTTCATAAAATGACCGTTTCGTTTCACTTTAAGAGCACTTCGTTTCATAAAATGACCGTTTCGTTTCACTTTAAGAGCACTTCGTTTCACATTTCATCCCTTTTCTTAAACTCTTGTTTAGCAGCAAGATATTTCTGGGAAACTTCAGCTACTGCCATATTCGCTAAATCCTGACAGGCATACCACAGTTCAAAATGTGAAAGGTGCATTTCTTCTCCCAGCTTCATAACTTCCATCTGAAAGTTATGACATTTTTCTTGGTCTAATCTATCCATGCTCTCACTCTATATCTCTAAAATTAGCAGAACTCATAACGAGCATCGAACTTTCCCTCTGGCCCAGTTCCCCAACTTTCATAGAATTCTTCTATATTGTCATCATCGCCTGATTTCTCGGCTTCACGCTGTAAAGCAATCCAATCTACTGTCGGGTCGAAAGCCTCTCGGATGAGAACACCTAGTGGCCCTTTGGGGTCAGTATATCGACAGTATTCGGGGTGAATATTTCCGGGATTCTTAGGGTCTTCGGACTCAAATTCTGCATCAGAGCCACGATATGGTTCGCAGATTTCATCTAAGAGTTCCAAGGCTGTTTGATTGGCTCTCATCTTGAGTGCCATCTCGGCCATGCGGCCCATAGCTCGGCCAACTTCGTGATTACCCATTATTTCCCTCCCCTATATCTCTAAAATTAGCTACGTTAAAGAATACCGGCCACTTGAAGGGAATAGTAATATGAATGAAACGCTCAAAGATGATATTCCGGAACTGCGTCTTACGCGCGATACAAAGTAATGGTCCCTTGTCCCAGGTAATATCAAAGACCGGGCTCCCGACATCACAGGTTATTTTCCTGCCGTTATCACAGACCATAGCTAACTGCATGACTCACAACTCCTTAATTAATTCAGTCCAGCACTTGGGGCAATAGTGTTTTAGGTGCCATTCGCTATTCCAGTGAGGACAACGCTCATCTCCCCAATTTAAGAGCTTTTTAAGCTGTGCCGTGACAACTGCATCAACATTAACAGTGGACACAAAACTACCATCTGAGCAAGGATAGATTTTTTCTTTATACAAGTCTAAATTGTCTCCAATCTCTTTCGGTGTTAATAAAATCCTCATACTCCTACTCCTTTCCTAAACGGACATAACACCCAATTCTTACACTTTACATTACAAGATATACTGGGTATTCCCTTTTCTTTCTTTTGAATTGGACAGGTCATTCAAACACTCCTCACAAACTAGCTTCCCATTTTCAAGATATAACCAGACATCCGCTTCCCGGCATTTATCGCACTTACCCTTACAGAGAGCTAGTTTCATTATCTTTCCCCTCAAAGTATCCGTTCTGCATCAATCGCCATACGAGTTCCTTTTTCTGGCCGGAAGTAGCTAAACCCTGCTCGCCACAAATCTTTTGTAAATCCTCACCTAGATACTCACCATCAAGTCTACATATCAGCTCTCTCAAGGCCGGGTCCGGCGGTACACCTATCCGGTCAAAGAACTGGTCGGTAGTCTCCATGTCGATATCTCTAGCTTTGAACATATCAATGATAGATGGTGTACCTTTTCTGGTGGTAAAGGGTTCCTGTGTATCCACATCCACGCCGGCCCAGGCTTCGGATAATTCTGTGCTCCAGAACGATACGAGTTCATTCTTCACCATACCCTGAAATTCCGGCTTTTCGGTATCAATGAAAGTCCAGGCACGAGTATCCTCACCGATTTCCTGCAGGGCCTTGAACTTCTGTTTAGCGGTAGTCAGTATATCTTTCATCCAGTGGTCTTTGCTGCCATACCTTATTTGTCTGGCTGATGGTTCTTTCAACATGATTGCGCCATAGATACCACGCAGTATCCGGCTGCCAACATCACTCGAGCTGTGATAGATATAAATTATTATGCTGTGCCGTTGGCGCGAAAGACTATTATAGCTCTTGAGACGCTCCTCGAGTTCTTTGTTGCCGGCTGGCGCGGTAGTCGTACCTTCGTCAATCAGGGCGATAAAGTCCCCGGTCTTTTTCAAACTTTCGGAGTCCCGGATAACATAGTTGTCTGGTAGGAGATTCTTTTTAGCCTCTGGGAAGTTCACCACGACTGGCAACAGGTCGTATTCTTTAGATAAGGTGTCTACAAGATAGTAGGCGAGGCCGGACTTACCGGCTCCCACGTTGCCGAGGATGATATTGGTCGAGGGGAGTATTACCAAGTCTTTTAATGACATAGTGTGAGGTTTCATATCATCCGGTTTGGGTTTCTCGTTATTCTGTGAATCTTTTAGATAATCGGTGATATCGCCCATCTATTTACCCTCTGCTTTGGCTAGTGCTTCATAGACTACTGCCATAGTATCATTTCTAAAAGCCTCATTACCTGCGCTATAAGTATGATTATCATTGAATGATATTATTTTTCTCAATGCCTCATACATAGCCGGTGCGGCAGCCATCAGGTGAGTATTGGCGTCTATTTCACCATACTGAGAATATCCCGGAAGATAAGGGTCATTCAATCGGCAAATCTTGATTATACCGGGGGTGTCCGGGCCATCAGCAACAATACTAGGCGTCTCATGTTTATCCTGACTAGGTTTGATTTTCCAGGGGCCTTTAGTATAGTTCATTTATTGACCTCGACTTCCCTTCGTGTTCCGTCCTCATTCAGTAGACGAAAGGCACAATAAGCACAGTTATGCCATTTCTCGTCTACTCCCCTATGACAGTGAGGACACCGGACTAAGGTTACTGTTTGATTCTCCACGTTCTTTACTCCTTTAATTTATTTTACTACTAGGAGTCTATTTTACCTTTCCTAGTGTAACTATTTGCGACCTTCTTAATATCTCCATCGTAGCTAGATGATAGTTAGCTTGGCTCTTTACCTCAGCTGAAATGTTTCTGTTCTCTGTTAATTCATGCAGAAACATTTCCAGATTGTCGAGACGCCCTTTCAAAGTTTCGCTCATATTTATCTCCTTATCAACTAATTTTACTACCAAAAGTCAACCTATATTGGGCTACCGTCTTTGTCGTACCACGTACTATTTTTATATTCCGAATCGTTTTCTTCGTCTACATGGTAGCCGTCTACATCTTCTCCCTTTATCCGGCCTGGCTTGCGCTCAGGACTTACGGATTGAATCACTTTTTTAAGCTCTTGATCCGGCCCGGGTAGTTCACGCAGAAGCTACCACATACCGGCAATTTACACTTAATACAAGGCTTGGGTAGTTTCATTATTTTAACCCGAAATAAGATTGCTGATTAATTTGAGTCTCTAATTGCCTAACTCTATTCCTTAGAGCATCTATCGTATAATCCTTTTTGGATTTATGGTCTAATCCCTTATGTATCTTTACGGGCATGGCATATAAGTTCTCTGGTCTATCATCACCTTTAACTCCATTTATATGATGTACCCGCCATCCTTCTGGTAATTTGCCATGTACTTGCTCATAAACGTAACGATGTCTATAAACATAACCCTTCTTCATTGAACTAGGGTAATCTGGCATCCATAACATAAAATAACCACTATGCCCCTCTACCGTCCCGCCTTGCCATTTGGGATTTCTTTCCGCTATGGGCCTTATCTTCCTACCTCTACTGTAAGCAAGTAAAACAGACTCGGATTTACCCCTACGAGGTACGCTTTTTCTTTTTAATACTCCTATTACAGTACGAACAGGCACACCTAACATCTCATTTATTTCTGTACTCGATAATTTCTCATTTAGATACAGATCACAAATCCTCTGGCATAATTCGGGTGATAATTTTCTGCATGTCCTATTTCTTTTAATTAGCATCAGTTCACTCCGGCCAGTTGCACACATTGTTCCAGCTTGTTTTCAGCCTTGCGTAGATTCCCTTAGGCATGAGCGCAGATCATATTGTAATGCTCCGGGGATAGCTGTATCTGTAAATGCTGGCATATTCGGGATAGCTTACATTTTATAAGATTGTCCGTGATCGGTTTAAACTCGTATGTCTGGCAGCGCGACTTGATAGTGTCCGGTATCTTGTTAAATTCAGTGGTACACATGATTAAAACAACATACGATGGTGGTTCCTCAAGTAGCTTAAGTAAACAATTGAACGCTTGCTCAGTTAGTGAATGAACTTCATCTAGTATATACACTTTATGTTTCCCTATAGGTGTAAATTGTGCCTTATAGCATAGCTCTTTTACATCGTCTATACCCCGAAATCTAGCAGCGTCAATCTCTATCGTGTCCCAGTGGTGGCCGGCCTGGACTAGCCGGCAATTATTACAGATACCACAAGGTTCACCGGCTGCCGGGTTATCACAGTTAAGAGCTGAGGCTAATAGTCGAGCGGTTGAAGTCTTACCGGAACCGGATGCGCCATGAAACAAATAGGAATGATGGAAGTGTCCGGTTACTACCTGGCTCTTGAGTATCTTGATGGTGTTGTCCTGGCCTAATACATCGCTAAACTCTTGAGGTCTCCAATCATTATATATTGCCATGCTCTTCACTCCCTTAAAGTATGCCCTTCGTTTGCCCGTAGGACGGTCTTATTAGTCCGGGATGATGTTCTGGTCGTCCGGTTGGTCTATCTGGTCGTCCGGTTGGTCTAGCGGACATTCTCCCATAGGTGGATCGCACTCTATCCATGAGTCATGATCAAGTCCATCCGCCA
>Ga0208687_1000955_pt1 | contig 14997 bp, 16 predicted proteins | sample June2015DPH_6_10_FD_184695 | JGI IMG/M metagenome (GOLD analysis project Ga0208687, IMG submission 184695) | Peatland microbial communities from SPRUCE experiment site at the Marcell Experimental Forest, Minnesota, USA - June2015DPH_6_100... | ecosystem: Environmental > Terrestrial > Soil >...
ACTGTGGCTACCCGCTACGCCCATTCGGGCGTTTCGGCCGGTTGCCGTCCGGCCTCATCAGGCAGGTGTGATTACGCAATGCAACGACGTAACCTGGCAACAGTGCTGTGGAATTTACGGCGGCGGTGTGAAGTTCCCATTTACGCCCTGGCGCCGTACTTGGTTTGGTTGTCGGCGCCGGTGGTATTGTGACGTTCTGTCACATCATTGGGTAAAAAGATACCCTTCTCATGATGCCGGCTCCTTTCTTGCTTGCGTGAACAACTGTTATTTATATAATATGTGATGCATATTCACATTGTCAAGGGGGTATAATAAAAATAGTTGCTCATGATCACAAAATGGATTATTATTGAAATCGGGGGGTGAATGTCTTGCACATTTACTTTGGAAAGCGCTTGAAAGAATTGAGAGAGGAAAAACAGAAGACCCAGGAAGATATAGCTAAAATAACTGGCTTTGAACGGTCTACCGTCGCCAAGTGGGAGACTACTTCTACTACTCCGAACGCTGAAGCGCTTGATCTATTGGCCACTTATTTTAATGTTTCCGTTGACTACCTGTTGGGCCGTACTGATGCTCGCGACGAGAGGAGACACTCAGCGGATAGGCGGAAGCTTTCTGTTAACTGGATGTTGGACAGAGACGATGAATTGGCGCAAGAGCATTCCGGGGATGTGCACGGAGCAAACGGGAACCGGATGATCGGTCCCGAGCTGGCATATTCAACCGGCCTTGAGGCAGCTGCGAAAGCGCTTGGCTTCGAGCTCGACATTGAAGTGCTGGAGATCGCTAACGCAGCACCCCCCAGCGACGTGGCCGCCATACTTGGCCTGGCCAAAGGCGAGCAGGCATTAAAGAGTATACAGATTCAGAACATAGACGGGGTTCCATTAAGGGTCATAACATCCTGGATGCCGATAGATCTATTCGCTGACATAGTTGATCGCCAGGGCAAACCTCTCTACGAAATGCTTGAGGAAACGAAAGGAATTTATGCTGTCAAAGTCGAAGAGCGCATCAGGTCATCCAGCATGACGGCTGAACTCGCAAACCTGCTCAAAACTGATCTAGGCAAAAGTGCCTTGGAAATACAGAGGGTCGTTCATGCCGACATCGGCAGGATCCTCGAGGTATCGTTTATTGTGGCCGCGGGGAGGTTGTGGGAACTGTCATACACATATGCAGCAGGCGGAAGGATCAGCGCTCCTGATTGGATGTGGCTACGATATGCACCGGCGTGATTTGCAATTTGTATGGTACGAGTATCGAACAATTCCATGAAAGATGTGGAGTTCCACGGTATAAAGATAGTTTTGAGAAATTCTAGGCAAGCATCATCATTTGAACGGAGGGTTCGAACATGTACTTGACGTTTCCGGAGGCAGTTCCAGGCTTGACGGGTCCGAAATTATCCTCGATCGACCTCTCTTCGGATCTCTCTCCGCTTCCGTGGTCTCAGGCGTTGGTCTTGGTAGGCAGGTAAAAGCTTTGTTTGAAGAAAAAGGGCTATGCGCACCCATCGCCTCCCGGCTGTCTCAAGCCTATCACGGCCTTCCTCCTGGCATCCTCGTGTATTGCCTTCGCCTGCCGCTGCTTCTCCGATGCATCCCCAGAGATGCTGCGCTCAAAAAGAGTAGTCAGCATATACTCAGATGTTCCGGCTGCAATAGTCGCTTTTGCTCCCAGGGCGGCCAACCGGTTTTCGGTGCTCTTGAGCTCGGCTCTGATCGTTTTGCGAATCGCAGTGGTGATCGTATCTAATTCCTGTGCAATGATCTCAGTGCTAGCTCCCTGTTCCAACAGGCGTCTAATCGACTCAGCAATAGACTCCTCTCTGCTTGCGGCCAGACTCTTGATCTGATCATATAGAACCTTGGGCAGTCGGACATTAACTACGTGCTGTTTCAATTTTGATCACATCCTTTTTATTTGTAGTCATATTTGTAGTAGACGTAAAGCCTTGATATTAAAGGCATTAATCACGGATAGTAGTCTGCTGTGACTACAAAAAGAAAAAACGTAGTTTAAATGCACTACGTTTTTCTTATAGTCCCCACCCGGCTTTGCCGGGTGTGTGTAGTCGTGGGCGATATCGCCCCTTATCCTGCATTCTTTTTTAGAGATAAATCTGTACTCGGTTTGAGGAGCCGATTAGATCACTTTTTTAGAATAAATATCTTTTTAAAGTGACCAGGTTCCGCCGGCATCGCTTCTTGAGCTTCAATACTCCCTCATTGCCTTGCGGCAAAGTATTCTTTAACGAAAGCGGGAGCGCCGATTTCAGAAAAAACATATTCTGTTTTGTTATCAAGAATATTATTTGGATATTATTGAAGTGTGGAAATTGGACTTGGACGCAACGCACATTTTTGTGAGGGATGGGGGCGCAGAATGTTATATCGCCCCCATCCCTCACAATATTGTTCCTTTGCTATTCAGTGCGAGCCCCAACAAGAGGCGTGAGAGGTTCTAGTTGCCGACTATTTTGTAGATGCAGAGTTTTGATTTTCTTCTGCTGTAATTCCCCCTACTTTTCCTGCGACGATATTGTATTTACCAATAACAGTTTTTCCATCAACAGCATACAGAGGGATTTGTTTAACATCACCAACCTTAGGATTCAAGGCTACTGCTTCCTCTGGCGTTTTGGGCTGCGTACCATATAGATCGATTGATTTCACGTACCCAATAGTACCGTCGGTACCGCGTGCTAACACTAGATCCGGCTCTGTGGCTGGAGAAGTCGAGTACATGTCAGAGCCGTACGTCTGGCCACTCTGGTTTCTTGGAAAAACTGGGGCAGACGAAAGGCTTTGGATAGGATTAGAAAAGGCTTTAGCTATTGCAGGGCTTATGCTAAACGTCCCAACCACCAGACCACCAATAATGGCAACACCAATTACGAATGTTTTTACCCCAAGCGGCTTTAACCACATTTGGTTTCCCATCATTATCATCTCCTCCTTAAAGAGTTTGATTTGGGCTCTGATAGGTATAGTAGGGAGTATATCCATTACCATTATATGCTGAGGCTATGCCAGAAGAATAGTAAGTGCCACTAGTGTAAATATCGTTAGTGTACGCAGCAAAACTAAGCATGGGCTGACTATTATATTCCCAAGGGGTATTAGTTACAAGCGTACCCGATGAGTTATATAACCTAGCCAAACAGCCCATATATCCCGTTGGTACATTTCCCGACCCCTGGTTTGATTCCAAAGTTTCTGCATATGCTAAACCGCTTCCTGTATAAACTAAAGCCTCGTTATAGTAACTGTAGCCATCAATGGGACCGTAATATATTGGATTACTGTATGCGAGTCCTGCAAACGCTGCAGGTGCACTTGCTAAAATGATACCCACCACAAAAGCGCACAATACCATCTTAAAGTATTTCTTGATCATTGTGAGATCTCCTTTCTTATCTTCAGTTTTTCGCTGTTTGCGTGTTCTTTACAAAGCTCGGGCGTGTGGCTAGAATAAAGTTGCCTGTACCTTTGCCATGCAAAGGAATGGCGTTCTCCCTCGGTGAGCAACGGGGACGGCCTGCTGGTTCACCGGGGCTCTTTTCTTTGAACATTCATTAACCCTCTCCACGAAAAATGGATTGTCATTTTGATCAATTAGCTTCCAACTCCGACCACAGCCAATAAAAATTATAATAGCCGATCTAGAAAAATACACCTGTCAGAAATGCTAGTTTTTTGTTATACCTGTTATTATTGACAGGAGAACAAATGCTTGAATAACTTGAAATTACCTATGATAGCAGGTCTTCAAGGCATAATGAAACTATTTTCAGCTTATAAAACCTGTCGGAAATGCTGGGTTTTTAAAAAACCTGTCGGAAATGCTGAAGGAAATAACAGCACCATATAGAACTTTCCAATCATATTTCCATTTTTTCAAAGGAGGATGGCTATGTTTTCGGAGAGATTGCCCCAGATTTTCAATGCCCTGTTCAGCGATGGAGAACTGAGGAAGAAGCTGTTGGAAAAGGAGGAACCCGTAATTGAGGGGATCGCCGGCAGGGAGGCTGCTTTTCTGAAACAATATTTCAGCAAGCAGTTACTTGCTGCAGATGCCAGCGGTGCGATCGGCAACATAGGGCCGCTTGACTACTGGGCTTAATTCAAGACTGGACATGGTCGAAGCCTGGCAGGAATTGATCAACAACAGGGCCTTCTTATTGTTTAACGGCGCCCGGTTTTCAGACGAAACGCTGGCTATTTTACAGGAATGCTGGGACTATCGCCAGTTGGAGAATCAGAAGAAAAACAACAAGTACGCCCAGTGGTTCTACTTGACTTTGGCGGTCAACTCTCTGTTTACCGAAGATGTGAACCGGGGGATTCCGGCATCGCTGGCGATGGAATTGCTGGCGCTGGCCGCCGACATCCTGGACGACCTGGCCGACAACGACAATGACGAGGTTCCCTGGCGGAGGATGGCCCCTGCCATCGCTCTGCACGCGGGAACCTGTTTTTCAATGCTGAGCTACCAGGCGCTTACAACAATTGATGACCCGCGCCAGTTCAAAGACCTGGCAAGCCTGTTCTGCGCCACCGGCAGCCGGGCCTGCGACGGGCAGATCCAGGAGACCATCTTTCAGAATAAAGAAAACATGGCCCAGGAAGAGTACTTAAAAAGTATTGCCAAAAAATCGGCCAGCCTCACCGGTTGCGCCTGCGAAGCGGGAGCCATAACAGGTGGTGCCAGTATTGAAGACCGGATTTTGATAAGCTGTTATGGATACAACATCGGAATGATGGCCCAGATTCATAACGACCTGCACGACATTATTGATACCACCGGAAAGAGCGACTTCAATCAGGGAAAGAAAAGCCTGCCGGTCATCTACGTCCAGAACGTGCTGCAGGGAGAGCCGAATTGGGACAGAGACGGGCTGCGCCGGATGCTAACTGATACGGGGGCGATCCATTATTGTAATTTTCTATGCGAGACCTTCACATCAGAGGCCTTAAATGCCCTTGAACAGGTAAATGTGCCTACCGAAAAGAAAAAAGGGCTGATGAGCATTGTTGCGCCATAAATCCCTTTTTGCAATATTGATGATTCTTATATTCCTCTGTCTGACCGGCATCAATATCTACTACGTTTTTAAACAACCTTATGCTGGCTTGACTGCCCAGAAAAAGGGTCCAGATTGGATTGTCAGCAAAGTTGATCCCCAAGGAACGGCGATAAGATATGGCGTGCGCCGGGGAGACCTGATCCTGGCGGTTGACAACCGGCCCCCGGACGATTTTTTCAACTTGAAGTGGGGCAATCTTGAAGGCTTCCACAGTATTGAGATCCTCCTGCCATCAGGACAACCGAAAATTATCAGCCTGAATGGTGGGTCATTCGATACTACCTTGGCGGATGATGCGGCGGTTTTACTGCTCTCCGTGGCATTTTTTATTTCCGGTTTGCTGTGCCTGATTAAGTCCAATTGCCAGACACCCGCCAGGGAAATATTCTGGCTGAACATGACCACAGCCGCAGCCATTGTCATCTCGCCCGTCTCCGCCCGGAGCATCCTGCCGGCAACGTTTTTGGAGTTAATGTGCTTCGGCTGCCTATCGTTTTTACTGGTGCAATTGGCAACGGTTTTCCCTGTTGAGAATAAAACACCGGCTGCAAAAAGAGTTTCCGGATTAAGCCTGATTATTTCACTAGCTGTACTTGTCTTTACATTAGTGGGTTTCCTGGTCTGGCCGGGCCTGATGCAAACTATTCGTAGCTTATTGTTTATCAATGCTCTACTAGGATTCGTGTTTAGCATCATGATTATCAACAGATCATTGAAGTCAAACAATTATGGGTTCGTACGCAATCAGATCATGCTGGTGCTGACGGGAATTATTGTCAGTCTGGCGCCATTCCTGTTACTCAGCGCTATTCCTGTAGTTATCTCCGGAGTTCCTTTGATCAGTAGCGAAATAACTTCTATATTCATTATTTTCCTCCCCCTCACTATCGTTTATGTTCAATCAAGCAACTACTTGCCAAGCGCTGGTTATCTGCTACGTAAACTGTCGATCAACCTGATGATCTCTCTACCTGAAGCGGCGATCATTGCCGGTTTGTTCTGGATTGAACTTGGCCATAAAAACCTATCACTATACGGGATTTTTATCTCAGCTTTCGTGGTGCTCCTGTTTTTCAACTCTTATAGTAGGCTGCAGGAGCGGCTGGAGGAGGCTTTTTTCCCGGGCCTGGTTTCTTACAAAAGAAGGCTGGGTCAACTCAGCGACTCCCTGACCGGTATATCAAGCCTGGACTCATTGGGGTTCATGCTTTCCGAAGCGATTGCCGAGAACATGTCCCTGGACGGTGCCCTGTTCCTGCTCAAAAAAGGAAAGGAGATTACAGTATTATCACCGGCGGGAAAATACAGAGACAACCCGTCAGAGGTCGCTTTTCTGAGGCAATACTTTTCAGACCTGAGACATGATCCCCCAGATCATTCCCTGCCAAGGGGCTTCCCGGCCGCTTTTCTGATCTCCCTGTCCAACGATACTTACAGGATCGGTTTCTTTTTAGGTTTTGAATTGCATAAGGCATATTTGTCCAGCGAGGAGGTTTCCCTGGTAGCCACCATTGGAAAACAGGTCTTGTTAGCAGTGGAAAATATCGAACTTATGGGCTCATTGGAACAAAAGATAGAGCAGGAGCAGGAACATGCTCGGAATCTTCGGCTGCTGCACTACGTTTCCCAGCGTAAAATTGAAGACGAACGGCGGGCTATTGCCAGGGAGATCCATGACGGGCCGTTGCAGACGGCTATTCATGTTCTAAGGCTGGCCAGGGAACGCACATGTCCAAAAGTGAATGAAATAGCATGCACTGCCGGGGAGATACAGGGGATTGAGGAAAATATCCAGGACCTGATCTACGAATTGCGGAACGTATGCACGGAACTGCGGCCACCGATCCTGGACGATCTCGGTTTCTTGCCCTCCGTGGAGTGGCTGGTTAAAAAACTGATGATTGCCGAGAACATAGAGATCGTGATGGACGTAAAAGGCTTCGACAATTCCCTGCGCATAAATCGCGATATCGAAATAGCCACTTTTCGACTGATTCAAGAGATGCTTAACAATGCGATCAAACATTCCGGGGCCAATCTGGCGCGGGTGACGATCCGGTTAAACAAGAACTTGATCGTTAAAGTCAGTGATAATGGCCGGGGGTTCGATACTTCCGGCTCTAAAACCGACCTGCTGAAAGAAAACAAGTTCGGCCTGATCGGCATGGAGGAGCGTTTGCAGCAGTTGGGGGGAAGAATGAAGATCTCTTCCAGGCCGGGCAAGGGAACGAACATCTTGTTGGTCATCCCTGCAGATAGGTTGGAGGAAGGGGTCAGAGAGAATGAGAATGGCGGTGCTGATTGTAGATGATCACCCGGTGGTGCTGGAGGGAACCGTCAAAAAGCTGGCCGAAGTACATGATATCGAAGTAGCAGGCACAGCGCTCACCGGGAAGGAATGTTTGAAAAAGGTACGTCAACTGGAATTGAGCCTTATTATCTTGGACCTCAACCTGCCCGATATATCAGGCATGAATCTGATTGAGCAGATATTGGAAATCAAACCTGATTTGAAAATTATCATTTTTACCGGCTACGAACTGGAAGAATACATTAAACCTTGCCTTGATAGAGGCGCCAGCGGATTTATTCTCAAAACATCCTCTTTCGATGAAATGATCACTGCCCTGCATGTGGTGGGTGGCGGTGGAATCTACCTGGACTCTTCATTGAGCCGCAGCTTCTACAACGTGATCAACGGTAATCACCACCCGGGAAGGAAAAAGAGAAACGGCGCCAATATTCTGACGGCAAGGGAGGCTGACATTCTCAAGCTGATTGCCAAGGGCATGCGCAATCAAGAAATCGCTGCTGCTCTACATATGAGCGAGAGAACAGTTCAGTTTCATATCACCAATATGTTTGCCAAGCTGGGCGTGCGATCACGGATTGAAGCTCTCATACGGAGCAAAGCTCTCGGGCTACTGACGGATAAGCTTGGCTAAACTTTCCCTCACTACTGCCTTGCAATACCCGTGGGTGGATATGCGGTTTAGCATTTCAGTTATCGATAACCCAAGGATAATTCACTAGCCTTGCCCTAAGATGATACAGTACTGAGAGAAGTTACCCCGAAAGGGGTAACTGTTTGCACCAAGGCAAATAGAAGCTTTGACCCAGCTACACTTGCTCTGAAAAGTGGGGTATCGATCTATCCCTATTCAACTAGGATGAACGCGTGCAACGTACTTAAAAATCGCTCAATCTACTACTTTCTCAAAATTGTTATTTTGAGTATTGTAACTGTACTTCTGGCCGTTTACTGTAAAAGGCTCGTTTGGATTGATACCCAGACGTGTAAGCGCATCAGTCACTTCGCTTGGAGTGATGTTGTACTGCTGATTCATGAGAGAATTGACCTGGTCTGTCGAAAGCGTTCCTTTATTCATCAGATACAATAACTCGACTACGGAAGTAACATTTTGACCCTGGGAATATTCCGCTTCAGTATATGATTGGGCTGCATAGGCGGCTGCTGCCTGTTCAGGGGTTACCTGTGACCCTGACGCCGGTTCCTGAATTCGAATCGCCCCGGACCATTCGTAACCTCCGCCGTTAAAAATTTGCATTTCTAAGGGTTTACCGGCAAACGTGCCCAGGTCAACTGGTGTGTTCGCAGAGAGAGTGACTGATTGATTGAAGCTACTACCCGAAGCAGGCTTTGACTGCTGATTTAATGTAATGCCAGGTGCTCCCGTTGAGGAAACTTTTCCTATGACCAACTTGCTTCCACCTCCCAGTATTGTGCAGATAAGGATAAAATTCGACATAGACTTTATGGATCCCTTTTGCTACCGATATAATTTTTATTACACGGTTTGTAGCCCTATGGTATGTTTATACCAGTCGGTCTTTTTCGGGTCACGTCGCCGAAATCGACCGACTGGTACACGCGTAGTGACATGCGTAACTTGTCCAGAAAACCATTTTCGCGTTAATTATACCAAATTGTTAACTGAGTGGGGTAAACATATAGCGGATAACCCGGTTGATTCCAGGAAGATACCCAAAACTGGGTAGTCCATTTTTGCTGACATGACTCACCTACAAAATCGTTATACTCAACGCCGCTAAAAGGCAAGTAATAACCATTTCCACTTCCATCAAACAATGCAAGATTAAAACCGCTGAAACCATAAGTTGGAAAAGTGTGCCATGTAACTGCAACACCAGCAACTGTATGGCCAGCTAAAATACCTACATTGGTGAGATCCCAAGTACCAACACTTGACCATACATTTGGATAATATATTGCTATGTCGCTAGGATTAGAGGCACCGGTGGCATATGAACCACCTGTAGCTGGCGCAAAGACCACATAGTTACCTAAAGCAGAATGACCCGTGGAAACAATATGCAAACCTATACCATTGCTGGGGGCGTTTATTGCAGGAGAACTTGCAAACGAGGGACTGCAAAACAAAAACACTGACAGCAACAAAGCTGTAATTAATAAAAATAACTTTTTCATTTTATCGACCTCCTTTATTTTTTGTAAAGTGCGATACGCTGTTTGCAAATGACGGTTGCCGACTTCGCTGTCATTCCTCCTGCCGTAATAAAACGTACTTTTTTTCTGATCGACCTGTTTCTAATCAACCACCCCTTTCACTTATTTACCAGCCAATGAAAATTATAATAGCAAAGATAGAATTTAACACCTGTTAGAAATGCTAGTTTTTTGCGATACCTGTTATTTTTAACAGGAGAACATATGCACGTAATCGCCGAGTCTGATTACGCCTTCAGATGTGATCAGACCCTCATCTTTACTATATGCAGCCTTTTCTGTCAGAACTGTCTCCGGTAGTTGACATTAGCCGGCATCGCAGCCAATTGGCATGTTTTCTTCAAACCTGAACACATATCAATGCTCAGTAAAAAGACTTCCCCATAATCTGGAAGTCTTGTTGTATATAAAAACAGCAGGCTCCACAGCCTGCAAGATGTTTTCAAAGTTATTGGACTCTCGTTGGACTCTTGAAATTTTCGATCCCTGAACTACCGGATTTTACTGGGTTCTTAGGGAACCTTATGGGTGCTAGCCCTTCTGTACATGTGTTCGTATCGATCTCTGTGCTCTTACTCTCCATGCCTTCACGAAAATAAAATGGTCGGGGTGAAAGGATTTGAACCTCTTGGCGCCCCGCTACATCCCTTGATGTCAGCGGGTTTCACGCTGCTTGTCCGCCGATTTGTCCGCCTCATGGTTGTCGTTGGTGATAGCTCTGATGATGCTTTCCCCTTTGCGCAGTTTGTGGCTGTAAATCGCCGCCGTGACTCCGACATTGGCATGTCCCAGCAACGCAGCTACCAGACTCAGACTTTCTCCGGCGTCAAGCAGGATAGAAGCTACTGAATGCCGGAGATCATGGGGTGAAATGTGGGCCAGCCCAGCTTTCGCTAATGCCCTGTCGAGGGCTTTGGCCACAGAGGAGTATTTGAGGATCCGTCCGTTTTCCTGGAAGACCAGGAAGGATTTGACTGCTTGATCCTTTTTGTGCTGCTTCAAGAGAGCGATGGTCTCGTCATCCAGCCTGATCGTCCGTTGGCCGGCGGGGGATTTTGTTTTGGGCTTCAATTCTCTCTTTTTGATATCGGCAGCCTGCCGGATAGTAACCTCATTATGGGTAAAATCGACATTGCGCCAGGTTAAACCCTCTGCTTCGGAGATCCGCAGTCCGGTCACGGCGATCAGGCGCAGGATTGCCTGATGTTTGTAGTTTGGCAGCACGTCCAGCAGCCGGAACAGTTCCTCTTTGTTCAGGGCATAAGGCTCTTCCTGGGGGATGCCTGCTCTTCTCGGGGTCTTCAGGCCGACGGTCGGGTCTCGCGGAATGCGGTCCTCGGCCACCGCTGCTCTCAGCATAGCTCTCAGGGTAGAGTAGATGTTTTTCACCGTCTTATGCTTCAGGCTGTTGAATTGATTCTTCAGCTTCGTCTGCAGCTCAGTAGTGGTGATGGCATAGAGAGCGATGTCTCCGACAAACGGTTTCAACCTCTTGACGTGGTTCACGTAATTTTGGTGGGAATTGTCCTCGATCTCGCCCTTCAGGCGATCCAGCCAGTGGTCCATGAAGTTGCTCAGGTACATGGCGCCCTTTAATGGTCCGCTGGGATTGCAAAACTTCGTTTTGAGTTCAGCTTCCCGCAGTTCGGCCTGCCGATCGGTACCGTGGAAGGTTTCCCGATAATAGTTCCGGCTTCCGTCGGGGTTCCGGCCCAGGTAGATCTCGATCAGATGGGACGCATCCTTGCCCTTGCGCTTTCCTCGTGTCTTTATCATATTGTCAAAGATCTCCTCCCGATTTGCACCGGGTGACAGGTTCAGCATTCGCTACCAGACCAAGACAATCCTTTAATTGCGGTGTTCTTTGATGTATTTGTCTATTGCGGCTTGGGTGAAGCGGAATCGGCGTTCGGAGAGCCGGATAGCATCCAGTTGCTTGGAGTAGACCAGTTCATAGACGTAATTCTTTTTGACACGTAGTATTTTCGCCACTTCGGTGGCTGTGTAAAGCTGGGTCACGTCAATCATCTCCTGGGTAGAAAAATAAAACGGCCTGCCAGCAAGGCTAAGCCGCTATAAGATGCCTTCGAAAACCTAAAGATTGCAGCCCGATCCCTTGCAGGGGGATGGGTGTTTCCGCTGCTTTATGATGCCGAGAATAGAAAAAGCCGGGTTCGCCCCAGCTTTCTAAAATCCTTGCATTATGAAGAGAGGAATGTGGCTCAGCATTTCAATGTTAACGCTCACGCTAATCGTAGCTAACGCATTGGGATCAAAACCTAAAAATGGGCACAAAGATCCCTTTGACCCACATACCCGAGGTGCAAGGACCTCGGGACCGCGCAAGGACGGATTTCTTCAAACATTCCATACCACATGTAAGCAAGCCACATGCGTCATGGAACAATCTAAAAGTATCATGAAGCGGATGGATCTTCAATAGTCTTGTAACAAATGAGGAACAAAGTCCTATTGAACGGGACATGTGCTATTGCTGGCCGCCATGCAGGTAAATGTCCGTTACCTCCGGCCTGCCGTGCCCCAGGTTCTCTGCCACATGCATCTTAGCCTCTTTTATCCGCCACCTGTTCTTGGAGCCGCCGACGCTCCGCTCAAACTCCTCTCTGGCGTATGCGTGGCGCAGCCCATGTTCAGTGATCTGTCTTTCAGTAAATTCCTGCCGGTGATCCCGGATGAATCTCTGGATGCCTCTGATCACCTGGTGGGTTTTCTGTCCCGGCTCCACGAATATCTTACGCTCACGGGTGCCTCCGCGCTCATCCAGGATCCGCTCAAGCTCCACCCGTAATTCCGGGCTTACCGGTACCAGGCGCACCCGGCCACCCTTGCCTTTGATGGTCACATCCCCCTCTTTCAGGGCGTCTTGAATATGTTCAACGGTGAGCCTGGCGCATTCGTGAATACGCAGCCCGGCCAGGTGAGCCAACTCCATGGCATCGACCACGTCCTGACGGCCAAGTCTGATGGCCTTTTCCATCATCAATTGGCGCTCTTCCTCCGTCCATGCCCTGTCCTTACCGCCTTGGGGTGTCTTCTCCATGCCCAGTTCCCGGTTATCAGGAAGCACATTGCGTGACCCGGTAAACTGGTGAAAAAACCGGATCGCCGCCAGGTCGTTCTTTAACGTCTTCTCGGATATCCCCGCCTGACGACGGTAATCCACGTAAGCCCGCAGGTGCTTTGACCCGACGTTCGCCAGCTTCTCCAGGTGAAATTTATCAACGCAGAAATGAAGAAACCCGGTCATGCTGTCCCGGTATCTGAAATGCGACTGCTTGGACATTCCCCCGGTTGTTGTTCTTACTGCTTCATGCCAGGCTTTCTCAAACTGGGCCGACAGGTTTTTGTATGCCCCTTCGTGACCCTTTCCGCCGGCATCTGTTTTTGATTTCCTCGCAGTATTTTTTGTCATCGAGCCTCGCCTCCAATTCAAAGAGCGTCTTGTTTTCGGGCAGTTCGTACTTGTGCCAGGGAATTCGACTATTCCACCAGCGGATGATCGAGAAATAGCGGAGTATGGTCTGCCCGCTCAGGCCCAACTCACGGCAGTGTCTGGCAAACGCCGCCACATGGCGGGGCTGGATATTGCGTATATCCTCCGGTCCGAAACGCTCCGCCAGGAAACGCAAGAACCTCGTGTATTTGCGATACCATTCCATACGATGCTCATAAGATCCACCCCTCGCATAGCAGGCCACCCTTTCCACAAACTGCCGCCCCAGGCGGTCAAGCACTGGATCGCCTGTAGACTCCCAGGAAACGCGTAGCATTGACATCACCTCTCTCAGTAACTTCTATTCGGATTTGATATACACTGATCGGGATAGGCATGAATTTATAAAACCTGTACCAAAGCACAGGTTGTCAATAAGAAAAGTGCTATTGAAATGTCAACTAAAATGGCATACTGGCAGGCCGGATCCTGGCTGACTGCTGGCGCGGGAACACGTGCTTGCTGTGGATGGGCAAGTCGTGAATCCGGGGGCTTGTGGTCACGTCCTATTACTCTTGGGAAATAACATCTAGACAATTTGTCTGGTAGGAAAAATGCAGCAAATTGTCGAATCCCGAAACATAATGGCAACCGCTGGGATTTGTTCAGCATAACGGATACCAAAATTGTTCCTGGCGTTCAGATAAAAAGGGCTTTCCGGATTATCGTGTTGTTGAGAGCTAAAAATACCCACAAACAATCTTTTGGGCCTGTGTTGTTGCATCATTCTCAATACCATTATTAATAAATATTACCATTTGATTTTTTGGAAATTCATCTTTTTATCGACATGATTACGACTGCTAGCTAGTTGTTTCACCTGCAGTCAAATAAATCCATGGTAGCAAGCCTGGAACAAAGAAAGGGGGGTCCTTTTCCCCGCTCCGGCGGTAAAAACAGACCCCCCTTAGCTTTTGATGCCACTGTCTTTTTTCCAGGTACAATTTCAGGAAATTCCCGATCATGGCGCAAGCTTCCGCCCCGGTGGCGTCTCCCTGCGGCCGGAAGCTGCCGTCCGAGTACCCCTTGAGCAGGCCGTCCTGCACGGCCGCCGCCACTGATCAGGCGCCGCCGTCTAGCGCACCGGGATGAAGTTGGCCTTCAGGCTGGCGTTGGACGCCAGCCTGGTGATGGTATACGTGGCGCCGGACTTGTTGCTGGTTCCCCTATCCAGCTTGTTGTTCAATACATTGGCGTTAGGTACACGGGAGGGTCACTGGTTACCACGCCGGAGTAGCTGCCCGTACCGGTGGCCACAACCTCTATGAACATGCCCACGTCGCCTGAAACCGTTGTGTAAGTGTTTGAGTTGGTTCCGATGGGTGTCCAGATGGCGTCATCTGGGTCCGTGGATTCCTGCCACTGGTAATTGGCCGTTGCGTTTGACGGTCTCAACTCCGCTGTCAGTGTATATGTGCCGTCCCCATTCGCAACTTTTGTAATCGACACGTCCGTGAGCGGTATGGTCGCCGGGCTGGTTACCGTGCCGGCGTAGTTGCCCGTGCCGGTGGCCACGACTTCGATGTACATGCCCGCATCGTCTGGAGTTAGTGTGTAGGTGTTTGATGTTGCTCCAGAGATGGCCGTGTAGTTGGTACCATCCGGGGATTCCTGCCACTGGTAGCTGGCCGTGGCGTCTGACGGTGTCAACTCCGCTGTCAGTGTCACTGTGCCGTCCTCATTCGTATATACACTGATCGACACTGCCGTGAGTTGAATAGTAGCCGCCACCACCGGGCCTGCCGCCGGGCTGGTTACCGTGCCGGTATAGTTGCCTGTACCGGTGGCCACGACCTCGATGTACTTGCCCACGTCGGCTGGAACCGGTGTGTAGGCGCCTGATGTTGCTCCGGTAATGGCTGCATATGTACCATT
>Ga0208687_1000962_pt1 | contig 14929 bp, 19 predicted proteins | sample June2015DPH_6_10_FD_184695 | JGI IMG/M metagenome (GOLD analysis project Ga0208687, IMG submission 184695) | Peatland microbial communities from SPRUCE experiment site at the Marcell Experimental Forest, Minnesota, USA - June2015DPH_6_100... | ecosystem: Environmental > Terrestrial > Soil >...
AGAATGATATATTAGAAATCAAATAGTAATTGGAGACAACGTTAGAATGATATATTAGAAATCAAATAGTAATTGGAGACAACGTTAGAATGATATTGAACAATTAATATCATTTTGGTATAATTGTTAATATTGTTAATAGAGATAGTAGCATGGAAGGAGATTGTATATGTTATTTGGAACAAGTGGCATTAGAGGAAACGCAGAAAAACTCTTTACGGAACAATTTTGTTTTGATATCGGCCGCAGCTTCACCAAATTTTTAGCGAACAGAGGGATAAAGGGAGATATAGCAATAGGAATGGATCCAAGAGAGTCGAGTGAGAGAATAAAATATGATGTTGCAAGGGGGATTTGCTACGAAAATAGAAACGTCTTTGACGAAGGTTATGCGCCATCTCCAGCGATGAATTATATATTAATTGCCGATAGTACCGTGGCAGGTAGCATAATGATTACAGGAAGTAATATTAGGTCAGATTTCAATGGTATAAAATTTTTTATTGGTGCCAGGGAAATTTTAAAGGAAGACGAGAGAGATATCGAGAATATATATGTGGACATAAAGGATAACATATCATGCAAAGACAAAGGCGAGGTTACTATTAGTAGAAGTAGAGCAATCGATTTTTATCAAAAAATGTTATTGGACTTGACAGAATATTATCCAAAATGGAAAGTTGTCCTAGATTTAGGAAACGGTTGTCAGTCAAAAGTGATGCCTGGATTATTTGATATACTTGGACTTGGCACGATTTCAATAAATGATGATGTTGCTCCAGAAAAATTTATTGTGAGAGACACTGAAACAGAAGATGCTGTAAAAGACCTTCAAGAAAAAGTAGTAGAAGTTGGTGCAGATATAGGAATTGCTTTTGATGGCGATGGAGATAGAGTAGTTTTTGTAGATGGAGAAGGACGTTTCATTACTGGAGACTATGTGGGAGCTATCATCGCAAAATATAGCGATACTGATGTGGTTATAACTCCTATTAATACATCTCAAGTTATTGAACATGTTGGAAAGAGGGTTATAAGAACGAAGGTTGGTTCGCCATATGTTGTGGAATCTATGATTATGAATGCTTCATCATTTGGTTTCGAAGCTAACGGAGGGGGTATCTCTGAAGAGGTTATGCTGAGCAGAGATGCTGGATCTACTATGATAAAGATTCTGAATATTCTCAGTAGAAACAAGATATCATTAAAAGATCTTGTGGATACACTGCCAAGATTCTTTCTCTACAGAGAGAAGGTAGAATGTCCTATGATTCTCTATCCTAAAATATTGGACATTGTTAAGAGTAAGAATTGGGGTTGTAATACCAGAATAGAAGATATTGACGGAGTAAAAATTTGGGTAGGAGACGACTCTTGGGTATTATTCCGTCCATCAATGAATGCTCCAGAATTTAGAGTATTTGCAGAGTCGAAATCCGAAGAAGATGTTACAAGACTTGGAGAAGATAGCATGGATTTTTTGATTAGTACCAAAAGACGTTTTATGACATGAATGAGAGAAGATAATGATTAGACCATTCCCTAGGATAGGGGCATGTTATCAACTAGAACAAAACTGCGAAAATGGTAAATAAAATATGATTATATGTTTATAAGAAATGTGATTCAAATGGATAAAAGAGAAGATAATAACAAAGTTACAAAAGTATTGAATGGTGAAGAAAAAATAAGGACAGACATGTTATCGGCAAAAGGAACTGTTCGCAGCGTTTATTTCAGTCTTGGGACAACTCCAGCTACAAATGATCCTGAGTTCGACTGTGCGAAGGCTATTATTGACCTATTCGACCAGGCGAAGAGTACTATTCATGTTGCAATATATTCTTTGACAGAACCAAACATTGTCGATGCAATGATAAGAGCCAATAGTAGGGGCGTAAAGGTTGAAATTGTAGCAGATGAGACTGAGAGCAAGAGTGTGACACAAGCACGTATGATCAAAAAGCTTACACAATCAGGAGTTAATGTCAGAGTAGCAATACGTCAGAAGTCTTTAATGCATAACAAGGTTGCTATATTCGATAATCAGACAATTTGCACAGGAAGTTTTAATTGGACAGTAAATGCAGAAAAGAATAATGATGAAAATCTATTAATAGTTGACGGTCAGGATTTGGCAAGCGACTATGAAAAATATGTCTTTCAGAGGATTCTCCAGAATGAGACATTGACGTTTGCACAATAATTGAAAATGGAACAAATATGACGTATATAAGAATTGAAGGTAATGAGTTGGTCATTATGAAAGAGTCTATAGAGATCAGATTAGAACCAAATGAAATTAAAGATGATGACGTATTTGCCTTTAAAGTTTGGGTATCGGAAAATTTCTCTTCGAAAGTCAGAGATAGAAGAAATAGAACCATATAATTGTGCACGATAAAAACGCTAGAGAAAACAATTGAAAAACGCTAGAGAAAACAATTGAAAAACGCTAGAGAAAACAATTGAAAAACGCTAGAGAAAACAATTGAAAAACGCTAGAGAAAACAGTAAAATGGGTCATATCAAAGAAATGGAGAATAAGATGAATAGAAAAAGAGATATACAAATAGGAATAGCTTTGGTTGCTATTCTATGTGAGGATAACAACTTCGAGAATACGACATTAGTTTAATGATGTGAAAACGTGTCGAAAGAGAAATTAATTAAAATCCTTCGCGATACTCCTATGTTAAATGGTATATATTCTGATTATTTTGCAAAATATAAAATTATGAATTGTAAACTCAGACGTTTTTTAAATATCTTAAAGCCGGAATATGTAAATTGGGTATCGACTTATAAATGTAATTTTCGTTGTGAACATTGTGAGGCCAGTGCTGGAGATAAAGAAGAGATATTAGAACTAGATACCAAAGAGGCTTGTGAACTTATGGCAGAGTTAGGAGACATGAAAGTTAAGAGAATTTTTATTGGTGGAGGAGAACCTCTACTAAGAAAAGATTTATTTGTAATTATTGACTCCATCCTGGATGCAGGGATGGAATATGGAATATCCAGCAATAGTTACTTGTTCTCCAGATTTAAAGAGCAGTTTAGCAAAACGCCACCATCTTGGATGTATTTCACAAGTATCGACGGATTAGAAAAGACAAATGACAAAATTAGAATGGCAGGATCTTTTAATATGTGTCTTCAGGCTTTGGAGTTCTTCAAACATATAGGTGTAGAAAGAAGAAAGGTAAATACTGTTATAACTCCTGGTAATATTGGAGAACTTCCAGAACTTAAAAAAATTATATTAAATTCCGATGCCAACTCTTGGAGATTTTCTCTTGTAATACCTTCAGGAAGAGCTAAAAATAATAGTGACATGTATTTAAGCGACGAACAAGTTATGTACCTTTTTAATTTTGTAGAAGATACAAGGAAAGAGTTTGACGTTGAAATATCTGAAGATTCAGGATATTTAGGTTGTTTAAGCCTGAAATTGAGAGAAGCTCCTTTTTTCTGTGGCGCAGGATTTACAAGATGTGATGTTATGCCTGATGGAGAAGTTTTCGGTTGTTCAATGGGATATGATAACAGATATTCTGAAGGAAATATAAGAAACATCTCCTTTAAAGAAACCTGGAAAAATGGCTTCTCGCGTTTCCGAGATCCTCAACTCAGTAAGGAGTGTTTAGATTGCAAATATATTGGACCTTGCCGTGGAGGATGCTGTGGCATGCGTTTAGAAAATATGCATTGCCTTAAAAGGATTTGGGAAAAGATGGAGACTAGAAATTAGGAACATATAGAAATAAAGAAGACCAAGCGGGAAACTACTTTGTCTGGATTTGAATAAAGATTATTGTAGGTAGATTAGAATGACAACAGAAAGTATATATTATTTTTGCACATCATGCAACCATGTACATTTACGCAATAGTGAAATTGGAAAATTACATCTCGAAAAAAGTTTTAAGACGCAGAAACAGATAAAAGAAATGGATGATGCCAAGAAGGGCTTAGATAATATTGGAGACGTAAAGATAAAAAAGAAATTTTTTACCGGTCCCAAAAAGAAATAAAGAAAAAGTTTACAGAATTACAAAGACTGCTGATCATAACTGCATTCCCTTGGAAAAACAAAAAAAGAATCGCTAGTCATGACTACCATGTGACATATTGGGGATGATACAAGGTATGAATGGATGAGCAGCGTTCAAAATATCTGGCAATGTATCAGTTGGACAAATTAAAAAAGATAATGAAAGGAGAAATGAGAATTTTTCCTATTGGAAGAAGAGAAAAAGGGAAAGAATAGTACATGGAACAAAATCAAAAAAAATTACAGGAGAAAAAATATGAGTGAAAATATACCTGAGAAAGGAGCAATAGTTCAAAGGGATGGTAAAACATTTGCAATAAAACCACATATTCCAGGAGGAATTATTCAACCTGAGAAATTGATAACAATTGCAGAAGTTGCAAAAAAATATGGTTTAGTGCTGAAAATTACTTCTGCCCAGAGAATTGCAATTGTAGAAGTACAGGAGAAAGATATCGACAACATCTGGAATGAATTGGGTATGGCACATGCTGCGATAGGACCTCGTGTACGCAGTGTCAAGATTTGTGTTGGGAACACGTTCTGTAAAAAAGGGCAACAAGATTCAGTTGGAATAGGGTTAAAACTTGACCAAAGATATCATGGCATGGAACTTCCTTCAAAAATGAAGATGGGAGTTTCCGGCTGTATGAATTCCTGCTCTGAGTCAGTAACAAAAGATATAGGCATAATGGGAACTTCGAACGGTTTTAGACTATATGCAGGAGGAAATTCAGGTCTTAATCCAAGGTTAGGAGATTTGATAGCAGAAGAACTTTCCGAGGATGAAACTTTGGATCTTGTCGATAGGATAATAAATTTCTATAAAAGGAAAAATCAGAAAAAACGTTTGGGTAGTGTAATTGATGAAATAGGTCTGGATGCTTTCAAGGCAGAAGTTCTATAATCACTCGAAAGAATAAGGAAGGTAAATAATGACAACTATAATTGTTGATAAAGATCTCTGTACACGATGTGGTATGTGTTCCGTTGTATGCCCAGTGACAATCGTCAACAAAGCGGATGAGAACACACTCCCAGCTGTTATGGATGGAAAAGCTGCCATATGTATCAAGTGCGGACATTGCGAGGTTTATTGTCCAAGACAAGCCCTGGTTCTGAACGTTCGTCCTGATGAGAAATTACCACTGTCCTCAGGTGCAGGAATGATCTCTCCAGAAGACTTGACGTTATACCTAAAGAAACGGCGGTCAGTGAGACATTTCACCAAAGATCCTGTACCAAGGGAGAAAATACTGGAAATTCTGGACATTGCTAGTTATGCGGCATCAGGGAGTAATGGGCAGCCTGTAAAGTGGTTAATTGTCCACGATCCAAAGAGGGTCAGAAAGATTGCTGAGCTAACTGTCGAGTGGATGAAGACCATGTTGAACACTGCACACCCGTTGAGTGGCTACTTATCGACTTTCATCTCGATATGGGAACATGGATATGATGTAATCTGTAGGGACGCTCCTCACTTGCTCTTTGCCCACATTCCGGAAGATAATCAGATGGCACCTGTCGATGCCATTATTGCTCTTACCCATGTTGATGTTGTCGCACCATCATTTGGTATTGGTACCTGTTGGGCAGGCTTTGTCTCTGGAGCAGTCACTTCCTATGAACCTCTTCAGAAGGAACTTGACTTGCCTGAAAGACGGAAATGTGCGTATGCGATGATGTTTGGTTATCCACAATACAAGATCTATGGTATCCCGAGGCGCAACCCTGTAGAGGTAATATGGCAATGATATAACAATGTTCATAGCTTACAGAAAGAAATGAAAAACAAGATGTGTGGACATATATTGCAAAAATTGTGGAGTTGAAACTGACAACCAGACAATTAAATGGCAAAATGCGGTATCACAAGCGTCTTTAAAGCTTATTTTTTATATCGCAATAGTTCTAATTGTAAAAATATATATACTTTAGCATCGTATATACATTAAGGAGATGTTATTGTATAAATCAGAGTGTTATAATGATAATTGAGCAGATGAACAGATATATTATGTGATATATTTTTATTTTTTCTAAAGACCAAGCTGGAAACTACTTGGTCTGGACTCAAATAAATATATAGAAAAGGAAAAAGTACGGAAAAATTGAAAGAAAAGAAAATATATGATAAAGGAGGACGTCAATATGAGTAAATACGACATGAACAAATTCAACAGAGAAAAATGGAACATGCCAATATGGAGCAAACATACACCATCTTTGATAGCTGGGATTTTTATCGCTTTCATAGTTGGATGGTTGTTCGCTATCCCAGCGGCTATTGCTGCATTACTGATCTATGGGTTTGTAGTATATAGAAAAGACGTTAAGAATAGGATAACAGTGTTCGTAAAGCCAAATGCGGCTATGGAAGCAATTGCACGCAGGGAAGGAGAACTCAAAAGAGAGAAGGAAAGAATCATATATGATAATTCTGACATTGTGACAAAACTGTGAGAAGACGAGTGTACAAAAATTTCTTATTTTTTATTTTTTCTAAAGATCAAGTGGGAAACTACTTAATCGGAATTTAAAAGATGAGTTATAAATATTTCGCCTAACACACATTAGGCGCAGTCTTTGTTATCAAACTCGTAATTATGATACCTGCAAAATAAACTCGCTTATATAAAGAGGTGACGAGTTGAAATATAGAAATTTTTATAATTTTATGAGCAACATATGAAAATGAGAAACTGGTTGAATGTATGAATTTTGATGAATATCAAAAGTTGGCGTCGAAAACGGCTATATATCCTAGAATAGGAAATAATGTATATTATCCTGCACTTGCGATGGCAGGAGAATCAGGCGAGGTATGCGACAAAATATCAAAAATTATGAGGGACCATAATGATATTATTTCAGATGAAATGAGATTAGAATTAGAAAGAGAAATTGGAGACGTCTTGTGGAATTTATCTCAGTTAGCAACTGAGTTGGACCTGTCTTTGAATGAAATTGCTATAAACAATTTAAGAAAACTGAAATCAAGAAAAGATAGAAATAAACTACATGGGAGTGGCGACAATAGATAGAAAATTAAATAGGAGACAAAAATGAAAGAAATAACATTGTTGTTTGAAAATATCAAAGATGGACTAGATGAAGCAAAAAAATTCTAATGAATGTCAAAGAAAAATATGATCTTAGAGAGCAAATCTTGTAACAATGAGATGAATAAAAAAATAATATGGAACAGAATATATTAAAAGATGTAAAGACAAAAGGTATGTACGAATATAATCATGAGGCATTTAATTGAATAAATATATTAATAGTAGCCAGCAGACAGAGGAATTTACCAGAATCAGGCTTCCGAAAAAAAGCGAGGGAGAGGTTCTTGGGATTGTCGAAAGTCTTTTAGGAGCAAATAAACTGCGAGTAAGGTGTATGGACGGTGTGGTAAGACTCACCCGTATCCCAGGAAAATTTAGAAATGGGATGCGGATTCGTGAGGGTGACATAGCTATTATTGCTCCATGGCCTTTTCAGAATGAAAAGGCTGACATCATATGGAAATACAGTGGACCTCAGGTAAACTGGCTTGAACGAAAGGGATTTCTGAAAGGATAATTTCTGCAAAATTGAGTTGTGGTTAGTAATACGACAATAAGTTAATTGATAGTTACTGAAACTGATAACTAAAGATTGTGCTTAGACATTATGTCGAGTCTTTACTCGATATCTACAACCAATAGCTAAAGCTGTCAATAGATAATAATAGAAGAGACACGTGTCAACTAGTGAGAAAGTAAGAGGTAATTTATCGATTTTGCAAATCATGTGATCAAAGAAAGTGAGCTGAATTTAACCATGATAAATTGTTCAAAACGTACATACGTTAGAAAACATGCACATAGCACGGGTTTGAAGTGGTAAAAAAGATAAATGTTAAATGATATTTTTTATTTTTTCTGATGTAAAGACAGCTAAAACTGTCCAAATGGGAAACCAACTCTATATAAAAGGAGAAATATATGGCAGAAAATAAAATATCAAAAAACGTGAAAGCCAGACGAATTGGAACAGTATTAACAATATTAGAAATGATATTGTTGTTCATGTTGTTACCAATGCAAATTGCCAGTGCTGACAACAGCCAAACACAGTCTCATGCCACACACGTACTATCAACAATAGGGCCTCAACTGGTATGCAAAGATTGTCACAATGTCAGAAATGCACTTTTATTTAGCGACAATAAACCTCTTGCGACTACTACAGTATGCGATACGTGCCACAGTCCTGGCGGCACATTCGACGGAGTAAACGATCAGGTTATCGGTGCTAAGTCTAATTGGAAATACGGGATATATGATAACGGAAGCTTGAAGACTGGAAAGGAGAAATGGTGTGTAGGTTGTCATGACAACGTTCCATCTCTGATAAAGGGAGCTAAGGCCCCAAATGTTACAGGAGATGGCGTTAACTATGGATATTATGTTAGTGGGCACGGTGAACACGGCAACATGTCGTGCGGTTATTGTCATAATCTAAGTTCCAAACATATCAATGTGACTGCGTATTCTGCGAACAAGAGTTATCTGACATACGACCCAACAAGCGATGCATATAAGAATGGATATAGATTAAAAGATGTACCTACAGGGTATGGCGGCAAATATCCGATGTATATACCTAGAACAGGTCACGTATATCCGCCTGGGTTTAGACAAGACTGGGAATTTGCCTTGTGTTTCGAGTGTCACAACAGTACTAAACTTTTTAATGGAGGAGATCCAATAACAGGCGAAGGTGCAGAAACAAATTTCCGTATGCTTATCGATGGAGGAGGAGGAGGTAATCCGGCGCCTGTAATAGGCAAATATTATAGCCTTCACGATGTTCATACATGGGGAGCAAATGGCCCATGGGGACCAGAAACTCCTCAATATGACTCTGACTTTAATGGGGCAGCAGATTCAAGGATAAGCTGCCCAAGCTGTCACAATGTTCATGGTTCTAACTCTCCAGCAATGGTAAGAACTGGAGAATTAGAAGGGAAAGTTCCGGCTCTCAATCTCAAATATGTAGATAATACACCTGGTTCTGCGCTGCATTTTATATCTAGAAACCTGTTGGTACAAAGTACTGGTGCAGGTATGGACGTAAGTTTCGGTCAGGGTACAGTAGCTTCCAATGGAGTATGCAACATGTGTCACGCACAGCAGACAGGAGGACCAGGACCTCATACTGCGTATTACAGAAGTCCTGTTATTTCTAATAACAGCAAATGTACTGTATGCCATCCATAGTTCATTGGCTAAAAAATTAGATAAAGACAAATGACATAGAAAAACGATTATTTTTTCTAAATGTAGAACAAATAGATTTATATGGTCATATGTACATTTATGATATAAGGAACATAAGTCATAAAGGAGGTGATGAACATGGATGATACAAATGAGAACAATAGCGATACTATCGTGATTCTGTCCGTTTTGATCATAGTGCTAATTATAGCTGGTGTGCTTTATTTATTCTATAGGGTACCTAACTAATATGACATAAATAGTATGCCAACAATACAGATAGAACTAAAACTCATCATATTGACATGAGGAACTCTAATCAATGGAGACTATGCGACATGTGTGGCGATGAGTGTAGCTTGAGCTATGATATATTAGCTGAAAGGAATTCCAAAGGAAGTCTATCCGAAGCCAAGAACAATAGATGAATTGGTCATGATCAGAAAATATATTTGACAAATGGAGCTGTACAAAATGGAAATTATTTTTTATTTTACTAAAAATGAAAAAGATTTGTGAATTATGATTTGGAAATTTTTCCAAATTTTTGGAGTGTATTACAGACATGAACGAAGATACGACAAAGAAGTTGGAGATTGAAGAGGAAACTGTTTCTGAAAAGGAAATAGTTTCAAACAATCCATATGAAAATGTTGTACCTTTTGTAATATTCTTTCTGGCTCTTTTCTTGTTTTTTAAAATTATTGAGCCTATGATAACCATATTGTTGAGTAGCGTTCTCGTAACATACACGTTTTATCCTCTCTACAAGAAAATAAGAAATAGAATACCAAACAAATTCCTTTCAACCATTATCACAATACTGGTTATTGTCATTGTTTTTTCTATCCCATTTTTCTATATAGCATCTCAAATCACGCAACAAGGTTTCGAGTTTTATAATTCTCTGTCGAGCAATATTGCAAGGGGCACCATATTCGGTTTAGGGTGTAAAAGTGCTGATTCAGATATTTGTTCTCTAATTAACAGCATAGAAGAGGTTAGCACAAGAAGCCTATCGAAGATAGGCTTTGATAAATACCTACAACGATCGTTGCCATTATTGCAGGAGACGGCGGCAAGATTTCTTATTGAAATACCTATGGCAATTCTCAATGGAGTTTTTATACTGTTCATATCTTATTTCCTTTTCAATGATGGAGAATGTATAGCACAAAAGATAGTAGCATTACTTCCAATAAGAAAGAGGACAATGGATAAACTTGTAGACCAATTCGAAAAGGTATCATACGCAGTAGTTTTTGGGCAATTATTTATTGCACTATCCCAAGGGTTTTTGGCTACTATTGGATTCTACATATTTGGTGTCCCACTTCCAATTTTTCTTGGGGTCCTAACTGCACTTTGTGCTTTGGTTCCTGTTGTGGGAACTTCCATTATATGGGTACCTGCTTCTTTGTATATGATATTGATTGGATACTTTACACAGAACTACAATGTACTATCGAAAGGTGTGTGGTTATTATTATATGGAGCGTTGGTAATAGTAACAGTAGACAATATTTTGAGAATAAAAATAATGGAATCGAGAGCTGATGTACACCCGATAATTACAATCGTCGGAGTCATAGGAGGATTAAATTTGTTCGGAACTGCAGGATTGTTCATAGGTCCCATACTTCTACCTTTGATTGTGACGTATTTCGAAACATTTAAGGAAAGATTTGAGTGAGTGAAAGATTTGAATGAGTGAACGAATGAATGAGAATTGACTACAAAGATAACATGGAGGTGTTAATGATATTCAATAATATAACAGCTTTAAATAAAATAAATTTTGGTAATACAGACATCTACATAACAGCTCTGGTAATTTTTGCTATTTCTATATCGATATTAAGAATATTCAAATTTGTGATAATTAAAAAATTAAAAAATATTGCTGCGAAGACTGTGACAAAATATGACGATGTAGCAATAGACATGGTTGATAAAATAGGTTGGCATTTTTATATTTTGATAGCATTGTATATAACTTTTCATTATTTGGCATCAATGCAATTTGGATTATTTTCCGAGATTAAGACGATATTATATTACACTATTGTTATCATTATAATATATCATGCTGTGAAAACTATTCAAGCAATGGTTGATCATGGTACTGATGTATTGATAATGAGAAAAGATATAGATGTGTCAACAATAGAGTTATTGAACAGAATTATAAAAGGTGGATTGTGGTTAGTAGCACTCATTCTCATATTGTCACATCTTGGATATAACGTAACAACACTGGTTGCAGGATTAGGAATTGGAGGAATTGCTGTTGCTTTTGCATTGCAGAATATATTGGGAGATGTATTCGCATCTTGCTCAATATTTTTAGATAAACCTTTTAAGAGAGGAGACTACATAATATTTGGAACAGAAGAGGGAATTGTAAAAAAAATTGGAATGAAATCTACTAGGGTTGAGGCACTTCAAGGACAGGAGATAATAGTCCCAAATAAAACCTTAACAGATACGATAGTCCATAACTATAAGAAAATGGATTACAGAAGAATAGTCTTCAACTTTTCTATTAAATACGAGACAACTACAGCAAACCTAGAGAAAATTCCAATGATCGTAAAGGAGATTGTGACTAATATAAAAATGGTAAGATTTGGCAGAGCACACTTTCATAAATTTGGAGATTTCGGATATGTTTTCGAGATTGTTTATTTTATAGATTCAGGAGATTACAGCAGATATATGGATCTTCAACAAGAAATTAATTTTGCCATAAAAAAGTATTTTGAAAATGAAGGAATAGAGATCGCATATCCAGCGTACTGGCAAAAACCAATAGAAAATACAAGGTCATAAGTAATACAAGCCCCAACATACGGAGAATCTAAAAATGTCCGATATCGACGAATTGAACAAGTTACTGTGGGATGCCGAGGAAATTGGCATATATGTAAACTCGTCTTGTGGAGAAGATGATGGCATATTGGTAGTAACTAATAGGAGAATATTCTTCGCATTAAAAGGGGACCTATCTATGAAGGTTACCAATAATATATATGTAGACAAGATCAGATGTGTAAATTGTGGCAAAGATACATACTCTGGGTGGATAGAAATTGGTATAAAGAGAAAAAGAAAATGTTTAAGATTTCATAATGTAGACAATAATTCTGTAATTGAGGTTTCAGATTATATAAAAGGAATGGTTGGAAAGTGGAGAGAATATAGTGACTACCAATCGCCAAATAGATGGATTTATCAGCAATAGAAAACTGTAGCAGCAAGAAGTCAAGAAGAAGATCTTGTATTAAGATAAGGAGATAATTTGATGAATGATGAAAAATTTTATAATGAAAAATTTTATAATGAAAAATTTTATAATGAAAAATTTTATGACGTAATAGAAAAGTGGAACTGTGAGTATTGTAGTGGTGAAACAGAAAATCTCTCGAAGAATTTGTTTCACAATATCAGACGCCCAAAGAGAAATGAAGAAGCGTGTGAGAATTATGACAACTCTTGATCCATGGGGAGCCGTCAAAATCGATAATTATTCAAAATTATTTGATGAATTTGGGATCTCAACATTTGATGATATTCTTGGAAAGATAAAGAATCCTCACAGATATATGAGGAGACATGTAATCTTTGGACACAGAAGCTATGAATCTGTTCTTGGAGCAATTCTCTCAGGGAAACCTTTTGCAGCACTTAGTGGTTTCATGCCTTCTGGAAAGGCGCATCTTGGACATAAAATGGTCATGGAAGAACTCATTTGGCACCAGCAGCAGGGAGGAGACGTGTTTCTTGCCATAGCGGATATGGAGGCGCATGCTGTAAGAGGGAAAAGCTGGAAAGAATGTCGTGAATTGGGATTAAATGAATACATCATTAGTGCTATTGCTCTTGGTCTTGAGCCAGGAGCGCATATTTATTTCCAGTCAGATTTCAACTTGGTGAAAGATCTTTCATTTGAACTAGGGATAAGGGCAAATTTCTCTGAACTTTCTGCGATATACGGTTTTTCAGGTGGAACCAGCGTTTCACACATGGTAAGTGCGCTCGCACAGAGTGCAGATATACTACATCCTCAGCTGAAGGAATTCGGTGGACCAAAACCTGTTGTCATTCCAGTAGGTTCTGATCAAGACCCTCATATAAGACTGACAAGGGGACTTGCTTACAAGATAAACATGTTCCTCGTGGAAAAACGCGGCACGGAGAATAGGTTCATAAGCGTTCGTGGGAAAGCCGCACCAAGGGAAGCCCTGAAAGAAATAGCAAAACATACAGGAGGAAAACTCTACGGAGAGCATGTAGATATTTCCAAACCAAGACTCGAAGAAGTTGATCTTGAAGAGGTAGAATCATTTGTCCGCAAGGTGGAAATGAAATATGGAGGTTATGCCTTCGTGCCTCCTTCCTCAACATATCATAAATTCATGACTGGCCTCCAAGGAGGCAAGATGTCAAGTAGCATTCCTGAGAGTTATATCGCACTTACAGATAAACCGGAAGATGGTGCAAAAAAAGTAATGAGAGCAATAACTGGCGGAAGGATATCCATCGATGAGCAGAATAAATTTGGTGGAGAACCATATAAGTGTTGCATATACGAACTATTACTTTATCATCTTATCGAAGACGATAATGAACTTATAGAAGTCTATAAGGGTTGCATAGACGGCATTCGTATTTGCGGCGATTGTAAGAAATTTACTGCTGAACTCATGGGTAACTTCTTAAAAGACCACCATGAGAAAAGAGAGCTGGCGAAGGAAATGTTGAAGGAATTTGGATTGTGAAATTGAAATAGAAAAATACATGGTTAAAAGAATTATTATAACAGTTGAGACAGAGTTGCCTGTAGGAAAACAAAAATATATCGAAGATTGCGATCGAGCGTAGCGAGAGAACTTATTGTGACTTGTCGCAGATGAATGGGGGCGGACTTCTAACTACATTAAATCTGGCGAGGAATATGCATTGGAGATATGATATAAAATGATAAATGATGAAAGTGATGGACAGTGTGAATATCCGGAGTCATATGATACACCGTGCAATAATTGTGGGAAAGAGAAACCTGGTATGTTAGTAATGAATACAAATGTTTTTACGTTATCAGAATATTTAGATTTCACAGAAAATAATGAAGGGTTGTGCATAGAATGTTTCGTTAATAAAAAGAGAAGTCAACTACCGCCCCCTGAAGGGGGCGGCTTGTCAGTAATGACAAGGGCAACAGTTGATTAGAAGGCATCTGAGATGTTGGGTCTTCCGATATCTATGACGAAGCAGACGTTAGATTAGAGAAATACATACACACCATAGGGTATTCCACAAGCTCTATAATGCGCAGCTCGCGCTGATGCGCGATTGCGCTATGCAACTGTGATCCAGTATTAAACATAGATCCAAGAATGCAGGCGACTGTCTTCAGATCTCAGTGTACTGGGTTTAAAAACCTCTTCTAACTCTTCGAAGTGGACCCACTCCGAAAGGAGAAGACAGAACCTGAGGGTCTCTGTCTGACCTTTCTAGGTCTATTCATCTAGAAAGAAATTCGAAAGAATTAAGAGAATACGATCGTAGATTCGTTAATTCTACATTTATTCATTGAAACTGCCCC
>Ga0208687_1000966_pt1 | contig 14879 bp, 10 predicted proteins | sample June2015DPH_6_10_FD_184695 | JGI IMG/M metagenome (GOLD analysis project Ga0208687, IMG submission 184695) | Peatland microbial communities from SPRUCE experiment site at the Marcell Experimental Forest, Minnesota, USA - June2015DPH_6_100... | ecosystem: Environmental > Terrestrial > Soil >...
CCGTGGTCGGATTCTGGGAAGAACGTCAGGCGGGCAACGCCATCGCCGCTCTGAAGGCCACGCTGGCGATCAAGGCCAAGGTGAAGCGTGATGGGAAGTGGACCGACCCGGCGGCGCGTGAGTTGGTGCCGGGCGACGTCATCCGTGTGCGGCTGGGGGACATTGTGCCGGCGGATGCGCGCTTGCTGGCGGGCGACCCGGTGGAGGTGGATCAGTCCGCATTGACAGGCGAATCGTTGCCCGTCACGCGCAAACCTGGCGAGGCGGTGTTTTCGGGGTCGATTATTCGCCAGGGCGAAATCGAAGCGATGGTGTACGCCACCGGTACGAACACCTACTTCGGCAGGACCGCGCAACTAGTGCAGGAGGCTCACACCGTCAGCCATTTCCAGCGTGCCGTGCTGAAGATTGGCGATTACCTGATCATCCTCGCGGTGGCTCTGGTGGCGGTGATTATTACCGTCGCGATCTTCCGTGGCGACCCGATCCTCAACACGTTGGAGTTCGCCCTGGTGCTGACCGTGGCCGCGATTCCCGTGGCGATGCCCACGGTACTGTCAGTGACCATGGCGGTCGGCGCCCGTCTGCTGGCGAAAAAAGAAGCGATTGTGACCCGGCTTTCGGCGATCGAGGAACTGGCTGGCGTGGACGTGCTGTGCTCGGACAAGACCGGCACCCTGACCCAGAACAAGCTGACGCTGGGCGATCCATTCAGCGTCAACGATATCCCTGGCGACCAAGTCAATCTCTGGGCTGCACTCGCTTCGCGTGCGGAAGACAAGGACACCATCGACCTGGCCGTGATCGGCGGCCTGAAGAACGATCAAGCCTTGAAATCTTATCAGGTGGTCCATTTCCAGCCCTTCGACCCGGTGCACAAACGCACCGAAGCCACCGTCAAAGGTGCGGACGGAAAACAGTTCCATGTGGCCAAGGGAGCGCCGCAGGTGATTCTGGAGATGTCGACTAATGCCGGTGAGGTAAAGCCCGCCGTCGAGAAAGCGGTCAATGAATTTGCGGGACGCGGCTTCCGTTCATTGGGCGTGGCCCGGGCAGATGAGGAAGGCAAGTGGCAGTTTGTTGGCGTGTTGCCATTGTTCGATCCGCCGCGCGAGCAGGCCAAAGCAACCATTGCCAGCGCCCGGCAGATGGGCGTGAAGATCAAGATGGTTACGGGCGATCAACTGGCCATCGCTCGAGAAACTTCCCGGCAACTGGGGCTGGGCACGAACATCCTGGATGCCAGCGGATTGGGCGACACGAAGCATCACGAGACGGCGCAGTCGGCGGAGGCCATCGAAAAAGCGGACGGTTTCGCCCAGGTATTCCCCGAACATAAGTTCCACATTGTGGATGTCTTGCAGCAGCGCGGCCACATCGTCGGTATGACCGGCGACGGGGTGAACGACGCTCCCGCGCTGAAGAAAGCCGACTGCGGCATCGCCGTTTCGGGCGCGACAGACGCGGCGCGCACGGCGGCGTCCATCGTGCTGCTGGCGTCCGGCCTCTCGGTGATTATTGACGCCATCAAGGAGAGCCGGAAAATTTTCCAGCGGATGAACAGCTACGCGATCTACCGCATCGCGGAAACGCTGCGCGTGCTGTTCTTCATGACGCTGGCGATCCTGGTGTTTAACTTCTATCCGGTGACCGCAGTGATGATCGTGATGCTGGCGTTGCTCAACGACGGCGCTATCCTGTCCATCGCCTACGACAACGTTCATTACAAGGATAAGCCCGAGGCCTGGAACATGCGCCTGGTGCTGGGGATCTCCACGGTGCTGGGCGTCATCGGGGTCGTGGCCGCGTTTGGCCTGTTTTATCTGGGTGAGCGCGTCTTTCACCTCGACCGCATGCACATCCAGACGCTGATGTATTTGAAACTGTCCATAGCGGGACATCTGACGATATTCCTGACGCGCACGCGCGGCCCATTCTGGTCCATACGCCCCGCGCGGGTTCTATGGGCAGCGGTGCTCGGCACGCAAACGCTGGCGACTCTGATTGCGGTTTATGGGCTGTTTATGACACCCCTCGGCTGGGGCTGGGCAGCGTTCGTTTGGGGCTATGCGCTGGTGTGGTTCCTCGTGAATGACCGCGTGAAACTGCTCGCCTATCGGGTTTTTGACCCTACCAAGGCTCCATTGTTGGCCAAGAAGCCGCTCGATCTTACACCGCAGATCGCCACACGGGCCTATGAACTCTACGAGCAGCGAGGCCGCCGCGATGGCCAAGCAGGTCAAGACTGGCTTGAGGCGGAGCGCGAGATTCGGAAAGATTAGGCGGGACGGGCGAAGGCTGCGTCAACGTCCTCCTGAGCCCCATGAGTGCTAAGGGCAACCCACGCGGCTCGTGACACCGAAGGGATGAAGATGAAAATCAATTCCAAGGATTTCCGTGTGCGGCCCGGAGAAAAGGTCAAACTCAAAGAGTGGCCGACGATTGTGAAGCCCTTTTGCGAGTCGAAGGAGCGATATCAAACACTCCTGGGAGAACACGTTGAGGAGTTGAGCTCGCTGCAACGCCTTCACTACGCCTCCAACCGCTATGCATTGCTGCTGATTTTTCAGGGGATAGACGCTGCCGGCAAGGACGGCGCCATCCGGCACGTCATGTCCGGGGTCAATCCGCAAGGCTGCCAAGTTTTCAGTTTCAAACAGCCGAGCGCCGACGAGCTGGAACATGATTTTCTCTGGCGCACGACGTGCCGGCTTCCCGAACGCGGGCAGATCGGCATCTTCAATCGTTCCTACTATGAGGAGGTGCTGGTTGTTCGGGTGCATCCGGAGATTCTGCGCAGCCAGGGGCTTGCGGAAGAGTTGCGGGACGAGAAGACAATTTGGGAGGAGCGGTATCGTTCCATCGTGGACTTGGAGGAGCACCTCTACCGTAACGGCACCCGGATCATCAAGGTCTTCCTTCACCTATCGAAGGACGAAGAACGAAAGCGATTCCTCGCTCGCATTGATGAGCCGGACAAAAACTGGAAATTCAGCCTCGCGGACATTCACGAGAGGAAATACTGGAAGCACTACGTGCAGGCTTATGAGGCTTGCCTGAGCGCGACAAGCACCCATCACGCGCCCTGGTACGTCGTTCCCGCCGATGATAAGGAGAACGCCCGGTTGATTGTTTCCCAAATTGTCATCGATGCGTTCAATGAACTTAAGATGGCATATCCCAAGACCACCGCAAAACGCCGGCGGGAATTGAAATCTATCCGCAAACAGCTCTGAAGGCAAATCTATGACCCATAAGCAAGTGTGCAATCAGCGTGGTCGGCTTGGGCGTCATGGGGCACAGTCTCGTGCTGAACATGGCCGGCCACGGCTTTTCGGTGGCGAGATATGACAGCCGATAGGCGGGCTGTTCAGGGTTAAGCGACGGTTAGAGGCTTACAAAATCGCGAAGGTGGCCCGACTTGCTAAAACAACCCGAACCGCGACTCCTCGCCGATACCCTTATCCTGGGGGTAGTCGGTGCGCTGAGTGCACAACTGTTCGCGTGGATGCTCCGCGTCTGTCAGGGTTTCTTCTTGACGTGGCTGGCTGGTTATCAGCCGCCGGGACTACCCGGCGAAGCTGGTCCGGCACAACAAGTTATCGGAGCACATGGCCTCTGGCTGGTTCCTGTCGCCACCACTCTGGGCGGTCTGATCTCAGGTGTATTAGTCTTCAGCTTGGCGCCGGAGGCTGAAGGTCATGGAACTGATGCTGTCGTCAAAGCATTCCACCGCACGGCTGGTTTCGTACGGGCGCGGGTAGCCCCGTTGAAGATGGTGGCATCTGCTATCACGATTGGGTCAGGCGGGGCGGCGGGTCGCGAGGGCCCGACCGCGCTCATCAGCGCCGGGATCGGTTCTATTTATGCGACGGTCACCCGCCGCTCCGAAGAGGAACGACGGCTGCTTGTGCTCATCGGGATGGCAGCAGGATTGTCGGCAATCTTTCGCTCGCCAATTGGCACTGCGATTTTTGCCGTCGAGGTCTTGTACAGCGATATGGAATTCGAGGGCAGCGCATTACTCTATACCATGCTGGCTTCAGTTGTGGCTTATGCTGTTAATGGTCTGTTTGTGGGATGGCACCCCCTCTTCCGAGTTCCGGCGACGCTGGGAAGCCCCGGTTTCATGGATTATGGCTGGTACGTGTTGCTGGGCGTGGCAAGCGGCTTCGTAGCCACTACTCTACCCGTCGTTTTTTATGGACTGCGCGACGCCTTCCGAGCGATTCCGTGTCTGCCCCACTTCAAGCCGGCCATTGGCGGGTTAGGCGTCGGCCTGCTGGCCCTGGAGTGGCCCCAAGTCCTGGGGGGCGGATATGGTTGGATGCAGCAGGCCATTGACGGCAAGCTGGTGCTTCACTTACTGGCGATACTTCTCTTTGCCAAGATGCTGGCCTTTGCCCTGACCGTTTCCTCGGGTGGTTCGGGTGGGGTCTTTGCACCTAGCCTTTTTGTCGGGGCAATGTTGGGTGGCTCCTTTTCGCTCCTTTTCCATCAACCGCCGGCAGCATTTGTCATCGTGGGAATGGCCGCGGTGTTCGGCGCTGCCGCCCGCGTGCCCATTGCGACGATGTTGATGGTTACTGAGATGACGGGCGGCTATCAGCTACTCGTGCCCGCCGCTCTGGCTGTCATGGTCAGTTATCTGATTCAAGTCCGACTAGCGGGATCTTTGAAGTACAAGAGCTTATACGAGGCCCAGGTGGTGGCCCGCGCGCAATCGCCAGCTCACTACGTGGACGAAGTTCGAGCCGCATTGACTCTCATAGGTAAGCACCAGCTTCCGAGCAAAGCCGAGGTTGGTCACCTGGATATTCTGGCCTTGCTGCAATCAGGCATTCCTCTTGACCTACCTCACGAGAAGCAATTGTCGATGACGGTTCTGCCTGCGGGTTCCCCTTTAGCTGGCAAGCCGATCCAAAAAGGCTACCTCGATATTGCCGATGACGATTTTGAGATAATGGCTGTCTTCAGGCAGGGAGAGGTGCTGTTGCCCCATCTTGATACGGTCCTGCGCGAGGGAGATCGAATCCTGGTTGTGACTTCGCCGAGAGTACGAGGACATCTGGCTCAGCCTTTTGCGCCTCAGGCCGGTACCTCTGTACGCGATTTGTGATAGGCCGATTCGAAATTGGCGAGCGGCTTGGCGGCTGGGTCTGGCCTATGATGGAACACGGCATTGGCCATGGGGCCGCAAACGCGCATTGCGAAATGGGAGGGACGTGTCATGCGCTGGGCATGGAAGATCGGTAAGCTGGCAGGAATCGACGTTTACATGCACGCTACTTTTCTGCTGTTGGTGGGGTTCATCTTCGTCGCCACTTGGGTGGAGAGCCATAACGTGGCGCGGACCCTCTTCGGGGTCTTCTTTGTCCTGGTGGTCTTTGGCTGCATCGTGCTGCACGAGCTGGGGCACGCGCTCACGGCGCGGCGCTTCGGCATCCGCACACGCGACATTGTTCTGCTTCCCATCGGCGGCGTGGCGCGACTCGAGCGCATGCCGGAGGACCCGAACCAGGAACTGCTGGTGGCGCTGGCGGGACCGGCTGTAAATGTGCTCATCGCCTCGGGGCTTTGCGCGGTGCTCGCGGCGATGGGCCGTATCCCGACGCTGCGCCAGGCCGTGACGATCAGTTGGACCGGGCGTGATTTCTTGCCGAGCCTCATGGCCGTCAACGTGTGGTTGGTGCTCTTCAACCTGATTCCCGCGTTTCCTATGGACGGCGGGCGCGTGCTGCGAGCGCTACTGGCCAAGCGCATGGACTACACGGACGCCACGCAGACGGCTGCGCATATCGGCCAAGGGATCGCTTTTGTTTTCGGCTACCTCGGATTGTTTTTCGATCCCTTCCTTCTCTTCGTCGCGCTTTTCGTGTGGATGGGGGCAAGCGGCGAGGCGGGGATGGTACAGATGCGCACGTCGCTCGGTGGCATTCCTGTACAGCAAGTGATGTACCGGGATATTCGCACGCTTCAACCTGATGACACGCTGGCAAAGGCTGTGGAGCAAATCCTTTCGGGCTGGCAACAAGACTTTCCCGTTGTGTATGGCAGCCGCGTGCTCGGCGTACTGACGCGAGAAGACCTTGTACGGGCGATTGCCCAGGGCGGGACGGATAAACATGTGCGTGACGCTATGCGCCGCGACTTTGAAGCCGTTGATTCGCACGACATGATCGAGCCAGCCGTCCCGGTGGCACAGCGTTGCGGCTGCCGCTCACTGCCCGTGGAACACAACGGCGAGTTAGTGGGGATGCTGACGCTCGAAAGCGTGGGGGAGTTCATAATGATTCATTCCGCGATGCGACACGCAGAACAGGCTGTGCGGACGGCCCGGGCTATCGCCTAGCCTGACTTAGATTGGGGCAGGTGTGGCAGGCCGTAATGCTGAGAACGCACTGCCTGTGAATCACAGTCGTGCTGTGAGGGAAACCAATTCGACCGTGGTCCTTCAAGTGGGGGCGTCAGTAAATGACTCAGAATCTGACAACTTAGCAGAGGATGATAGCAAATGAGAGGTGTAGAATCTCAAGCCAACCAGCTTCCCAGACTCTTTATTGACTTTCGGCCACGATTGCAACAAGCTTCTTTGACCTCGAAGGCGCGTTATCTAAAGACTGAACAGGCCTTGCAGGAAAGGAGGCGCCAGGACAGGCGCCCGAGGACTTAGATTGGGTGCATCCTGGCCCACGAAACCATGATAGAGGCAGATCCGATGCCAACCATGCGACAAAAAACTGGCGAATCGAACGCTTCAGCGGTCGCCGGTGGTGCTGAGGAAAGGCTTGAAGCCTCAGTCGCAGGGCTGAGTCAGGCGGAGGTGAAGGAGCGCTTGGCCCAGTATGGGTTCAATGAGCTACCGGAGAAGAAGGTCAACCTTGTTCTTAAGTTCCTTTCCTATTTCTGGGGTCCCATTGCCTGGATGATCGAAGCCGCGGTGATTCTTTCTGCCATCGTGGGGCACTGGGAGGACTTTGCCATCATCATGGTCCTCTTGGTCGGAAATGCCGTTGTCGGATTCTGGGAGGAATACCAGGCCGGCAATGCCATCGCCGCGCTCAAAGCACAGTTGGCGCTCGAAGCACGGGTGAAACGCGACGGCGCGTGGACCATGGTCCCGGCGCGAGAACTCGTGCCGGGGGACGTGATCCGGCTCCGCCTCGGAGACATCATCCCGGCGGACGCTCGGCTGCTGGAAGGTGACCCGATCGACGTCGACCAGTCGGCTTTAACCGGCGAATCCCTTCCGGTGACCCACAAGACGGGGGAGACGGTCTATTCCGGTTCGATCGTCAAGCAGGGCGAGATCGAGGCGCTGGTTCAAGGCACGGGCAAGAACACGTACTTCGGAAAGACTGCAAGCCTCGTTGAAGAAGCCCATACCGTCAGCCACTTTCAGCAAGCGGTCTTGAAGATCGGCGACTATCTTATTGTCATCGCCGTGGTTCTCGTGGTCCTGATCCTGGCGGTAGCGCTCTTCCGCGGCGACAAGATGATGACCACTTTGCAGTTTGCGCTGGTTCTAACCGTAGCCGCCATTCCCGTGGCAATGCCCGCCGTCTTATCCGTGACCATGGCGGTGGGTGCTCGCGTGCTCGCCGCCAAGCAGGCCATTGTCAGCCGCTTGGCCTCCATCGAAGAACTGGCTGGTATGGACTTGCTTTGCTCGGATAAGACGGGCACGCTTACGCAGAACAAACTCACCCTGGGTGAGCCTTTCAGGGTCCCTGGAGTAGCCGTTGACGAGATCATACTGGGCGGCGCATTGGCTTCGCGCGCTGAAAACAAGGATCCCATCGACCTCGCAGTACTGGCCGGGGTTAAGAAGGAGATGCACCAAGAAAGATATCGTATGACTCACTTCCAGCCTTTTGACCCCGTGCACAAGCGTACGGAAGCCACGGCGACGGGCCCCGACGGTCACGCCTTCAAAGTCACGAAGGGAGCCCCTCAAGTTATTCTCGCTCTTGCCGCCAATCGCAACCAAGTTCAACCGCAAGTCGAGAAGGCGGTAAACGAGTTTGCCACTCGTGGCTTCCGTTCCCTTGGTGTGGCCCGCACCGATGACCATGAGCAGTGGCAGTTTCTCGGCGTGCTTCCTCTCTTCGACCCGCCGCGCGAAGACTCCCAGAGCATGATCGATACGGCGAGGCAGATGGGCATCAACGTGAGAATGGTGACCGGCGACCAGATGGCCATCGCCAAGGAGACGTCGCGCCGACTGGGCATGGGCGGCAACATTCTGGATGCCTCCCTGTTCGGCGACACCAAGCATCACGAAGCCGGGCAGCTCGCCGACGCCATTGCATCAGCCGATGGTTTTGCCCAGGTCTTTCCCGAACACAAATACCACATTGTCGAGGTCCTTCAGCAGCGGAAGCACATTGTGGGCATGACCGGTGACGGCGTCAACGACGCACCGGCGCTCAAGAAAGCCGACGCTGGCATCGCTGTCTCCGGCGCAACGGATGCCGCCCGCGCCGCAGCGGACATCGTTCTCACGACGCCCGGCTTATCAGTGGTCATCGACGCCATCAAAGAGAGCCGCAAGATTTTCCAGCGCATGACCAGCTACGCGATCTACCGCATTGCGGAGACGATCCGGGTGCTCCTGTTTATGACGCTTTCAATCCTGATTTTCAACTTCTACCCCGTAACCGCGGTGATGATCGTGTTGCTGGCATTGCTGAACGATGGTGCCATATTGTCAATTGCCTATGACCGCGTCCGTTATTCGAGCCAGCCCGAAGCTTGGAACATGCGGATGGTGCTGGGTGTTGCCACCATGCTGGGCGTTGCAGGTGTCATCGCTTCGTTTGGACTTTTTTACCTGGGTGAACGCGTTTGGCATCTGAGCCGGGATACCCTCCAGACTCTGATGTACTTGAAACTCTCTGTGGCTGGCCACCTGACGATTTTCGTTACACGAACGCGAGGTCCGTTCTGGTCCACCCGGCCAGCCCGGGTCCTGATGGGGGCCGTGGTGGGAACGCAACTGGTAGCAACGTTGATTGCCGTCTACGGGTTGTTCATGACTCCTATCGGCTGGAGGTGGGCATTGTTGGTTTGGGGCTACGCTTTGGCGTGGTTCTTTTTCAACGATCGGGTTAAACTCGTCGCCTACCGAATCTTCGAGGCGAATCATTCGGGGATACTGACGAAGGCAGGCACTCGTCAGAAGCCCGCGTAAGTGGCTTGTTGAATCGATGTGGTCGACTTCGTGGAGTCCGATGGCAGCGAGCACCTTACAAGAAAGGGGAATCAGATGACGTTATCAGTCAGATCTTTGGCCATCGTATCGGCCTTGCTTTGGGGCGGTGGTGTTCTGTTTGTGGGGCTTGTTAACCTCGCGGCACTGTCTTACGGTACTGCTTTCCTGCAGTGTGTAAGCTCGATCTATCCCGGTTTTCACAACTCGCGACATTTCCTCGATGTCTTGGTCGGCACAGGGTATGCCCTCTGCGATGGAGCGGTCGGTGGGGCACTATTTGGCTGGCTATACAACTTCTTTAGCGGAGGTTCGCGCCATGCTTAGGGGCGTCGAGATGCTTTTCCTCAGTCGAGTCTGAAAACCACACAGGGCATTAAGGATCTGGAGGAGTGATGAGAATTCTGCTTGCGCTGGATGATTCCAAGTACTCAGTGGGCGCGACGGACGCGTTGATCGCCCAAGCCAAGACGGAGAACACAGAAGTACACGTTCTACACGCTGTCGAACCGTTTCCAGAGAGACTAGCGGAGGATATGGGTAGCAAAGATTCTCCCGACTTCGTTGCCGCCCGGTTACGCCAGCGTGAGCGGGGTAAGGAAATGGAGGCGCAGGCCGCTCGAAAGCTTCGCTCTGCTGGCTTCAAGGTGACCTCTTCCGTGGAAGAAGGCGACGCGCGAGACGTAATCCTCAACCATTCTGAGACCTGGCGCGCCGACCTGATTATGGTCAGCTCCCATGGCCGAACGGGCCTCGATCGCTTCCTGATGGGAAGCGTATCGGAGGCCGTGGCCCGTCATGCCCGTTGCTCGGTAGAGATTGTCCGGACTCGTTCTGCGCGTTAGCTAGCGGGGAAGGTCGGTTTTGGCTTGGTTTTCCCCTCTATGTTAACGTACCCTTCTCGCACGTGAGGTGAAGTGTATGCCACGACTGAAATCAATCCTCTGTCCGATCGACTTTTCAGAGTTTTCGGTCAAAGCCTATGATTATGCCCAGTCGCTCGCCGGGCATTACAAGGCCGAATTGCTGGTCCAGCATGTCTTGTATTCGTCTCACGCCTTTTATATTGACGCGGCGTATAGAGCAACCTGCCGAAAGCTTCGGACTGACGCCTTGCGGAAGCTCAGGGAATTCGCAAAACGGCAGACACGGACAAAGGTACAGCCGCAATGTGTCGTGCAAGATGGTAATGCTTCAGACAAGATCCTCTCTTTTGCCGAAACGAAAGGGGTGAATCTGATCGTGATGGGAACTCACGGCCTGCGAGGGGTTGACCGCCTGATGCTCGGATCTGTCACGGAAAGGGTCTTGCGAAAAGCGCGATGCCCGGTATTAGTGGTGCGAAAGCCCGTACACGATTTTGTATCTCCCGGGGGAAACGCTGATCCCATCAACCTCAAGAGGATAGTTCTCGGCATGGATTTTTCCGACCACGCTCACCGTGCTTTGAAATACGCGCTATCCATCGCGAGGGAGTACCACGCCGAGCTTACTTTACTCCACGTGTTGGAACACCTTCCAGGTTCGACGGACCTTCAAAGCGCGACGGCGAAGGTGACGAAGCAGCTCAAGGAATTGGTTTCACCGCGAGGGCCCAAGCCTTCCCTCGTCAAGTCCTTGGTGCGGATCGGCAAGCCCTACCAGCAGATCATTGAGGTCGCCCTGGAAGCGCAGACCGACTTGGTGATTATGGGGGTTCGTGGCCGCAGTTCCCTAAACAGTGCACTCTTTGGTTCCACGGCTTACCGGGTCATCCAGCTTGGCCCATGCCCGGTGCTTGCGGTCCACACTTGAACTTAAGGGAGCTTGAAAACCACTCCAAAAGTGGGTAGTGGATCAATTTGAAATTGGGAGAGAATTACGAAGGATTTGACGAAGAAAGGTACCCCCATGAATATATTCAAGACGTTCACGTTGAAATGGTGGCAGACCGGTTTTTTTAAATTGGGAATGTTGGCTTTAGGAATTGCAATTGGAACTTATTGGCACGATGTTTTTGGCGGCTATCTTCTTATTCTCATAATTGTGGCGGTGGTCAGTTTGGCGTACATCACATACGTGTGGTGGAAGCAGTAAGTACCCATTCCAATCAGAAGATCTCATCGACGAGGGAGGCAGCTGAAGGGAAAAATGTCTGAGGACACCGTCGGAAAAACGACAACTTTGGGCTTGGGGATTCTCCGGGGAGGTGAAACTGACCCCCTCCGTGGTTCGTGGATGCACTCAGCATTGAAAACTCGGCTGAACATTGAATTCAGGGGCGCTCGGGTGTACATTACCGGTCGGGCGGAAACCGAAAACGGAAATTCTGATGAAGGGCTCCAAATGACTTGATCGGTCTATTTCGCATTGCCTGCGCAGCTCGGCGGGGCCGAATCTATGCGAAGTTGAGCCACATGCCGGTGGAAGTTGTCCAGCAGGGGAAGGGTTGAGCGTTTTTGATCGAGGCGGTGGTCCGGGAGCGCTACGCGGGCGCAGGATCGAACGGGAGGTGGGCATGGAATCGACTGGGCAGCGCCGGCCGGACGCGGCGCAGCAGCAACGTATGGTCCAGCGGCAATTACCACTCGATTTCTTCGATTCCTCCCTTGAGTGGCGACGCGTCTTCGCGGAGACCTGGGGCACGTTCCTGCTGGTGCTGGTCGCTGCCGGTGGCGGCGTCGTTGCGGCGATGAGCGGCGGCAGGGTCACCCTGGGCATGATGGTGGTGGCGCCGGGAATCATGGTGATGACGATCATCTATTTTATGGGCTCAGTGAGCGGAGCCCATTTGAATCCGGCGGTCACGCTGGCATTCGCGGTGCGGCGCAATTTCCCCTGGAAGAGAGTGCCGGGCTACATTGTGGGACAAGTGATCGGAGGCATCGGTGCGGCTGTTTTCCTTCGCACCATGTTTGGGACGGTCGGCGCGCTCGGAGCGACGCTGCCGGGTAGTGGGGTGACCAGCGGGAAAGCATTGGCAATGGAGGTGGTGCTGACGGTCGGGCTGGTGAACGCGATCCTGGGTACGGCGTCCGGCGCGCGGAACATCGGCACGAACGGCGCCATCGCCGTGGGCGGGTATATTGCTCTGGCGGGACTTTGGGCGGCGCCGGTTACTGGCGCCTCAATGAACCCGGTGCGTTCGCTTGCGCCGGATCTGGTGCGCGGCGACTTCCACACGACTTGGATCTACGTCGTCGGGCCCTTCCTGGGCGCCTTGATCGGAGTGGGCTTCGAGTGGATTCTCAAAGGAAAGCCCACAGCGGCCGGCAGGATCGCATCGGAGGGCACGCTAGGCGTCGACGATCCAGCCGGACCGGGTAGGTGAGTGAAAGTATCCCCCGCCGCAGGTCTGCAAGAGACTTGTTTGATGCGTTCATCCCGGCCCTGATCCGACTAATCTGAGTTCAGATGTGTGTTCTCTTTTCAACAGATCTGTGTTCAGTCTTGGACAGACATGGCGCTTTCCCTTGCTGGCGCGACAGAACGGAAAACACTTGGTATAGGAGGAGTGCGATGCATAAAGCCTGCGTTACATTCTTGCTTTTCAGCCTGCTCTTGGCGATTCCCCTATGGGGGCAGGAAGTATTCGTCAGGAGCGACAATCAAGCCGCAATGCAAGTGAGAACCGATTTTGAGAAGTACACTCACTACCGGCTCAGCAGCGACGCTATCAATCCGACCCTGCTTGTGAACGAAATATCGTGGAGCCCCGACTTTCTAAGCCCTGCGACTGTCGCGATCCAAATGGAGTTGATTTCGTCACGGGGCGACCTCCTTTGGAGCAAAACGGAGCCAGTTAGTTCGCGCCCGAAGGAGGCGGTGATTCAGGATCTCCTGAAGGATCTCGCGCTGGCCAAGCCCAGCCTCAGCGGGGCGAAAGCGAAACCGGCCGAGGCTGGAGAGCGAGAGTGAACAAGCAAGTAAATGCTAATTTGCCGGCTCAGGTGTGCCAGGAATATTGGGTACACGGTGAACGTCCCCATCAATGGCTTCGGACAATGCAATGTTGTGTCGATCCAGAAGGGTTCCCGTCGCCTGTTCGTACTGGATCAATGTCCTGGCATAGACGGCGCGGGCTATCACCACCTGGCTTTGGGCCGCAGCCAGATTCTGTTGTGCCGTGATGACGTCTTGCACGGTGGCCAAAGCCAAGGTGAACTTCTGGTGCTGCATTTCGTGCACCTGGCGCGCGAGCGTCACCAGTTTTAGCCGGGCGTCGAGTCGGTCCCGAGCCTGCTGCACCGCGCTTACCGCCTTGCTGACATCCCAAACGGCATAGTCCTTCGCATTCTGGAGCTTCATTTGCAATTGCCGTTGTTCCAGCAGCGCCCGTGCGGCGTCGGCCTGAGCAGTACGGTTGCGAATGGGGAGGTTGAGCCTCGCGCCGTAGGAGATGTTGGGGAAGTCGTTTTGGAAGATATTCCCGAAGGTAGGGCGCAGCGCCCCATCCAACCCCGAGAGGTAATAAGAGGCAAAGACATCAAGCGAGGGCAACAGCGAATTGCGTGTCGCTTGGATCGCGATGTGCTGATTGCGCAAGTTCAAATCGGCCTGCTCGATCTCCGGCCGATGGCTGGCAGCTTCCCGCAGGGCCTCGGCCAAGGCGGGCACATCATCGGGATGGGGATCAGGCAGCCGGTCGGAGGGGACAACCTCCACCGTCGCCAACATGTCATTGAAACTTTTGGAGATTTTGGCCTTCAAGGATTGGGCGTGCTCGGAGAAGGTGTTCTGCGCTTCCAGCAAGTCTTGCTGCCGCAAAGCGACTTCCTCCTGGCTCAGCAGCACATCGTATTGGGCCACGGGCCCGGTCTTCGCTTCGGCTTGGTTGTTTTCCAGGAGCTTCTGCGCATGCTCCAGTCCTTCTTGTGCCACGCGAATCATTTCCTGGTCGGACAGCAGGTCGTAGTAAGTGGTCATCACGGCCGCTACCTCGTTGATCACGTTTTGGCGGAAGATACTCATGGAAAATTTCACATCATTACGGGCGATACGGATAAATCTGGAGTTGGCGCGGGTGCCAAAGCCTTTTAACAGGTGCTGGTTAAAGCCTACCGAAAGGCCGGAGACAAACTCCGGATTGAAAATGGCGGTGGGGGTGTTTGAGGACAGACGAGAGGTGTCCTCGGACACAGAAAGGCTTGTACCGGTCAGAAAACCCTGGCTGTACCCCACTGAAACCGCCGCCTCGTGAGTGATGTCAATCGGCACATGGCTCACCACCGTGTAGTTCAGGGGTGTAAGGGCATTGCTCCAGCCATAGGAGGCGTAAAGATTCGGATCACAGCACTGCGATGGACCCACGGCGTTGATGCCGCCTCCCAGAATGCCCCCTGCGCCAGGGCCGCCGCCGACTGCGCTACTGCCCACACCTCCGCCCAGACTGCCGGAAAAAAGGGTGGAGGACTGATGTGAGCCCGCCACACCACGTGTCGCGCCGCCCCCCTTCGCGCGCAGCAGGTCCGTCTGGGCAATGGGCAGGTCGTACCGCGCCACGGCGATCTCCATATTGTTTTCCAAGGCCAGCGCGATGGCGTCATCAAGAGTCAGCATCAGTTTGCCGTTGACAATCAGGGTTTGAAGCCGTCGCGAGGTGCCCAGTCGCGGCTCGGGGACGAAGGGGACGACGTAGGGAGAAAAAACATTGGGAAAGCTGCGGCTGTTCGAGTAGTCGAACTGGGTC
>Ga0208687_1000972_pt1 | contig 14765 bp, 10 predicted proteins | sample June2015DPH_6_10_FD_184695 | JGI IMG/M metagenome (GOLD analysis project Ga0208687, IMG submission 184695) | Peatland microbial communities from SPRUCE experiment site at the Marcell Experimental Forest, Minnesota, USA - June2015DPH_6_100... | ecosystem: Environmental > Terrestrial > Soil >...
CGCGCCTCACGACGCCCAGCGCAAAACTCGGGGCCGAGTGGATCGCTACTCCTTCCTCGTGAGAATCTTTCATTCTCTGCTTCCTGCCGGTTTATCCCGGCGCTTTCCAGACCTCCGTCTTTGAGGTCTGCGGTTCTTCCTCAGATTCGCGCGTTCGAATCCAAGGGCAAACTGGCAATCGTTAACCCGCAGCGGCGCATTTGTTCCGCCGCACTCATGCCGGAATACTCGTTCACGCTGGACCACCACCAGTCCTGAGCCCGAGCGACCAGCCCCGCCTTCACCGGATTCATTGGAAATCTGCGTCATCTAATTTGCGGCGCCGCTTGAGTAGGTGCACCGTGACGAAAAAGAACCGACCGGAGACAAACGGGCGATCCCGCAACGCGGGACGACACACCGCTAGAATACAGCACCGTCACCGGGATGACCAGTCAAGCCGCAGACCTCAAAGGCGGAGGTCTGCGCTACGCCTGCTCAGCGGCGAGCGTAGCGAGTCCGCTGGAGCGCGTGGTTAGACGCCCCTGCGGCGACAGCAGGCGGAGACTTCACGCCCCGGCTGCGTCGCTGCGCTTGCGGAACCAGATGAGTTCAATAGGGGCGCCGTTATGCACGATAATGGCTGCGCGGACGCCTTCGGACGGAGATCCGGGGCGGCAAATGACTTCTTGACCCTGGAGAGCGGCCTCGAGGTCGTCCACTTCGAAGGCGATATGAGGCACAGTCTTGATGAGCTCGTGTAGGGGACTGTGTTTCTCGAATCGCATCCACTCCACGCCGTACGGGCTGGTGCTGAACCCGGAAACGTACAGGCCGAACTGTTCGAGATACATCTCCCCGGGGCGCGCCACGTCGGTCGGAATACCCAGGTGGTGATAGCGCCAACCGAGTTTCGCGATTGCCAGTGGGGGCTCGTGATCGAGCCGGCGATCCGCGGCCGGGACCTCTAGAGACGAACCTGATGTGTCGGTCATGGACTCCTCTGACGATTGGTGTGTGCGCACGACCTACCGGGGCGTGCGACGCCCGAGTTCGGCCGCGCCCTCGGGCGTCGGCTGCAACTCGCTGTTAGGCTGCCGCTCCTATGATGCTCGCGTGGTTCGCTTCATCGGAGTGTTAGGGATGTTGTTTCCAGGCGGTGGCGGCAATGGGCAGCACCAGTCCCACAATGACAAGAAGCAGTGGAACGCAGAACGACAGAAGCAGGCCGAAGAAGAATTGAGCCTCACTGAGGTCGAGCCGCGTCAGCTTCCACACGCTGACGACGAGCATAACCAGGCCCGCGACAAAACAAACGACCTGTCCGAGCCTCTTGTCAAACGCGTCACTGCTGATGGTGTGGCCGAAGAATCGAATAATCGTGTCTTTCATAATTCGCTCCTCTCCTTTTGGTTATGGGATTGACAGTGGTTGTAGGCGTACAGGGTCCGGAGGTCCTCGACATTCATGACGCCTCTCCTTCGGTCTGCCTAACTCTTGTTTGGACTAAACCGCTACGCCGTATGTGCTGCCCCGACCTTTCGATCTGAGCCCGCAACAGGTCATCGACTTCAGCCCAATCTGATGTCTCTTTCTATGTGAGCTCCGTTGCGAAAACATGGAAAGGCTGCTTGCAGCCAATTCCATTTCGCAAAGGAGCTTTCTATGAAATCCCTTCGCCAATGCCAGACCGAGGACGTGCAGGTGCGCAACGTGTCACTGGGCACGCCTTGCTCGCTCGCCTCCAAAAGCGTGGATGGTTCTAGTCCCTGCAACCACCTCGCCGCCGTGTGGGATGCCTTTCGCGATCAAGTACTCCTGCCCCGATTTCAGGCTAATGCGTTGCCCTTGGATGAGCAAGGTGTAACAACCCTCCACAACGGTCATATACTCATCGTAGTCATGAACATGTTCGGCTGACTTAGCGGTCTCGCGGCAGGTCCAGAAAGCCATCTGGCTCCCGTCCGCGCCGTCGTACACGTAACCTTCAACTCCCGCTGTATGTTGGGAGGAAGAAGCGATCCGATTGATTGGGTTCTTCATGAACGCGGGAAAATCATGCATTGACTCTCTCCATGGGGACTGTGCACCCCCTGCCCGCCGCGGTTCAGCACATGCGTATAGACCATCGTCGTTCTGGTGTCGTTGTGCCCCGGCAGTTCTTGCACCGTCCGGATGTCGCAACCCGCTCTCCGGGAGGTGAGTTGCGAATGCTCGCGAAGCACACAGTTAGCACATTACTGGAAAATCATAACACAATAGTGGTCTAGCGGTTGGAGACCAAGCGGCCCGCTTCGCGGGGTGGCGCAGACATTACCTTCCATGTCTGCGCCCCGATGGGAAGCTGCGTATGCGCCCACGAGCATGGACCGCAACCCAGCAACGTTAGGAGCCAATCAGCCCGGTTAAACTTCGGGCTTGCCAACGACAGAATGATACTTTAGTATCACTTTTATGAAAACTCAACTGGTTACAACATTGAAGCGGAACGCCACCAAAATTCTCACCCAACTGGTGAAAGATCAGTCTCCGGTCCTCATCACCCAACACGGAATGCCAACTGCCTATCTGGTCGATGTCGTCAGCTTCGAAGCCCTTCAGAATCGGATGCGACTTTTGGAAGGTATAGCGCGCGGCGAAAGAGCAGTCCAGGAGGGGCGGACCTCCACCCACCTCCAGGCGAAACAACGATTAAAGCGATGGCTAAAGTAGTCTGGGCTGATCCGGCGATTCAGGATTTGGATGCGATTGCAGATTATATCACTTTGGAGAAACCTGCGGCTGCTCGTCAACTGGTCAAACAGGTATTGAAGGCCGTTGAAATGCTTCAGAAATTTCCCCAGATGGGTTCCCTTCCAACTGAACTGCGTGGTTTACCTTATCGCCAGTTAGTTGTGCCTCCTTGCCGTATTTTCTATCGGGTAGAGAAAAAGGTCGTCTACGTCGTTCATGTTTTGCGAGGAGAGCAACTGGTTCGAAGAGAATTATTCCCCGCTCGAGCTCGGGTATCAGAATCTCCTGGCAAGTAGGGTCCAACTGACCGCATAAAGCGCGGAAACTGATCGAGGTCAGGAAGGCTTCCCTAAAGCTCTGTGAGAAAAAACCGGGCATTAGCTGGGGTGATTTGGTATACAATCCGCTGGATTCGACACGGCCCCAAGGAGGCTTCATGCCCGCACATTTGCGCCCACTAATTTACCGCACACTCATTTGTCTTACTTGTTTCGTATTTGCTCTGCCGAGCGTGGCCGCCTCCCAAACCGAGGCACGCTTTTCCATCTCTTTCACGAAAGCTCACGGCGACCAGCCCATCGACGGCCGCCTGCTTCTACTTCTCTCCAACGATTCTTCCGCCGAACCCCGCATGCAAATCGGCGAATCTCCCCGTACCCAGATGGTGTTCGGGATGGATGTCGAAGCGATGCGCCCCGGCCAAGCGGTCATCGTTGACCAATCCGCCTTTGGTTATCCAGTTCGCAATTTGCGGGACGTTCCGGCCGGGGAATACTACGTTCAGGCCGTCCTGCACCGCTACGAGACCTTCCATCGCGCCGATGGCCACACGGTCAAGCTTCCTATGGACCGGGGCGAAGGTCAACACTGGAACCTCGCACCCGGCAATCTCTATTCCTCGCCACGCAAGATTTTGCTGGCGGCCTCTTCCGGGATCATCTCGATCGTTCTGGAGCAGGAAATTCCACCCATTCCGCCCCCCAAGGACACCAACTACATCCGACACCTCAAGATTCAAAGCCAGCTCCTCACCAAGTTCTGGGGACGCCCGATGTACCTCAGCGCCAATGTGCTCGTGCCCGAAGGCTTTGATACCCACCCCCATGTTTCTTATCCTTTGATCATCGCCGAGGACCACTTCAACGCGGATTTTGAGGGCTTTCGAACCGAGCCACCCGATCCCAACCTAAAACCCGATTACAACGAGCGATTCCACATTTCCGGTTACAACCGCATCCAGCAGGAAGAAGCCTACAAGCTCTATCAGCAATGGATTTCGCCTGGGTTCCCACGCATCCTGATTGCGGAAATCAACCATGCCAATCCTTACTATGACGATTCCTACGCGGTGAATTCCGAGAACCTCGGCCCCTATGGCGACGCCATCGAGACGGAACTGATCCCGGCGATTGAGAAACAGTTCCGGGGCATCGGCGAGGGCTGGGCGCGGTTCGTCTATGGCGGTTCCACCGGCGGCTGGGAAGCTATGGCCGTCCAGATGTTTTATCCGGACCACTATAACGGCGCGTTCATCGCCTGTCCCGATCCGGTGGACTTTCGCGCCTACACCACCATCAATCTGTACAACGACAAGAATGCTTTCTATATGCAGGGAGCGCACACCCAGGTCGCGCAGCCCGGGATGCGGGATTACCTTGGACGCACCTTTGCCACCGTGGCGAGCATGAACCAGTACGAGCTTGCCCTGGGCTCGCACGCTCGCTCGGGAGAGCAATTTGATATATGGCAGGCCGTCTTCGGACCGGTCGGCCAAGACGGCTATCCCAAACCGATTTTCAACAAGCAAACCGGCGACATCGATCCCGCGGTGGCCGCATACTGGAAGGAGCACTACGATCTCAGCGCCATTCTGCAACGCGACTGGGCCACCTTGGGCCCCAAACTCCAGGGCAAACTCCACGTTTATGTGGGCAGTGCGGACACTTACTTTCTGAATAACGCCGTGTACTATCTGGAAGATTTTCTCAAGTCAGCTACGAATCCGCCCTACGAGGGTGAAGTCAAGTACGGTGATCGCGCGGAACATTGCTGGAACGGCGACCCGAATTTGCCAAACTGTCTCTCCCGCCTTCACTACCACACCATGTATCTTCCCAAGATCCTCGAGCGCATGCAAAAAACCGCGCCTGCGGGCGCCGACCTAACCTCTTGGCGCTACTGATCGCGATTTGGCCGGGCCGTTGCCCTCTGCGAGGCCACCCTTGACGCACAAAAGTCCGCTGCCGCAAGCGTGCAATGAATTTCGTTTTCTCCTATACTTAAAGGGCGGGCCCATAGCTCAGTTGGTTAGAGCCGCGGACTCATAATCCGTTGGTCGCAGGTTCGAGTCCTGCTGGGCCCACCATCTCTCTTCAAAATGCTTGTCCAAAGTACGCCGTTGCTCACCTGCTAAGTGTGCCCAATTTCGATTGCCCCGCCGTGGCGGGCGGATTGCCGATTGAAAAAGTGGTGTGGCAACTTCCTCCGCTGTCCATCAGCCCGCCACGGCGGGGCAATCGAAAATCGGCAATTCCCGCCCCACAACAGGGCTGCGAGGTGTACACTCGTCGCAGGGGTGACTCGAAAATGGGGGCCGTCGGCCCGACTTCGGTTTCGCCCGCGGATGCAAACCATCTAAACTCAAGGACGCAAAAGGTGCAGCAATGAGGTCGAAGAACAGACGAGAGTTCCTGAAGACATTTCCCGCCGCAGCGTTGGCGGCAGGGAGCGGCGCAATGATCGCTTCCATCCTCAGTGGCGGGTGCTCAAAGAAGCGCCTGACGGAAGCGGCCAAAAGTGTGCAAGATGAAAGCAGGACTCGATGGTATCGAGAGGCCAAGTTCGGGCTGTTCATTCACTGGGGAGCCTATTCCGTTGCGGGCGTTGAAGCCTCGTGGCCGATCATGGAGCCGGAAGGGCTCCCTCCCTCCCGGCCGATCAGTGAGAAGGAGTACGTTGAGCTGCCGAAACGGTTCAATCCCAATCAGTACGATCCCCGCGCCTGGGTGCAACGCGCCCAGCAAGCCGGCATGCGCTACATCGTCTTCACAACCAAGCATCACGACGGCTTTTGCATGTTTGATGCGCCCGGGACCGACTACAAGATTACCAACACGCCGTACGGCAAGGACGTCCTCGCTCTCCTGGCGGCGGCCTGTGCGGAGCAGAAGATGCCGCTGGGGCTTTATTACTCCCCGCCCGACATGCATCACCCGGGCTTTCGTGATACAAGCAAGCCCGCTTCGGAGAACTGGCATGGAGAACCCTCACGGCCGCAGTGGGCTTCCTACCTGGACTACATGGAATCACATCTGCGGACCCTGCTGACGCATTATGGACCTGTGGCCATCATCTGGTTTGACGGCCTCGCTGGAGTCACCAAGTACAATCCCCCACGCTTTCATAAGCTCATCCACGAACTCAGTCCCAACACGTTGATCAATGACCGGCTGGGTGCCGGTGGCGACTACATCACACCCGAACAGTTTTTCCCGGACGGCATTCCCATAAAACCTAAGGAACCGCCATCGCATATCACGTCGGGTATGCTGAACGTGTTTATCGCGCTGTCAAAGGTCTTGCCGCAGAGATGGCACACCCAACTAACTCTGTCACTCGATAAGGGGAGATATCCCACGTCCCCGCATCCTTCCCCCCAGGAGTTCCAACTGTGGGAAACCTGCATGACGATGAACGACACCTGGGCCTTCAACCCCTCCGACAAGAACTTTAAGTCACCGGAAAAGTTGATTCGGACGCTGGTGGAAGTGGCAAGCCGGGGTGGCAATTTCCTGCTCGACGTGGGCCCCACGCCGCAAGGCACTTTCCCGCCAGAGGCCGAAGAACGTCTGCGGCGCATCGGCGAGTGGATGCAGGCGAACGGGGATTCGATCCACAAAACGACTTACGGCCCCCTGCAAAGCCTGCCGTTCGGCCGAACCACGGCCAAGGACGGGACTACTTACCTGCACCTCTTCGACCAGCCTACCGGGCGATTGGAAATGAGCGGATTCCCCGCTAAGGTCACGTCGGTTTCTCTTCTTGCAGGGGACCACGCATGTGCGTTTCAACAGTCGGGCGATCGGTTGAGAATTGACGTGCCCGCACTCCCTTCGGATGCCAGTGTTTCCGTCTTGGCTATCCGAACGGTGACTTGAGAAAATGTTAGAAGCCCTGATGTTCAGTCCGAGCAATTATCTCGTTCTGCAAAGCCGTCGTTAGGTCACAGAAATAGTCGCTGTAGCCGGCAACCCGGACAATCAGGTCGCGATACTTCTCCGGGTTTTCTTGAGCGGCCCGAAGAGTATCCGCGGTTACCACGTTGAACTGAATATGGTGGCCGTCCAGCCTGAAGTAAGAACGCACCAAGTGTGCCAGCCTGTCGATTCCCTCTTCGCCTTCGAGTAGTTGCGGCGTGAACTTCTGGTTCAACAGGGTTCCGCCGGTGCGGGCGTGATCCATCCTCGCCGCGGATTTGAGTACAGCAGTGGGGCCGCGCCGGTCCGCGCCCTGCACCGGCGAGATGCCGTCCGACAGCGGCTCATAGGCCTTCCGCCCATCGGGTGTGGCCCCGGTTACAGACCCAAAATAGACGTGGCAGGTGGTTGAAAGGTAATTCACCCGGTAGTTGCCGCCCTTGGTGTTCTTCCGGCCGTTTACCTCAGCGTAAAAGGCCTCGAACAAGTCCGTTAGAAGGGCGTCCGCATACTCGTCATCGTTGCCGTACTTGGGGGTCTTGTTCAAGAGCATTTGCATGGTTCTTTCATGCCCCTTGAAATTGGCTTCCAACGCCTCAAGCAGTTCCGCCATCGTTACGTCCTTACGATCAAAGACGCGATAGCGAATTGCAGCCAAGCTATCCGTGCAACTGCCTGGGCCCACGGCCATGATGTAAGTGGTGTTGTAGCGAGGACCACCATCGTTGTAATCCTTGCCTTTTGCAATACAGTCTTCGATGAGCAGAGAGAGGAAAGGAGCGGGCATATACTGGGCGTAAATCCGCTCGATGATGTTGTTTCCCCTCACCTTGATTTCAATGAAGCGGTGCAACTGCTTCCGGTACGCGGCAAACAACTCATCGAAGGAACTAAAGTTCCTCGGATTGCCAGTCTCCAGCCCAATGCGCTTGCCGGTACGGGGATCGAGTCCGTTGTTCAGCGTGATTTCAAGCACCTTGGTCAGGTTGAAGTAACCGGTAAGGATATAGGCTTCCTTGCCAAATGCCCCCGTCTCCACGCAGCCGGAGGTTCCACCGCTGCGGGCGTCTTCAATCGACTTCCCTTGCCGCAGCAGTTCCTCCACCACCAGGTCGGCGTTGAAGATCGAGGGTTGTCCCCAACCTTTACGGATAATCTCGATGCCGCGCTTAAGGAAGCGCTCCGGGCTCTTCTTGCTCAACTGCAAGTTCGATGACGGTTGAAGCAGCCGCATTTCGTCGACCACCTCGAGGATCAGGTAAGTGAGCTCGTTGACGCCATCCGAGCCATCCGCTTTGAGCCCTCCGTTGTTGATGTTGGCAAAGTCGGTGTAAGTGCCGCTCTCCGCAGCCGTCACGCCGACCTTGGGCGGCGCGGGCTGATTATTGAATTTCACCCAAAGGCATTCGAGCAGTTCTTTGGCCCTGTCACGCGTGAGCGTTCCGTCGGCGAGGCCCTGCTCGTAAAAGGGGTAAAGATGCTGGTCCAACCTCCCGGGGCAGAAGGAATCCCAGGTATTCAGTTCGCTGATTACACCCAGGTGCGTGAACCAGTAGGCCTGCAAGGCCTCCCAGAAATCTCGCGGTGCATGTGCTGGAACATGCCGGCAGACGTCCGCTATCTTTCTAAGCTCGGCTTGGCGATGAGGATTCGATTCATTGGCTGCCATCTCCCAGGCTTTTTCGGCATGTCGTTCAGCGAAACGGATGACGGCGCCGGCGGCTGTCCCCATCGCCCTTAGCTCCTCTTGCTTGAGGAAAGCCTCGGGATCATTCAGGAAGTCCAGGCGGCTGAGACTCGTTTTGACTTCGGATTTCAGGTCGAGCAGGCCCTTGCCGTAGATGACATCTCCCAACGCGGTGTGGCCTGGGGCACGCTGCTCCATGAACTCCGTAAAGATGCCGGCCTCGTAGGCGTCTAGCCATTCCTGAGACATCTCCCGAAAAATGAGGTCGCGTATCGAGCGGCCTTGCCAGTAAGGGATGATCTGTTCGCGTTGAATGGTCTTCGCTTCTGCATCGACATGGTAGGAGATCTTCGGGCGCGAATTGAGGATCTCGAGGTCTTCCATGCTGTGGCAGCAGAGTTCGGGATAGGTAGGCGCAGCCTTCGGCGAGGGGCCACGCTCGCCCACAATGAGCTCGTCGCTGCCAATATAGATGTTCCTATTCTCCATCAAATGCCGCAGCGCCTGGGCCCGTAGGATGGGGACTGAAGCGGTGCGGCAATCCCGGTAGTACTCTGTGATGAGTGCTGCCCTCTCTAAGGACAGTGCGGGCTCCGCCTCGAGGCTTCTCTGCCGCAATCTTGCTACTCGTTCGTTCATCGTCAGCCACCTATTCTCACATTGAAGCCCGCTCCCTCAAACTCTCGTGCTATTTCTGCCACCAGGCTTGGAGGAGGGGCTTTGACATCTTCCAGACGAAAACCCAGACCCAGTCGCTTGTATTTCTCGGTTCCAGTTTGATGGTACGGCAATAGATGGATCCGCCGGAGTTGAAGCCGCGAGAGCAGCGTGACCATCTGCCGGATGTTCTCGCTATCATCATTTATTTCGGGAATGACAGGGAAACGAACAACCACCGGCTTCTTTCGTTGCGCCAGCGCCTCCAGATTCGCCAGAATGGAGTCATTGGGCACACCGGTATACTTTTCGTGTTTCAACGGATCGAGAATCTTCAAGTCGAATAAGAACAGGCCCACCTTCTCACTGAGGTCGAGCACCAACTCCTTCTTTGCCAAGCCGCACGTTTCGACAACGGTGTTGATACGTCTTTCGCGGCATGCATCGAGGAGTGACTCGAGGAAGCGCGGCTGCGCCAGGGGCTCGCCGCCGGAGAAGGTAACGCCGCCGCCTGATTCATCCCAGAAGATCAGGTCTCTTTCGATGTCACGGATCGCTTCCGAAACTGTCATCCAGCGCCCGGCCACCTTTCGGGCTCCGCTCGGACACGTATCGGCACAGGTTCCGCAAACATGACACGCTGCTGTGGTGTGGATTACACCATTCAGGCGCAGGATCGCCCCATGGGGACAAACCTGGATGCAGTCTCCGCAACCCATGCAGCGGTTCTCGAAGAACATCAGGTTTGGCTTGGGGCTCTGGCCCTCAGGATTGTGGCACCACCAGCAAGACAGGGGACACCCTTTGAAAAACACCGTGGTTCGAATGCCAGGGCCGTCATGCAGGGAATAGCGCATGATGTCAAAGAGGAGGCCGGAAGGTTCCGCCGAAGAGGCGTTGGCGGCCTCGCGCCAAACTCCGGGTTGATCGTGTACTCCAATCATCTTTCTAATCCGGCTGCTTGCTACCAACTGCCGCGTTCCCCCAGAGTAGCAATCACGTTGCTCAACCTCTCAGCGCCATGGTTCCAATTTAGAATGATCCCGCGCTCGGCAGCATCACAGTCGCCCCGTTTAATCGCCTGGATGATCTGTTCGTGCTCTGCCACGGAGAGGCCTAGCCGGTCCACTATCGCGCTGGCGTAAAGACGCCAGTAGCGTTCGGCCTGGGGCACGATCTCCTTGTGAAAGGCGAGCAACCGGGGACCCGCACTGGCCTCAACGATATGCCTGTGAAAGTTGAGGTCCAGGTCGAAAATCCGATTGGCATCCCGTCCACCCCCCTGAGCCAACTCACGGAGAGCTGCGTTGAAGGCCTTGAGATGCCGCACCAACGCGAGGCGGGGTGAAGGCCTAAGCATTGCGGTCTGCCTTCCCGCGAGGCCTTCCATCCGCCCAATGATACTGTAGAGTTCGCACGCGTCCTCTCGGGTGAGCGCAGCCACCATCAGCCGCGATTTGCTGCCGGCCCCGCGGCTCGCAACAATAAAACCTTCATGCTGGAGCCGCTGAAGCGCCTCCCGTACAGGCGTACGACTCGTTCCCAATCGCTCCGCCAGCTCCGCCTCGACCACCCGGCTGCCGGGGGCGAGCCGGCCATGGACGATAAGGTCGCGAAGCTGCTGATAGGCTGCATTGACTCGACTGCCGCGCGGCATTGATCTTCCCCCTCTCACCACTGCCCCAGATTCATTCGGGCTACCAGGTTGTGCTTCCAAACCTAAGCGCACCACGCTTCTGCGCCCCCGCAGATTGTCGAACAAGCTACCGAGCCTGGACGCCGAATCGTATGCAATCTCGTATACAATCTACCCCAATTCTCACCACTAGTCAACGAGCTTTCGCACTGAGGCGGGTAGCGCAGAGTCTCGCCTTCCAGAGACTCTGCGGCTTTTCCTTCAAATTCGCGTTCGTTCATCCAGCCTTCGCACTCCATACTTCAGCCTTGCTCGAGGCCCCGCCGCCTGTCACGTGAAACCTGGAAAAGCCGCAGACTCTCTGCACAACGAGAGTCTCCGCCAGTCGGGGGCTTTCAACCTTGTCCCGCCGCGCAGATGCTGGTGCCATCTCGCAAATCACAACTTGCCGATGGAATTGAAAAGAGCCATGATAGTGGACGAAACCAAATGGGCGATTTGACAGTTTGCCAGTTGGCAACGACGTCCGGTGACTTATGAGCGACACTATCAAGCGGCTCACGATTGAAGGGTTTAAGTCTATCCGGAAGCTGGAGGACTTTGAGCTTCGCCCATTAAACGTCCTCATCGGCGCCAACGGTGCGGGCAAAAGCAACTTCGTTGAGTTCTTCCGCCTGCTTCGGGAGTTGGTGGAGCAGCGTCTTCAGGTGACTATCGGCCAAGCCGGTGGAGCAGATGCCTTCCTTTACTTGGGCCCAAAAGTTACAAGACAGATCATAGGTAAGGTCTATTTCCATGACAGCGGTGGGTACGAGTTTACTTTACTACCCACTCTGGACAACCGATTTGTATTTGGCGCCGAGACGGTGGTTCTTACTCACGGGATTGTCACTACAGACAGGGCTAAGGTTTCGGGACCGCCAGGGATGGTTTCGCTCGACTCGGGGCATGTTGAGGCCAAGCTCAAGGACCGCTACAAGAGTCACGGGTTCTATGGGCCCATGGGGCCAGCGCTGGTACTAGATGGACTCTCAGGGCTGATGGCCTATCACTTTCACGACACCAGCGCCACAGCCGGTGTTCGCCGGCAAATCGCGATCAACCAGAACGGGTACTTGTATCCCGACGGGAGCAACTTGGCCGCCTTCCTCTATCGCATCATGTTCGAGAGCCGGGAAAGTTACGAAAGGATCCGGGACGTCGTCAGGCTAGCGGCCCCGTTCTTCGCTGATTTTCAACTCCGCCCCAATCCTCTGGTTACCGCAATGATTCAGTTGGAGTGGAGGCAAAAAGACTCGGATTATCCCTTTCTCGCCAGCCACCTCTCTGACGGTACGCTTCGGTTCATGTGTCTTGCCACGGCGCTGCTGCAGCCGTCGCCGCCCGCGACGATGGTCTTTGACGAGCCGGAGCTCGGATTGCACCCCTATGCCCTGACCCTATTGGCCAATTTGCTCCAGCAGGCAGCGAAGCGCACGGCTCAGCAGGTAATTGTCTCAACACAATCCGCGCAACTGGTCAACGAGTTTGAGCCGGAGGATATCATAGTTGTCGAGCGTGTCCAGGGCGAGTCGGTTTTCCGACGCTTAGAGTCGCCGCAGCTCTCGGGGTGGCTGGAAGAATACACGTTGGGCGAATTGTGGCAAAAAAATGTTTTGGGCGGAAGGCCGCGGAACGAGGCCATGCCACTATACTTCGAGGGCGAGGGCGACCAAAACGGAACCCCTGAGAAGCAGGGAGGGGGCGCAGGGGACGAGCGTTCATGACGCGAGTCCACGTTGTGGTCGAGGGGCCATCGGAAGAGTCATTTGTGAATGAAGTCCTTGCACCGGTTTTGTGGACGCGTCAAGTCTTCCTGCGCCCTATCGTGCTCGGCGCCCCCAGCCACAAGGGCGGTAGAGTCAGCTTCGCTCGCGTAAGACGTGATGTTCTGGCCCGACTAAGGGGGGACCGCGCCGCCTACTGCACCACGATGTTCGACTTCTATGGGTTGGAAAGAGGTTTTCCAGGCACGCCTCTGCCGTCTGATCTTTCGAACGTGGACAAAGTCATTCGCATTGAGCGAGCCATGAAGGAAGACATCGTCGCAGAAGTGCCTGACCTGCGCCCTGATGTTCGATTCCTCCCCTACCTCCAATTGCACGAGTATGAGGGGTTGCTGTTCAGCGATCCGGAGGCGTTTGCTAACGGCATCTCCCAATCGCATCTGACCCCGCAGCTCCAGGCCATCCGCCAAAGCTTTCCCACTCCTGAGGATGTCGATGATAGTCCGGATACTGCCCCCTCGAAACGCGTTTTTGGCGTCTGTCCTTCCTACAATAAAGTTCTGGACGGAACGCGAGCCGCAAGCGCGGTGGGCATCGAAGCCATGCGGCATGAGTGTCCACATTTCCGTGATTGGGTTGAGAGCCTCGTACAGTTAGGCGCTCAATAGCATCCGCGATGACAGCATCGGAGGCATGCGCCATCCGTCGAGTGCCATCGGGCAAGAGGCGCATGGGGTGGTAAACTAGGTGAGGAGACTCGATGCGCGAATTCCCCTCGCCACAGGAAGTCCTCAAACTCTTCGAGCAGGACCCACAGCGAACTTTCCGTCTGCGCGAGCTGGTGCTTGAGTTGGGGTTGCGCTCGAGCCAGGCGCGCGAATTGAAAAGCGTTCTGAAAGACCTCGCCCGCGGCAGGAAACTTGTCTACCTGAAGAAAAATCACTATGCGTTGGTCCACAAGGGCCGCCACGCCGCGTCAGACGCTCCCGGACGCGCCATTCCCCCGGCGCGCCCCTCGAAATCCCCCAATGTGGTGAGTGGCCGGTTGATCGGACACCGCGCCGGCTACGGCTTCGTCGTGCCGGACGTTCCGCTGGCGGGCACCGACCTCGACATCTTCATTCCGCCGGATGGCATGGGTTCAGCCTTGCACGGCGACCGCGTGGAAGTGCACGTGCAGCGGTCCACGAAGAGCTTTAAAGGCGAAGCCCGGATGGAAGGCCGCGTCATTCAAGTCACCGAGCGCGCGCAGAAGACCGTGGTGGGCCAATTCCATTGCGGCCCGCAATACAACTACGTGATGCCGTTCGACCAGCGAATTCCCTTCGAGATTGTCATTCCGCATGGGCAGGAATTCCCCGAGGTAGGGGCGGTTCGCGAACCGCCCCTACACCGCGACCGCCAATTCGGCGGGGAATCCGAGGGCCGATCTGCTGTAGCGGCGGTCTATGACCGCCGGACTGCCCGCGACCTCGACGAGCTGATTGTGGACGTCGAAATCACCAACTACCCTCGTCCCGCCGCCCTGCCGCGCGGGCACGTCATCGAGATCCTGGGCCGCCGTGACGAGTTTGGCGTGGACGTGGAAATCATGATCCGCAGGTTCCACCTGCCGCACCGTTTTCCTGCCGACGTGCTTGCGGAGGCGAGCGCCGCGCCACAGTACATCCCCGAGCGCGATCCTGCCCTGCGGGACCGCCGCGACTTTCGCGGCCTGCCCATCGTCACCATTGACGGCGAGACGGCCAAGGATTTTGACGACGCGGTGTACGTGGAGCGCCTGGCCTGGGGCAATTACCTGCTTCACGTGCACATTGCCGACGTGGCCCACTACGTCCAGCCCGGCTCGGCGCTCGACCGTGAAGCGCGCCTGCGGGGCACCAGCGTCTATTTCCCCGACCGCGCCGTCCCCATGCTGCCTCTGGAGCTTTCGAGCGGCATTTGCAGTCTGAACCCCCACGCGGACCGGCTGGTGATGTCCGCGCTCCTGGAAATCGATCCCGAGGGACGCCTGGTGGAATACGAACTCCTCCCCGGAATCATCCGCAGCGCCGAGCGCATGACCTACACCGCCGTGCGCGACATCCTGGCCGGCGAGCCTGCCGCCTGCC
>Ga0208687_1000973_pt1 | contig 14760 bp, 32 predicted proteins | sample June2015DPH_6_10_FD_184695 | JGI IMG/M metagenome (GOLD analysis project Ga0208687, IMG submission 184695) | Peatland microbial communities from SPRUCE experiment site at the Marcell Experimental Forest, Minnesota, USA - June2015DPH_6_100... | ecosystem: Environmental > Terrestrial > Soil >...
GTTCACGCTGCCAGGAAATGGCATCTTAAATGCGCTTGGCGTCAACATCGGTTCCCCAGGGGCTCCGGTTCTCTATAACGGCGCGGGCGGCACGCCGTCGTCGCTGACGCTGACGAACGCGACAGGCCTGCCGATATCGAGCGGCATCGCCGGCCTGGGAACCGGCGTCGGGACGGCGCTCGGCAACTCGCTCGATGGGACGGGTGGCCTGGCCTCGCATTCGGCACTCCTCTCGGCGCTTCCCTCCCTGACGACCTCGCAACTCTACGGAGGCACTGGCGGAGCGGGATTGGCGCAGGCAATGCCGAGTATGTTCTCAGCGCCGAGCCAACAATCGATCGCGCTGGGGTCGACGTCTGGGGCTCTGTTCGCTTCGGTCGGCGGCGTGCTGGATAATACGGCAGTCGGCTACAACACGCTCGCCCTCGGCGCTTTGACCTCGGCGGCGGTCAACAACACGGCTGTTGGCGCTTATGCGCTTGAGTACACGACGACCGGAAATTCTAATTCCGCTCTCGGCATACAGGCACTGGCTTTCAATACTACAGGCTATGCCAACTCGGCGTTTGGCGTCGAGGCGCTGACGCTCAATACGACCGGCCTGGGCAACAGTGCGTTCGGCGTTCAATCTTTGACCGACAACACGACCGGCTATGGCAACAATGCCTTCGGCGAATACGCGCTGTTCACCGAAACTGTCGGGACGGGCAACAACGCCTTCGGGGCTAATGCGCTTCAGACAATTTCTAATTCTAACGACATTACGGCTATTGGAGAGGCAGCGCTCTATCCACTGGCTAGCTCGGCGGCGACGCTTGGCACAATTACCGGCGGCTCGGGATATACCAACGGTACCTATAACAACGTCACCGCACTCGTTGCGGCCGGCGGGCCGCCGAATCAAGGCGCCAACTACCCCTACGCGTTCGTCTCGCCCTACGTCGCGCCCGTCCTCAACGTCACGGTGTCGGGGGGGCATGTGACCGCAGTCACGCTTGTTTCGGGCGGTTCGGGTGTCGACCTTTCAACCGTCCTGACCGTGCAGGCGGCTTCGGTTGGCGGCACGGGCAGCGGTTTTTCCGTCCCGGTCGCCAGCACCATCACACCGGCCAACGATGTCGCGGTCGGCGCCAACGCTGGCGATCCCTGCACCGGCAGCTGCACGGTCATCATGACCGCTTCGGATCTCACCACTGTGGGCGCCAACAGCGCGTTGAACCTCACTAGCGGCAACCAAGACTCGATCTTTGGATCAAGTGCTGGCGTTGCGCTAACCACAGGAAATAAAAATGTCCTGATAGGCTACAAGACGGGCTATTCTACGCTTTCGACCGGCTCGGACAACATCTTGATCTGCACCGGCGCGACGCCGTGCGATACGCTATTGTCATCGACGTCGGACACTTTCGGAATTTGGGATGGCGCGACGGCCTGGATGACGGGGACCGGAGGGAACTCCAGCAACCCAGCAATAACATTTCCCGGGAACATTACCGTTAATCAGGGCATCGTGGCGCTTTACAACAATCAGGCCGGACCGCTAGCTGCTGGAGACGGCTTTTTGCAGATGGTTAGCGGCGACGCGACGCATACCGGGTACTTTTCTTGGTATAACCCGAGCGCTGTTCGGACCGCATACCTCGGATTTGACAGTGGATCTACGCTGACGTTCAATTTGAATTCTATCAATTTGCAAGTCTCGGGCGGCTCGCTGATCGAGCAGGCGACGACCGCGTCGACATCAACAACGACTGGCGGTTTGGTCGATAGCGGCGGCTTGGGCGTCGCCGGAGCGGCTTGGATTGGCGGGTTGGAGAATGTCGCTGGCGTGCTCACCGCCGCCAACAACACCGCGTCGACATCAACAACGACTGGCGGTTTGGTCGATAGCGGCGGCTTGGGCGTCGCAGGTGCTGCTTACGTCGGCGGCAAGATCAGCGCTGGGTCGCATATTCTAGCCGCCTCAACTTCGCCAGCAATCTCGGCTTGCGGAGTAGGCTCGCCCGCAGTTGCGGGGTCGGACAACTTTGGCAAGATCACAACCGGCGGTGGTACGCTGACATCATGCGTCATAAACTTCGGCGTGGCTTGGACGACCGCGCCGGCGTGTTCGGTGTCGTTCTCGGCGTCAACGCTCGCGGTAACGGTGGCGACCAGCACGACACAACTTACGGTCGGGGCAACTTCGCTGACGTCAGAGTCAATCTTTTACACTTGCGGTAGCGTGTCGCAAGTCGAGCCGGCAAATGACAATTTTACCGAACTTAGAAGGGCTGCGTAATGCTGAAACGAATCGCCGTCTTCGCTGTCCTGCTCGCCAGCCCCGCCCTGGCGCAACAGGCTCCGCCAACCGACCCCGTTGCCGCGACCTATGCGCAACTGCTCGGCGAAGCCAACGGTCGAGTCGTGCAATTGTCTGCTCAGGCCCAGCGCTTGCAGCAACAGCTCGCCGATTTGCAAAAGCAACTCGCCGACGAGAAGGCCAAAAACGCGCCGAAACCAGCGCCAAATCCGGCGGCGTCGCCATGATGGACCCTCGCTGGCCGCGAGGCGCCTTCGCGCGCCTCGGATTTCTCGCCGCCATCGCGCTCGCCGGCGGATTCGCCGTCATCGGTCCGCGTCTCGCCCGCGCGGACGAAGCGTCGCAATTCCCCTGCGGCGCCATCGAATCGGCCAAGGAAATGGCTCATGCGATGGGCGGCGCCGACTTCATCGCTCTGACCAACGATCAGTTTCAGTTTGTGCGGGGCCTGTTCGTCATGGCCCCGGACACGCCCGCGTCGCTGCCGCCCGGCGATCATGCCGAAATGTCGCTGCGTCCCGACGGCTCGGCCTCGATCATCTTTGTCGACGGCGACCGGCCCTGCGCGCCGATCAAGCTCGGTCCAGAAGCGATCCGGATCGTCATGCAGGTCGGCAGCGGCGATTTGGTCCACGCGGGGCGCGGGCTTTGACGGGCCTGCGCGCCTCGCTGGCGGGTCTTGCGGCCTTCGCGGCGCTTTGCGTCGGCGGCCCGGCCAACGCCGGCGGCCGCGCGCTGGGAGCCATTCCGCGCGGCGGCGAATTCATCTCGCCGGCCTCTCGCGGCTCCGACGTGCTCGCCGAGGCGGCGCGCTGGCTCGGCTCGGGCAACATGACGGGACGGCCCGGCGCCTGGTGCGCATGGTTCGCGAGCTTCGTGCTGGAGCGGACGGGGCGCCGGCCGTTGCCGAACGGCATGGCGGCGTCGGCGCTCGGCTACGGGCCGCGCACCGCCTATCCTCGTCCGGGCGACCTCGCGGTGATGCGCCACCACGTCGGCTTCGTCGAGGGGATCGAACCGGACGGCTCGATCCGCCTGATCTCAGGCAATTGGGGCCATCGCGTCGCGCGCTCGCTGGCGCCGCGGTGGACGATCGTGGCGTTCGTGGAGGCGCCATGATCGCCGCGGCGCGTCGTTTGTCGAGATCGTTGACGGAGGGATTCGCCATGTCGCTCGCATTAGGAATCGCCGTCTGCGTCGGCGCGCTCGCGGCTGTCGTCTACATCGGCGTCGCGTCGGCGATCGGCGCCTGGGATCGCCTGCGCGGGCGCCGCCCGTGACCCGGCGTTTCGAATGGCCCGTCGAGCTTTCTCCGCTTGCGCTGCGCGACGCCGCGATCGAGGCGCAGATCATCGCCTTCGCCGCCTGGGCCCTCTGGCTCGCCGCCTGGGGCCTCGCGTGAGCGCGCACTGGCCCGACGTCGCGCTGGCGCTCGCCGTCGGCTGGCTCATTTTTCAAGTCATGAAGAGGATGTGAGATGACGCTTCAGCTTCCGACCCTGCCGTGGACCAAGCCGCCCAACTATTCCTTGTCTGCTGTTACTGGCGTTGGTAATATGGATCGTTATCAAGGTGGAGAAGTGGATGTGATGACCGCCTACGCAGGATTCGACCGCAGCGACCCGCCGACCGCGGATCAGCGCGCCTTTCTCAAAAAATACTCCACCGCGAGATGGCTTGGCGGCTATCTGCCGTCGCCGTCGCATCCCGCGCGGACGTGGTGCGGACTGTGGCGGGTGTTGCGGGAGGAAGGCTGGGGCCTCGCCCCGGTCTATGTCGGCCAGCAAGTCATGGGGCCTGGCGAGCACGTCGTCACGGAGGCGCAGGGCGCGATCGACGGCGTGGACGCAGCGAGACAAATGGCGGCGGAAGGCTTCCCACCGGGATCGTTCGTTTATCTCGATCACGAAAGTCCGTCGCCAGAGTTCATCACATCTGGGTACACTGCGGCATGGATCGATGCGGTAGTCGCCGGAGGCTTCGGCGCCGGGGTTTATTGCTCGTTCCTGCAAGGCGCGCAAATGGCGGCGCTGCGCTCTGGGGTGCGTATTTGGGTTTACCGCGTTCCAACGGTCAACCGGACGAACTACCCGACCGACGATTTCCCCGATCTCGATCCTGCGACCAGCGGCTTTTCCGGCGCTTTCGCTTGGCAGCTTCGCGACAACATCGCCATTCCCGACAAGGCCGACCCGAGCGGCTGGACCGTCGTCGATCTCGACAGTGCGGCGATGCCGGACCCGAGCGCACTATGAACAAACAGCGTGAAATCGACGACGGGATGATTGGCTGGTTACGCAACGGGCCGCTCGTGCAGTGGCCTGACGGGTTATGGCGCGGCTTGGGTGCAGCGCTAGGAGACGACGATTTCGAGACAGAAGATATCAAGAGACTCGTTCATCAAGGACGTGCAGAAATCACACCCGTGGGAGTGGTACTAAGAGCACATTGCAACCTTCCGTTTGAGAGATTGCCTCGTTGTGCTTGCGATCCGGGCATGGGCATATCTCCCCCGCGATGTACGTGTGCCGCCACAGTTGATCCGAGCGCGCCATGAAAGCCATGTGGCCCGACGAAGTTTTGGCAATGCGCGCTCAAGGGCTGAGCGAGATGACCATTGTGACAAGGCTCGGCGTGCCGATCGAGACGATTCGCTATCACGTTGACGGTCTGCGCGAGAAATCGCAACATAAGGCAATTCGCCGCGTCATGGCGAGGACGCTAAGGGACACGAGGGGGTTAAGAACCCCATAAAGGAGAAGCTATGAATTGGTCATCTCTCAACACCTCAACCCTCAAAGGCGCGCTGAATGTCGCCATCGCGATTGCGGCGCTGTTTGCGTCCGGCGCCATCAGTTTCCCGCCCGGCACATCCGAGGCGATGCAGCACACGATCCTGCAATGGGATGCATGGTTGCTCGCGCTCGTGGCGGGGCTCAACGGCGTGTTGCATTTCATGCCGGACTTCACCGTGCCGACGCCGCCCGTGACCGCGCAACCGACGAAGGCGTCGTGAACGCGACCCGGCTCGAATGGGCGCTGGTCGCCGCGATGGCGCTCGCGGGCACGGTCGGGGCGCTGGTCGCCTACGGCGTGCGGCTGGCGCAGTAGGAGGAGCCGATGGCCGCGATCACGCTGCGCTTCGTCGAACAGCCCGACAGCGACCTTTCACAAATTTTCATCGCCCGCGACACCGATTGTCCCTACGTTCACGTCGAGGCGGTGACGCCGGAGGGGAAATATCTCGGCGCGCTGCCCGACGGCGGCGTCCAGGCGCGCGATCCAAGCTACGATACGACCTGGACGCGCGAGCTGATCGTCGCGATTCCCTGCACGCAGGCGCAGCAGGACGCGTTCTACGCCTATCTCAAATCCAAGATCGGCTTCCCCTACGACGACGCGGCGATCGCGCATATCGGCGCGGCGCTGATCGCCGGGCCGAGCCCGATGCCAGCGACCGAATCGACCTTCATATGCTCGGCGGCCATCCACAAGGGCCTGCTCGCCAGCGGCAAGGTGCTCGACTGCGCCGGCGATCCGCGCACCGTCACCCCATTCGACGAACTCGTCGTCGCCGCCTGCTTCGTCAAATTGCCGGCGCCGCGCCTGCGCGCCGCGACGGGATGACGCAACGAACACCGCGCGCGATTGCTCGCCGGGGCGCGCGGTCCTCCTCACCCCGGCGAGCGCAATGAGGAGAAAACCATTATGGCAAATGTCGCTCAAAACGTCGCCAACGCGATCTCGTCGATCACCTCCGTCCTGAGTTCTTCGCAGCTCGCCACGGTCACTTCGGCGGTCAGCTCCGTGGTCGGCAATGTTCCCAATGAGGTGAAGGCGAAACTCGACAACATACGCGGCGCGCAGGGGCAGACCGCGCTGATCGAGAGCGTCATCATCGATATCGAAAAGCTGGGAACGCCGCCCGGCGGCGCGATCGCGATCCTGAACGCCCTCGCGACCGCCACGGACCCGGTCGCATACCAGAACGAAATCACCGCCGTCGAAACGCTCTACGCAAACGAGAACAGCGGCCTCGGCAGCCTGCTTTCGGCGCTCTGATCTTGGTCGCGCACGCCATCGTCGGCGCGGCCCTGTTCTGCGTCGCGATCAACCCCGCGATCGACAAGGTCGCGGGGGCCTTCCCCACGCTGCTGCCGCTGGCGATCGCCGTGACGATCACCGATACGGCATGCGCGATCGTCATGCGCGCGCCGAGCCCGCGGAACATCGCGGCGATCATCGGCGACGCGCTGCAGGTTGTCGCCGACGCGCCGCGCGGTCGTCCCGCCGCGCCGCGATTTTTCGCCCACAGATAGGTCGCGCTGATGGCGCTCGTTCATTTCAAGAGTAGAGACATGGACGCCTTCGTTGCCGCCATCGCCGATTCGACGCCGCGCGATTGCTTCACTTGGGCCGGAGCGCTTGCGCCGATCGGAGCGCCGACGCTAGTGCCGAAGACCTGATCGAAACGCAAAAGGGCTGAGGCCCTATATCAAGGGACGAAGGGGATGACGATGGGCCAAGTCGAAGTCGAGGATTTCAAGTCCGCCATTCGCCAGCTCAATGCCGAGGAAGGCTCGAAATGGAGCTTCGACCGGCATATCCCGATCGCGCTCATCATCACGCTTTTGGGAACTGGAGTCGCCGGGCTCGGGTCTGGCGTCTATTATGTCGCGACGATGAAGAGCCGAATCGATGGGCTCGAAATGTCGTCAACCGCACGCACCGCGGACGTCAAGGAAATCGGCGAGGAGCAGGTCAAATCAGGCAATCGCCTGACGGCGATCGAGACGAAGCTCGACAGTGTGCTTGATCTGGTCCGGCGCCTTGACACGAACGCGATGGGGAAAAAATAGACCGCGCTCTCGCGGCGGAGCGAGCGTGTTCAAGGTAACGGAGTGAGCGGACGGAACGGCGCGCGAATGCTGCGGGGCGTTTTGTTGCGCGTTGCTCATGGTTAATCTCCCTTGATCGCGAACTTGTAAAAGAACGCTAGCGCCATTAAGAGGGCTCCTAAAATCCACAGTTTTGGATGCTGATAGCTTCCAAAACTAAGAGCAAAAATAGCTTCTAGGAATAATGCAATCTCGGCATTCTTCTTGCTCATGGCTTGCTCCCAATGATCGCATCAATGGCGGCGAGGGCGGAGCGAACTTCGCCGAGCGTCGCTAATGTTTCGTCAAGCGCCTGCCTTGAGACGCCGACTTCGGCACCATCCATGTCCAGTTGACGCTGGTGATACGTAAGCGCATCGATCGCACGGGGGTCCAATGCCTCCAACGCCTCTCTCGCCTTGGCGAGCGCTTCGTCGCGGGGATCGGGGGCGGATGGCGCTTCCGCTGCGCGAAGGGTGGCGAGGATGGCGTCGGCGTTTACGATACAAAATTGATTGTAATGGCCACTAGCCATGATTCGGTCGTGCTCATCTGATGCCGTTCTTTTGGCTAGAAGGACGTTTTCGAAACCCTCTCTCATGCCTATCCGGTTTTCACCCATTGCCGCTATCCGTTGATCTTGTCAAAGTGGTTCGCGAACGCCATCGACATCAAGGCAACCGAAACGCTCCAGCCACCGAACGACGGCGTGATCGCTTATTTTCAAGCCGGGCTTTTCGCGCTTGCGGATAATCGACGAAATGTGATCCTGTTTGGCCCGCAAAAATCGTGTCCGCGTTCCCAAAGCGCCGAGAGCTGCACCAATATCCTCCCGCAGTGCAACAAGTGCTGGCGTTGACATGGTCGCCAATTCCGGATGGTCTTCGCTGGCGATGAATTGTCCGCGTGGACGTCTCGGGGCCATCACACCGCCTCGCGTGTCGGCGCGTTGGCGATCCATTTGAATCTGCCATCCGTGAACTCGCTCAGAGGACGACACCAAACGAATTCGCCGTCGGAAAAATCGCCGGATATGCGATTTAAGCGATAGAGGACGGCGCGTTCTTCCGTCGCCTCAAGCGTGCAGAAGCCAAGCACGCGATATTCGGCGCCCTTGCGGTGTTTCCAGATTGAGCCAATTTCAACGTCTGTCATTGCTTGGTCCTCTCTTCCATGCCTATCCGGTTTTCACCCATTGCCGCTATCCGTTGATCTTGTCAAAGTGGTTCGCGAACGCCATCGACATCAAGGCAACCGAAACGCTCCAGCCACCGAACGACGGCGTGATCGCTTATTTTCAAGCCGGCCGTCCTCAAAGCCCTCTGCGCGCGCGTCTTCCTCGGTTATATCGAGCAACTGCTGCACGCGCACGTCGGTTACGGTCAGGGTGAGGCGCGAGGCCCAACGTGGCATGAACATGCCGGGGCGTAGACGGCCGAAAGCCGGGTCGCACGTCTCGTCGAAGTCATGCGTCGCACCATCGGCCTCGTATCGGATCGGCGTCCGGTCGATCGTTGCATCTTCGGTTTTGCGCAGATCGCGCGGTGGCAGATCGTCGAGAACGTCAGCCGTCCGCCAAGCCTCTCTCACCCAGAGGCGGTCGCCGATGGCGTAGCGAACGCGCAACAGCGGCGTCTCTTCATGCTGCGGCTGGCCGTCTCGCCAAACAACCCAGCGGTCGCGCCATAGCCCGTCGCCCCCGTCGTCCAACTCATGGCGCCATGGAACTCCGGCCGGTTGCGGCTTCAAGATGCGTCGCGTCTGGACTTTTCTACCGTCGAGCAACGCGCGAATCATCGTGCCGCTGAACAAAATGGGCTTGTCGGAGCAACAAGGTTCGCAGGGTGGCGAGGATTTGGTGTAGGCCACGGCGTATTCATGCGCAATTAATTGGGTGACGGCGTCGGGGCCAAAGTAGGTCTTAGACATCGTTACATTCCTTTCTAATGGCCACGGCGACTTCATTACATGCATCCCAATAACCGTGTTCGTATTCGCCGCTGGCTACCTTGTCTGAGTTTAATTTCTCCGCGATCTTTGCGCACCGCTCTCGCTCCGCTTCGACCGCTTCTCGGACAAAGTGTTCAGTCCAAGTCATCTCCTGAGTCAGAAGTTTTTCATATTGTGACGCCAATCTTGCTATTTCAACGCGCAGCGCGGCGTTGTTGCTGCGCATGATTTCGGCAGATGCCAGCAGTTCGTCAATCTCTTGTTGCAAGCCGGATATCTTGCTGACAACCATGTCGTCCTCATTTTTGGCGTCATGACGATGACAACAGCCTCGGATACACCTCACGCCGTTAATCTCCCCTAATCAACGCGGCTTGGGTCTGTCGATCAATGCACCAGTCGCGAATGGCCCTGTCAATAGCTCCCGGTTTATTTGCGAGATCGTTCATGTTCAGAGATAGATAAAGGCCAGTCGAGGATGACAAATGCAGCCATACTCCGTCTCGTCCGCAGTTGATCGACGCGCCGCAAACACTCATCGGAATTTCGGTCGCCTTGTCCATCGTGTCGGCGCGATCCAGGCTATCAAGTGCTTTCTTCGCGATCTGCCGGATTGCGCCGACGTGCCGCATCACCCAAGATACTTCGTCAGCCTGAGACGTTGCCGGCTGATCAGGAACATGTGCCGAAGCGATATCGCGCAATGCATTTTCCATTATTTCTGTCTCTCTCTCATTGGCCATCATCATCTATCTCCGTTGGGTGTTAACTGGATAGGCATGGATTGAGCGATCCAATCCGAGATCTGATCCGTCAGCCTTTTCCAGCGCCTCGATGAGAGCGCGCAGCGCGGCGGGGGAAGGGGTCATGTCAGCCGTCCTTGTTGTTGGGAGCGAGCGGCGAGGCGGCGAGCCATGCGGCGATGGCGGCGCGGGCTTCATCGAACAGCGGCTCACTTGCGTGTTTTCCGAGAGATAGAACGTAGTCATAGGGCGGCCCTCCGTTCTGTTCTCTCGCCGTGTTGATCGCCTTCGCGACCGCCTCCACCATCTCCGGCCTCACGACTTGCAGGATGGCGTAGATGTGGGCGAGGATGGCGCGGGCTGTTGCCTTGTAATCGCGACTTCCGATCATCCTAGCCACTTCCTCCACCAGCTTCTCATACGCATGCGGGGTCATTTGGGCGCCTTTCGGATTTCGTCGAGGGTGGCGATGAGTTGGGCGAGAAGGGGGTCTTTATCAAGTGGATATTTCTCCCACTCCAAATCGGCCTTACGTTGAACAAACGCTGCTTCCAGCGCCACCTCGCTCTTCTCCAGGAGCGCGCAGAGCGTGGCGAGGGTCATCGCGAATATCTCCTTGCGATCTCGCTCATTCCGTTCGCCGGCCCGCGCTCTGCGTGGGCGCGCTCGACATGCTTGAACCCTGGGGATTGTATCGCCTGTTTTGGGCGCGTCGCGCCTACGTCAGCGGCTTCGCGCCGGCGCGCTTTGGCAATCGCCTTCGCGTCGGATGGGTATTTCTCACGATGACAGACCCTGCACAACGCGCGACAGTTTTCGAATGTCGCGGGTCCGCCAAGCTCCGCCGCAATATCGTGGTCGAACTCGACGCGGCCTTTCGCGAGCGTGGCATTGCAACGCACCTTTGATCCATCGTCGCGCGTGACGATGCCCTCGCAACGAAACTCGGCAAACGCGAGGCGCTTGACCTTGACCTTGGCGGGGAACTCGGCGCGGGTCATGCGGCGCGCTCCTCCGCCTTCGCCAGTTCTTCTGGCGCGACTGCGATCATCGCCGCGATGAATTCGCGAACGGCTTCTTGGCTGCGCATGAAGTCCTGTTTGCCCATCGCGCGCATCGATTGGGATTTGGCCGTCCAGACGGTCACAACGGGGCCGCGAGCCTGCACGACGGCGTAGGTATCCATGGGCTTGATGAACGCCGCGACGCGAAGCGCTTCCGTAGCCGATGCGCAAACGATCTGGCGCCCGTCCGCGAAGCCGCAGCGGATCAGAGCGAATTTACGAAGATGATCGGCGGTCGGGAACCGATCCGCGTCTTCCTCTCTCAGATTCGCCCAGCCCTCATTGATCGTCGCGAAATAGGCGCGGTGCGATTTCTCGGAACGTTCTTCCAACGTCGCGAGCCGGTAGCGCTCGCCGACGACAAAGTCGGCGTCGCACTGCTTGCGGAAGCGCGGAAGCGGCGCGAAAACGCCGTCGTGGGTCCATTCGGCATAGATCGGGAGAGAAGTCATGCCGCCCTCGGAACGCCGTAAGCGGCAGTCAGCGCCGCGACTTTGCCGTCAAGCTCGGTGAGAAATTCGCGGACATCCTTTTCCAACTCGACAACGCGCCGCTCGTCGAAATGCAGCCGCTTCACGAAGAGGCGCATTTCCTCGGGCATTCGCGGATCGTACGACACAAAGTCGCACCAGGCGCGCTCTGTGCATCGCATCTGCCAGAGCATTTGCGTGACGTATTTCAATGGAACGGCGGCGCCGAGCAGCGTATCGATGTGCGTGGCTGTCGAGGGGCACTTGATCTCGATAAGACCGTCATCGCCGACCAATCCGTCCGGGCTGGCGCCGCTCATTCCGATCTGGGGATGATGCACAAAGCCGATTTGCGCGACCTCGCGATCCGTCAAGAATTCATAAGCCGTGCGCGCCTCGGGCTCCTTGTCGGTTCCCCATTGCATCGCGGCGTTCGTGAACTTGTCGGCCGGCTCGCCGGTAAGGCGCTCTGCGATCAGTTCGGCCATATAATTGGCTCTGGACGCTCCCCAACCCGTCTTTGTCTTGGCGACGACATCGGCGACGCGCGAGGCTGTGACCTTGCCGATCCGGATGGCAAACCACTCTGGTGAGCCTTGAACGATCTCGCTCATTTTGCCCTCTTGGCTTCGAGTTTCGCGACGGCATGGGAGTGCTTTGCGGCGGGCAAATCCTCAATCGCCGCGATGGCGTAGTATTTTAGGAAGATCGCCGTGTTCGCGCCGACGCTTTCCATGAGGTCGCGCAGATCGTCGGCTTGCTCTTGCGTGATGGTCTCGGCGCCGCCACCCTTCTGGCCATCGTCATCCAAGGCCCTATCGGCAGCAAAGCGGCTGCGGATATTAAGAAGAGCTTTTGCCGTATAGCGCTGTCCGTAGGAAACCGACGAACCAATGGCCTGGACGGAATTTTTCGATCCGCTCGCGTCGATAGGCAGTGTAACCGCCGTTTCCTCTGCGTGGCCGTCCTTGTGGCTCAGGATGCCCGTCACCGTCACCTTGGCGTCACTTTGATGGACGCGATGGCGCAGCGAAAATCCATGCTGGGCGAGAATCGGCATAATCGCGTCGCCGATATCTTCCCATTTCGCGTAGCGGCCGCGCACATCGTTGCCGACCTTGATCTCGCCCTTTTCCGAAATCACCGGAAGCTCGGGCTGCATCAGCGCGAAGGCGGAATCGAATGCGGCTTTGGCGTTTTCGTTCTTGACGCGCTGACGAAGCTCCAAGATTTTTTCGAGCCTCGAAATGTCCACGTCCGGGTCGCTCGCCATGCGCTCGATCATGGCGATGATGGCAGCGCTTTCGGAGACGACCGGCGGCGTCCATCGCTGTGCGGGCGCGATCTCTTGCTTTGGCTGGTCGGCGGGGTGAATTGCGGTCGCGTCGCCCATTTCTCTATCCTTTCGCGGTTGTCATGATTTTCGAGTTGCTTTTCCATCATCGCTCATCATAAACAAGTCCGGACGAATGAGACAGCGCAGGGCATCGATGTTGTCATCAACTTGCGTGCTCGTTAAGACGGCGCCAGTTAGCTCATCGGCAGAAGGAATTTCACAAGGCTCAAGATCGTCTGGGGAAATTCCAAACACGTTTCTTTCAAACAACGTCAAATTGAATTCAGCGGAAACATCTACACTAACGGTGCCGTCCTCGAAAATGGAAGCAAGAGTAACCCGCTGGCCAGTAGACTTCATAAGATACAGCGTCCATGGGTCAAATCTTTCGCCAATTGCGCGAACGATGGGAGGACGCGAGGCAACCCATTTTGCCCATTTCGTTTCCTGTCTTTTGCTCGGAGTGAAAAATCTCGCCATCTATCTATCCTCTTACTGTCTTGTCTTAGTCTGTGTCCTTTGGAAAGTCAGGCGTTCTAGGCATAGAGAGACAACCTAGGCGATTAAGCCAAGGCGTCTCTCGCCGTGTCCTTCGGAGCCAGCCGAGGCGCACCGGCAATCGCCTACCCCATGTCGGCGGCGATCTCGATCGCTACTTCTCGACGGCTGACACAGACCGCCGGCTAGGTGTCCGCTCCGATCTTTCGAGCCACGATTCCGGTCTAACCTAGCAACCCGCGCTACCAGCTTCATCCTCGCACGCGCGCCGTTAGATACCCCGTCTCGCGAGATGGTCGGGAACCGGCAATCGATTTTGGCTTGCGTCGCGAACGGTTTGAGGCTATATGCCAATGCGTTCGGCGGTGGTCGCTTGCCAGTCTCTCTCGTCGATCCGGCCCGCGACGCTATCAACGTTGGCGGGCCTTCTTTTTGTCTAAGCCGCGCTTTCACGGTTGTCAAGCCTCCAAGAGCGTTCATTCTCAATTAGGCCGAGGGCGGCGGAAACGGTTGGACCAGGCCAGCGACGTTCGGCGAGCGTGTTGATCACCAAGGAAGCGTCAAGACGCTTGTCACGCGCCCAATTGATTGCCCCTCCTGCTTTCTCGCACGCCTCGCGAAGCATCTGCCTCACCTCATCCGCCGTGAAGGTGCGATCATTGGTCATCTCGATAGCCCCTCTCTCAATCCCTCTATCCGCGCCGCCCGTAGCCGCAGGCGAGCATGATGAATAGCCTGGCAGTTATTGCGAGCCCGCGCTATCTCGACCGCCTGTAGGGCTCTGGCGACGGACGGCGTGTATCTGCGATGGCGCTTTTCCCACCACCACGCAACGTCGGCGATCATCAGGCGGTTGCGGCGGCACATTGACGACCTCATTTCATGGCAAGCCCAGCCGACAAGCCGAGCGCGAACGCGGCAACGAGACCAGCGGCGATGATGGAGAGGGTCATGACGTCGCCTCTGTCACCGCGACGATCGGCTTGCCAGTCCCATCGACCTCAAAACATGGGCCGCAGCAGCCGCGCGCCTTTACCTTCTCGGGAAATTGACCCTCGGGATGGACGACGATGTCGGATAGGGCGACAGGACACCCCGCGAATTTGACAGCGGATTCGTGAAAGGACATCGCCATCATAGGCGAGGATGAGAAATGCAGCCCTCCGCCGCACTCTCTGGCGCCGCCGTCCCAATCGGGCGCCAGCGGGACAGTGCCCGGCGCGTAGGATGCGCCATACGGAGATGTGAAGTCGCCGTTCAGCGCTTTGTAGAGGATCGCGACGCCGTCTTTCAACTCGACGCCGTAATACTCGCACCACTCGGCCGGCGTGTCCAGCTTCACTGTGATCTGATGACCGCCTTCTGCAGTCGCGCCCGCATGCAAGAGAACGGCAACGTTCGCGGAAGCGGTCGCCTTGATGCGCTTGCCGAAAAGAGACACTTGAGCATAGGCCCAGGCCTCGACGCGCGGCTGCGAGCTTCCCCGGGCCTCGACGCGCGGCTGCGAGTTTCCCCAGGCGA
>Ga0208687_1000977_pt1 | contig 14717 bp, 9 predicted proteins | sample June2015DPH_6_10_FD_184695 | JGI IMG/M metagenome (GOLD analysis project Ga0208687, IMG submission 184695) | Peatland microbial communities from SPRUCE experiment site at the Marcell Experimental Forest, Minnesota, USA - June2015DPH_6_100... | ecosystem: Environmental > Terrestrial > Soil >...
CCCTGACGGTTTTCGCCATACGGGACGTGGGGCTCTCCGTGGCTTTCCCGTTATGGAACATCAACAGCCTGGTGGGTTTGTTCTGGGGGTGGTTTTTGTTCAACGAGCTGCGCGGCGCGGGTACCCGCCAGGCGATGAAGGTCCTGGGCGGCGCATTCGCAATCGTACTCGGAGCTTGCCTCCTGGCCTATGCCAGCGGGCAACATGGAATTGGGGCGCCGCATCGCGCGGCGGCTGGCATGCTGGCGGCGCTGGGCGCGGGACTGCTCTGGGGGACGATGTACATTCCCTATCGCAAGGCCTACATCAGCGGCATGAACCCGCTCTCCTTCGTGACGGTTTTTACGGTAGGAGAGCTCTTCACCATGTCGGCTCTGGCACTGGTTTTTCACGGTGGCCTTGCGCCACTCCTGGCGGAACTCGCCCGCGCGCGTCCGGCGCTTTTTTGGCTTTTCATGGGCGGATTCTGCTGGGTATTGGGAGACCTGTTTCAGCAATACGCGGCAAAATATATTGGCATTGGGCGCGGCATCCCTTTGTCGAACACGAACCAGCTCTGGGGCCTGGCGTGGGGCGCATTGGTTTTCGGGGAACTCAGCGGGAAGGGCGGGGCTACCCAAGGACTGATTGTTGCTGGTTCGATCATGATGATCGCAGGCGCCGTGGCAATCAGCCTGGCCGAGGCGCCGGCCTCGGAACAGGAATCGTGGCGGGCAAGTCAATGGCGCGAATCGGAGCGCTACCAATTCGATCCCCCACCACCGGAGGCAGCCGCGCCGGGGGAGGACCCCGTCGCAAAGCAGGGAGCGGCCCGCCATTGGTGGGATGTTGCGATCGTCGTCGCGGCCGTGGGGGTCTTCCTCTTGCTGGCGCGAGGAGCGCGACGCCCCCCTATGGCGATAAACCTTTCTTGGACGGTACTGCTTGTCCTCGCCATGCTGGGCTTTCTCGTCGCCTGCGGCAGGCTACTTTGGAAACGCACAAGGTTCTCGTAGCGCCCGGCGCCAAAGTTGGTGGGCCTGACAAGATGATGCCTGGCGACCCCCTCACCCGGCCCGCCCCGGCTGAAGAAAACGCCGGCGGCGGGCCACCCTCTCCCCCAAGGGGGAGAGGGCGGGAATGTGGACGAGCGCAACGGATCGGAGCACAAATGTAGAAACTCCAGACCCCCCGCGTAAGAGGGGGTCCAGCTCAGTCCACATAGGGTTGGATTCCCGCCCTTCGGCAAGCTCAGGGCAAGCTTTTCGCGGGAATGACTGGCAACGAGGAGGGAAAATGAGCAAGCGATTCTGGCTATTGGCTGTTCTGTTGCCGAGCGTGCTCTGCATGTCGGCCATCGCACAACCCGGTCGTCCGCGAATCATCGACTGCCACATTCACTATAACGGAGACCCGGAATTCCTTCACAAATTACTCTCGAAGTTGGCTTCCGTAGACGGGCTTGGCTTCCTCCTGGTTCCTCCCGCCGACCTCGGAACCGCCAAGCCGGTTATCGACAATTCTGCCAACCGGCTGGTTGGATTTGGCAGCATCGATGTTGATGATCCGCGTGCAGTAGAGCTCGTGGACCAGTTCCACGCGGCCGGGTTTCGTGGCTTAGGTGAACTGGAATTCCCTCTCAAGAATTTCTACGATCCGAGCTATTGGCCGATCTACCAGCGTGCTGAAAAATACGGCATGATAGTCCTCTTCCATACGGGCATCGTATTACGCGATAATCCAAAGATCGCGGTTGACGTAAGCGTGGACAGGATGCGGGTGACGGCTCTGGACGGCATCGCGCGGCGCTTCCCGGGAATTACCATCATTGGCGCACATCTTGGCAACCCGGATTATGCGTGGGCTGGAGAGATTGCGCGCTGGAATCCCAATGTCTACCTTGACGCTTCGGGCTCGTCGCTGATCAAATTGCAGAACAACTATACGTTTTTCAATTCCATTTTCTGGTGGTCTGGAGTTGAGAGCGCTCACACTCCCAAGTCCTCAGCCAACGCCTTCGAAAAACTGGTCTTCGGTTCCGACGTGTTTGGTGGCGACTTAGACGAGTTTGACCGGGCGCTCGAGCGCTACCACAAAATGCTCGACGCCTGCGGCGTTCCACAAAAGGCGCAGGACAAGATCTTTGCGGGAACACTCTGGCGCATACTGCAAAAGAACAGTGACAAGTGACGAGCAAGAGAAAAGCGACTCGCGACATCTCAGGTGGGACCCGGAAGCGCGATTCTGGAGCCGTGGTTCAAGGCTGACGTCTCGAATGCCGGCCCTCAGATTCATGTCCGCCGAAGGCGGCTTGCTCGTCACTCGTCACTTGTCACTAGTCACTGCTCTTAGAAAATCTCGAACCTTTCCTGATTCACGGCCGGATCGCTCTTGATGATAACGTCTTTGTGGGTGAGTGATTCGAGCTCGGAAACCAAAGCGCCTTCGCAAGACTTGAGAGCCTTGGCCACTTCGGGGTTCACGCGGAGGGTCATTACCTTCCCTTCAATCTGGCTGGCCATCTTCCGCGCTTCAGCCAAAATCTCATAACAAACCGTAGTGGCAGACTTGACCCAACCTGAACCGGAGCAGTAGCCGCAACGCTCGCACAGCGTCCGTTCCAGGGATTGCTTGACTCGCTTCCTGGTGATGGCCACCAGACCAAAATCGTGGAAGGCGATGACCTTGGTCGGCGCCCGGTCGCTGCGCAGGGCCTCCTCCAATGCCTGGGTCACCTTGGCGCGGTTCTTACGCTCGTCCATGTCAATAAAGTCGACGACGATGATACCGCCCAGGTCCCGCAAGCGGATCTGGCGGACGATCTCGTTCACCGCATCGACGTTGGTCTTCAGGATAGTGTCTTCCAGGCGGTTGGTCTTGCCCACGTATTTGCCCGTGTTAACGTCAATCGCCACCAAGGCCTCGGTCTGGTTGATGACGATATAGCCTCCGAACTTGAGCCACACTTTGGGCTTGAGCGCCTTTTCGATTTCCGCCTGGATGCCAAACTCCTCGAACAGCGGCGTCTCCCGGGTGTAAAGTTTGACCTTGCCGAGCAAGGAGGGCTGACTGCGATTCACAAAATCCAAGACACGCTCGTATTGGATTTCATGGTCCACACGCACGCATTTGAAATCGGGTGTAAGCGTATCGCGCAGGACCCGCTGGACCAGATCGAGGTCGCGGTGGATCAGCGCAGGAGCTTTTACGCGCTCCGTTTTGCTCCGTATTTCGTTCCAGAGCGTCGAGAGGAATTTCAGGTCTGCCTTCAACTCCTCCTCGGGGCGGCCCTGGCCGGCTGTTCGCACGATGAACCCGCCGGTCAGCGGGCCTTTGTGTTCGAGGATGATGTTCCGCAAACGCAGGCGCTCCTCTTCAGACACGATCTTCCGCGACACGCCGATGTGGTCGACGGTCGGCATGTAGACCAGGTAGCGGCCGGGCAGCGCGATGTGAGAAGTAATGCGCGCACCCTTTGTACCCAGGGGCTCTTTGGAGATCTGGACGAGAATTTCCTGACCCTCTTTGAGTAGCTTCGAGATCTGGACCGGCTGATCGTTGCCGGGCCGCGACTCTCGCTTGGCTTCGCTCCGGCCTTGGTAGCCCGTTCCTCGGCGCCCTCTCCGGCCACGCCGGGGCGCGAAGCGCGGGCGTTGGTGGGGCTCCCGCAATGTGTACGTTCCCTCACTGGGCGCGCCAGGAGTCTCGGCTGTTCCTGCCTGAACGGGCGCAGGCTCCTGCGGAACCCGCGTTTCCTCGTCTACCACGGGTGCGGCAGGCTCAGGAATCGTCTCGGAGGGTTGATCTGTTTCCTGGCCAGGTTCGGCGAGGGCTTCCTCCGTGCTCTCGCCGACAGAAGCGAGTTCTGCGGTCCCTCCTGCCCTCCGCTCGTCCGATGGGCTGGCGGTTTCGTTTAGAGCCTCGACATCAGACTCGGCGGTCGCGAACTCGTCCGCCGGTTCGACGGGAGGCGTCTCTGGAGTCTGTGGCGTTGCCTCCGCCTCGACAATTCGTGGCTCGGCAAAGGCTTGTCCTGTTTCCGGAGCGACCGGACCGGGTTCTGCTCCCTGTCGTTCAGTCGCAGTGTGAACTTCTGCCACTGGGGTCGCTGAAGGTTTCGCTCGTTCCGTAGGACCGACGACAGGCTCGCCCTGCGAGGCTACAGAAGGCGCGGGAGGTATCACCCGAGCGCTCTCCTCGACAGTCTCCGCTTCCGCGCTTGGGTCAAGTCTCTCACTTGCCGTCGGGGGGGCGGGATACAGTTCGTCCCCGACCGTGGATTCAGGGGGAAATTCGATTTCCGGCTGGTCAGTTGCGGAGGAAGAAGCCTCCGCAGACGACGGCTCCAGACTTTCAGATTCTGCCGGACCAATCTCTGCGGCACCACCGCCTTCAGCTTGTTCCAGGGCCTCGGCCTCCACTGTCTCTTGCTCGGCAGGGATGCCCTCCTCAAATGCGAGCCCTGGCGACTCTGGGACCGCATGGCTATACTTCGCCAGGGATTCTCCAGGCAAGATCTGGAACGCGGGAGGAGCAGAACTCTCCTGCCGTGGGATGAACTTGTGTTCTCCCTGGCGATGCTCGCCAAACCTTTGCCCCCGATGCCGCCAGCGGCGACCGCGCGGCTCGAAATGACTCCGCTCATGCGCTTCCCCCGTGGGTCCAGGTGAAATGGAAGCGGCAGGGGTTGCCCCTGCTGCGGGGGTGACGGTCGTTTCAGGCGGGATTATCTCGACGGGTTGGCTTTCGAGCGGCGCTCGGGCTGGCGCGGCCCCGCTGGGTACTTGTGAGATTGCCGGAACAGGAGCGGCCATCTGAGGCGTTGCTTCTTTGTTCGCCGCCTCGGCAGGTGGAGTAGCGTCCACCGCTGCCCGCGCCTGTTCTACTGTAAAGTCCACCGCGCAAGCTTCCGCCTCTTCGAGAATCTTGTCGTAATCCTCCTGGTCCTCGAAAAAGAAATCCGAAACGTAGAGGAAGGCGTCTCGCTCCAGCCCAATGTCCACGAAAGCAGATTGCATCCCGGGAAGCACCCGGCTGACGCGGCCCTTGTAGATCCCGCCCACCAACCCCACGTCCGTGTCGCGCTCATAATACACTTCCACCAACTGGTCGTCTTCCACGACGGCCAACTTCGTCTCGTGAGGAGACGAAGAGATGAACATCTCCTTTGACATGGAAACTCCTTTTCAAGGTTTGCCGGGGGATCCACCCGCAGTGGCGGGGATCAACCCTCAGCTTCCCTGGCCCGGTCGCTTCATCGAACTATGAAGCTCATCGCCCGCGAGACCGGGCTACATCGATCTCAGGTGGCTTAGATGTCGCGCCTACAAGCGCGAAGCATTGCGGACCCACCCTGTCCGCGGATCAACTGGCGTTAACGCTGCCAGTTCCAAGGTTCAAACTCCCAAGCCGTTGATGAAAAACATGGTAGCGCCGACCTTTAGGTCGGCAGGTGCTGAGCTAAAGCTCAGCGCTACAACACGCCATCAACCTGCCTAAGCCGCACGCTGGATAGCTTTCCCAGTTACCCTCGAACCGGGGGGCCACCTAATTGACGAATCGCCTTGCCCGGACATTCATAGCCACCCCCAGGCCCAGAAAGGTGAAAAGTAGGGAAGATCCTCCCTGGCTCATGAGCGGCAGTGGAATGCCCGTCACCGGGAAGAGCCCGATCATCATCCCCGTGTTGATGGCAACCTGGAAGAACAACACCGACGCAAGCCCAACCAGCAGAAACGCTCCGGCACGATCTGGCGCCATTTGCGCCCCATCCAGCAGGCGGAGCAACAACGCGAAGTAAAGTAGCAAAACAAACAACGTACCGACGAATCCCTGTTCCTCCGCATGGGCCGCAAAAATGGAATCCGCATGGGAGACAGGGATGAAGCCCAGACGGCTTTGGGTGCCGTTTCCGATGCCTTTTCCCCAAAAGCCGCCCGAGCCGATAGCAATCTTTGTTTGGGTTACCTGGTAGCTGGTGCCTTGCGTGTCCTGTGACGGATGAATGTAGGTCATTATCCTGTCGCGCTGATAGGGCCGTAGGAAGTGCCATCCCACCGGCAAGGCCAGCGCCCCCAACAAGAAAAGCACGGCAACCTGCTGCCACCGAATGCCCGCGAGCAGAATGCCCGCAGTGACAATCGCTAAGAATGTCAAAGCCGTACCGAGATCAGGTTCTAAGGCTACCAGGATTGCCGGCACTCCTGCCAACAAGCCCAGCTTGACCAAGTCGCCCCAAGTAACGGGGTTGCTTCGCCTTTCGGCAAAGTAGGCCGCTACCGCTAGTATTATAACTAATTTAACTAACTCTGACACTTGGAAAGTAAATCCGCCAAAATGTATCCATCGCTTGGCCCTGGCGACGGCATGGCCAGCCACTAACAACTCTCCCAAGACAAGCACTGACAAGAGGTACAGCCACGGAGTTTGCTCGAGAAGGAAGTGGTAGTCGATGTGGCTGATCGCTAACGCCAGAACGATGCTTAGTATTAACCAATAAATCTGTCTTTTGTGCTGGCCTTCGAGGGCGGAATGGACCGTGGTGCTGTAAATTTCAACAACCCCAATCACGGCAATAGCAATAGCCAGCCCAAGAAGCAGCCAATCTACATCGCGAAACCGAAACCGCATGCTCATCCTGTTGCGAACTTCTCCTAACGAAATTCCGCGAGTGTGGCTGGCCTGGTGGATTGCACCGCGATGGCTTTGCTCAGCATACGCACTTGGTTCTGGGTTTGTACCAGCGGAGGCTTCTGCGCTGTTTTCTTGTCGAAATAAGCTTTAATCACCTCACGCGCCAGGGGGGCGGCCACGGTCGAGTGTTCGCCCTGCATGACAAGGGCGGCCACGACGATCTCAGGTCTATTGCTGGGAGCAAAGCCGACAAACCAGGCGTTGTTCTTGAAACTTGCGTTGCGCTCCGATTTCCGCAAGTCAACACTGACAACCTGGGCGGTCCCGGTCTTGCCGGCAATATCAATTCCCGGGCAGCGAGCGCTGGCGCCCGTCCCCTCGCCTTCGTTGACAACACCCCACATGCCGCGCCTTAACGCCTCCAGCGTACTCTCGCTCAGAGGAAAGCTCCACCCGCGATCGTCGGGGGGATCCACTCCCAGGGCCAGCAATTGGTCCCTGAAAGCCAGATGGGGGCGGGAGAAGGTTCCGCCCCAGGCGATTGCGCCCATCGTATGAGCTAACTGCAAAGGCGTAACCGCCACCGCTCCTTGCCCGATGGCTACGGAAATAGTCTCGCCCGCCCACCATTTTCGCTTAAAAGCCTTCTGTACCCATTCGGGCGAGGGGATCAGTCCTGTCGCCTCCGCAGGCAAATCGATTCCGGTCCGTGCGCCTAAGCCCAGGCGCTTGGCGAAATAGGCGATTTTCTCGATTCCCAGGAGCTTTCCCAGCGTGTAAAAGTATACATCGCAAGAGACGATAATAGCGCGGTGCAGGTCAACGCTTCCATGTCCCTTGTGCTTCTCCCAGACCCAGTCGTGGTAGGTGTGGCCGTAGATATTGACCACGCCTGCGCAATTCAAGGTGAAGTCTGGTTGGATGGTCCCTGTTTCCAAGGCGGCGGTAGCGGTAACGATTTTGAAGACCGAGCCCGGCGCCAGTTGGGCCTGTATGGCTTTGTTCATCATGGGTTTCATGGGATCGTCGGTGAGTTTTTCCCATTCCCCGCGGTCGATGCGCTTGGCGAAATCGTTGGGGTCAAACGAGGGGTGGCTGACCATGGCCAGCACCTCGCCGGTCCGGGGGTCAAGAGCCACGACGGCGCCGGGCTGGTCGCCCAAGGAGGCTTCTGCCGCCATTTGTAGGTCCAGGTCAATCGTCAGCCGAAGGTCGTTTCCCGGCAGGGCGTTGATGGTGGTGAGCGAACCCACTTCCTCACCGCGACTATTCACAATCACCCGCCTCATGCCGTCACGTCCGGACAGGACTTGGTCGTACTGACGCTCGATTCCGAACTTGCCCACCACGTCACCGGGCCGATAAGGTGAGCCGGGCTTGGCGATCATATCCTCCGACACCTCGCCCACGTAACCCAGGGTTGCTGCGGCTACTTCGCGCTTGGGGTAAAGGCGCTGCTGAACCTGGATGAGGACCAATTCGGGATACTCAAGCCGGTGAGATTCCACGAAGGCGATATCATCGAGAGTCGCTGACTGCTTCAGAACGATGGGTTGAAACCGCGGCAGCCGGACCGCATGCTCCATCAGCCGTTGCATCTCGACAGGGTCAAGACCCAATCCACGCGCTATTCCTTCCAGGCGCTCGGGCGGCAGGATGGACGCGCTTTCGCGCATCAGTTGCACACTGAATGCCGGGAAATTGTCCGCCAGCACGCGCCCTTCGCGGTCCAGAATCCTCCCGCGTGGAGCGATGACCGGCAGGTTGCGAACCCGATTGCGTTCAGCTTGTTCGAGGTAAAAACGATGCTGGCCGATTTGTATCCGCCAGTATCCCACCAGCAACCCGAGGAAGGTCAGAGCCACGGCGTATTGGAAGAAAGCAATCTTCCAGGCAGGAAGGCGTCCATGTTCCGGAAATCGAACTTCCATTTACATAAAACCACCGGGGCCGAGAATACGCTTGGTCCGAGCGAACCAACCTAGATGCTCAGGTCGGTTGCACCGCACACTGCCACCCCCTCCCCGGCGACCTATCTCTCTATCAAATCAGAAAGATAGCACACGGAGTGTTGCAATTCAAGGTAATTACTTCGCTCACTAATGCGGCCGGTCGAAGGAGCAGCCACAGCATGCTGTGGTGCTGCGGGTCAGTCGATGAGAAATGAAGAGACCCGCGTCCTTATGGCTTGGGTTGCGGGACAGGGTTCTCGAGTTCGTGCAGGTGCTCTGCTTTCCAGCGCATAGCAGCGTAGATGCGTGTCCGGCCGCTCGGGTGATCGTAGAAGAGGAACTCCTCAATAGGGCCGGGATCGAGCTTGCGGTAATCAGCGAGCTTCAGATCAACCTCGGCTTCGGCATCCGGCTGGCGAGCCGCATTCAGCCCGAAGATGTCCGCTTCGTATTCCTCGACTCGGGAGTAGGTGTTGAGGATTGGGGTAAGCACGAAGAAGTAGGAAGAAATGAGGAGGGCGAAAAGCGGCAGTGCGGCCAAATCTCCGGCCGCGTGGGCTCTCCACTTGTCCCCCCAACGCCCGAAGGCCCATTCCGAGCCTTTACGCAGGAAGGCAAAACCCAGAACAATGACGATGCCGAAGAACATCAAATCCTTGTAAACGTGGTGCATGACGTAGTGACCCATTTCATGGCCCATCACCGATTCAATTTCGGCCACAGAGCAGCGCTTCAGCAGGTTATCGTTAAGGACAATGCGCTCCGTGTTTAGGAACCCGGTGACGAACGCGCTCACGCGCGTGGTCTGCCGCGAAGCGTCCTGAACGAAAACGTCCTTTGCCGAGATGCCGTTGGCGCGCGCCAGGCTGAGAATGGGGTCGCGGATAGCTGGGTCTCCGAGCTTCGTGTACTTATTGAACAGCGGGGCGACAAACACAGGTGAGATCAGGATTAAGAAGGTGAGGAAGACGAGGCTCGTAATCGCCCCCCAGATCCACCAGGTACGCGGCAGTCGCCGCACGATGCCGTAAAGCGCCACCATCAACAGCCCGCCAAGAACCACACCTAGTCCCAATCCCTTTAATTGGTCGCCCATCCAAGGGCCGAAGGTTTGTGTTGCCAGGCCGTACTTGTGCTCGCGGATGAATCCTTCGTAAACTCCGAGAGGGAATGTAAGCAGCGATGTGAGCACCAGGAACTGGACCCAGTATAGGAAAGTATGGATCGGCTTGAAACGCGTGATTCTCTCTGCCAGGTCGCGCATGCGCGCCGACAAGCCTGTCACCAGCAATAACAAGAAGACAATGGAGGAAGCCAGGAAATCCCACAGGATGAGCCAGTATCCGCCCTCGAAGTAGGCATCTGACTTGGCCTTCTTATCCGGCGGCACTTTCGCCAGGTAGGCATTGGTCGCGGCCGCGGGATCAAAGTGCTCGCCAGTTGACGTGGTGGCAATCGCACCCGTTGGTGTCTGCGGCGTTGCCGTTGCCGCCGTTTGTCCTCGAACAAAACTCGTTGACATCAACACTGCGAGCACCGCCGCGAAAACCGCTATCAACATGATTCTCCGCTGCATCCGTTCCTCCCGATCAAATGGGGTTGTGGCGCACGCGAAGTCGGACGTTGCGTGACGCGCCGGAATCATAGCATTGCCGTTTGCAGGTGGCAATGCCCGCTGCTCCACTTTCAGAAACTTTGCACAGCCCACTCTAGCAAGCCGAAGGGTGGCGGAGGGAGGTTAGTTATTACGGTGGAGGAGGATGGTGGAGGGATCTTGGGGCTGGAAGAGGCAGGCTTCGCGGCTCGGTGCAACACTGTCGAGCCCATGGGTGAATGGATCGGGGACACCAAGAATAGCGCTCGGATAGCGATTCTGGTTTAGATACAGTCCCTGAGCCCCTATCCAATATGCCGGCGCTGGACGTCAAGTCGAGGCCGCCCGTCTCCTCCGCGATCGTCGCCGCGCCCGGACGGGGCTTGTGGGCCGCCGTTATCTTAATTTCCCTGCTCGTATACGTGCCAGGCCTTTCCCGTCCCGCTTTGCTGGACGATGCGGACGCCACCCACGCCGAAGCTGCGCGCGAAATGGCCGCGAGCGGCCACTACGTTACCCTGCATGTAAACGGGTTCCGTTATTCGGCATAAGACTTCCGATTCCGGCAATGAATTCGGCTTCGCGGAGGCGAAAAACAGGGCGTCCAAGGGCAGCCCGCTCTGGGCAGCAGCAACCTTCATTTCGACGCCCAATAGGCGGCGTTGCCCACGTAACCCATATCCGGCAGGTTCGCCAGAATGAGGCGCCGTAAAGCCAGCAAATGCACTTCGCCCGTCTCCTCGTAGATGACCTTGCCATCGGGAGCGAGCACGATGGTGAACGGCACGCCGGAGTCCCACTTCGGGTCGAAGGCCGCCTGCATGGCGTAGGTGTCCTCGGAGGCGAATTGCAGGTTGCGCGTGGTGGCGTGCTCCTGCTGGAGCACTTTCATGGCCGCCGGGGTCTCGTCGGGCAGGTTGACCGACACGGTGACGAATTCGAAGTCCCGGCTGCGGTACCAGCGGTAGGTGGTCTCCAAATCGTGGAACTCCTCCACGCACGGCGCGCACCAGGTGGCCCAGAAGTTCACCATCAACACGTGGCCGGTAGGGTTGGCGCGCAGCTTCTTGAGATCCTCGGCCGTGGCCATCTCCAGCTTCACCGGCTCGGCTTCCAGCCGCTGCAGCTCCCGCTGCTTCATCTCGATCTGCTCTTTCCACTTGGTGACGCAGCCGAAGACGGGTGTGTGCGGGACCTCGACGGGATGGCCGGCCAACATCGCGTCGAGCGCGGCGCGGGTGTCATGGATCTTCACCAGGGACTCGCGCTGGTTGTCGTCGATGCGGCCTTCGTATCGGAGCTTGCGCTCCCGGTCGAAGAGGAAGATGTGGGGCGTGGCTTTGGGTCCGTAAGCCTGCGCCACCGACTGCGTGTCGCCGTCGTAGAGGTAGGGAAAGTTGAAGTGCCGGTAATTAGCGCGGATGATCATGCCGTCCAGCGTGTCTTCCACGTCCGTGTAGTTCAGCTCGTGAAGCGAAGCCGCGGCGGGGGCGTTGGGCTGGATGGCCACGAAAGCGACGCCCTTCGGCCGGTAATCCTCCACGAGCTTCTTGATGCGGCCCTCGTAGAGCTGCGCGGTCGGGCAATGATTGCATGTGAACACGATGGCCAGCAGCGGGCTGTCCTTGTAATCGCTCAGCCTGTGCCGTTTGCCGTCCACTCCAGGCAGAAAAAACTGCGGCGCCTGAAAGCCGATGGCGAGCGTCGGGTGCGCGAGGGCCGCCTGGTCCATCTCCGCGGCCCGGACCACGTTGCGTCCCTGCGCCCGCCCCAGCACGGGGATAGAAAGAATCAGACAAGCAAGAATCGATCCGAAAATCTTCCTGGGTTTAAGATTCACCTTCTTAAACCTCCATTCTGTCCTGACCGCGTCGGAAAGATTGATTCAGTTTGCGGCCGAGGCGTTTTTGGCGACACACAGGGATTCATGAACGAAGTCTATTCGATCGCAGGGGCAGGTGGCGGGCCGGAGATCTTATGTAACAGCTCCAGCTCCTTTGTCTGCTGTAAGGTCTTGACTTTCTCTCTTTGCTCAGCGGCTTCTTGGTTACGACCCATTGCCTGATACGTTGCGGCGAGCCGATAATGAGCGTCAACCTGAGCGGGATCTAGTTGGATTGCCTTGTTCAGTTCTCTAACGGCCTTTTCAAACTGCTTTTCGCTGCTGTGAATTGCACCAAGGTCCACATAGGCAATGCGTATGTTGGGCTCCAACTTAAGGGCGTGAAGGAGCAATCGCTCAGAAGGTTCGAAATCTCGACGCCGAAAGTACACGTCTCCCAAGTAGGCAAGGGACTGCACCGCTTCAGCAAATCGTTTTTGGCGCGCCAGCACGACCCCCAGGGCCGAAAGCATGGGAAGGTTTTTGGGGTCGGTTTTCAATATCTCCTGAGCGTTCGATAACTCTCAGACTAGTTGAAGCGCTTACCAACCGCCTCGGCAGCCCTGGAAAGAGTCCGAAAGCGTTCCGGCGGACAGCGGACTGCTTGCCTAAAGGTACGGGTGAACGACTTAACGCTCCCGAACCCCGCCGCAGTCCCAATGTTGCAACAGGGCAGATCAGTTTCAAGCAGTAATCGTTTGGCGTGCTCTATCCGATTGCGCGTAATCTCACTGAGAATAGACCTGCCAATAGCACGGGCGAACCGACGTTCGAGCGTCCGCCGGGGGACACCCACGCGTTCCACCACCTCGGGCACTCCAATCCCCAGCCGCGAATGGTCACGTATCGTTCGTAGCGCTGTAGCCAGGACGGGATCATCCTGGGCGATGAAATCAGTGGAGCGGCGCGCCGCCACGTGAGTTGGCTCCACATACACGACGCGGTTACGGGTTCGCCGACCGCGCATTAGATCATCAAGGATCCGTGCCGCCGCGTACCCTGCCTTCTCGATATCGAGCGCCACGCTTGACAAGGGAGGGTTCGATAACTCACACATCATGTCGTCATTGTCCACGCCCACCACGGCAACATCATCCGGTACGCTTAGCCCTGCGGTTGCGCAAGCTTGCAGCACCTCGCGACCGCAAACGTCATTGCAGGCCATGATGCCTACCGGCTTTGGAAGCGCTTGCAGCCAGCGGGTCATAATCGGTTGCTCGTGCTCCCAGGCCTCAATCCAGTGGGTGCGCTGCAACCATCCGGCAGATTCCACACGGTGAGTGGAACACGAGAAGCCCCTTCCCTTCAGAAACTCAACAAATGTCTTCTCCCTGGAAGCTGACCACTGACATTCGGAGAATCCACAAAAAGCGAAATGGCGCAGTCCACGGTCGGCTAAGTGCGTGGCAGCCATGCGAGCAATCGACTCACCGTCGGTGCGGATTTCTCCGCAAAAACCCTCCTCCCTTGGAGGGCAAGATTCAGAGAGGTCAGAAGCGACAAAGGGCACCCCGCTGGCGCGGAGGATTTGCTCGGTCCTCGACGAGCGGATCCTTGCGATTATGCCATCTCCGTGCCAGGCTCCTGCTTTCGGCAAGATCTGCTTGAGGTGGCCGGGAGCAATATAAAGCGACCAGAACCCGTGCCGCCGCGAGTACCGGATGATTCCTCGGAGCAGCCCGCGGCCATACTCGGTGGAGGTCTCAAGGAGAAGGGCCACTTGCGGAATGTAGGATTTGGGGAGGTTCTTTTTCATGCATTGTAACCCGTACACCGGGGGTGTCGCAAGTTTAGGGTTTTACGTGCGCATGTCGGGCCAAGCCCCAATGCCCCATGGCATTAAATATGCCTGCCGACGTGTTTCTAATTGTGGCGCAAATTGACCATCAGTAGGCGCAAACTGGGCATTGACAGGCATTCCAGACCTCCCTAGCATAATACCGAATGTAGATCGTTGCGGCAAGAAGATTGAAAGTCTAGACGGAGGTTTCATTCAGAAAAGATGTCGGGCGATGCGTGGGCCCTCATTTCTTTGTGAACCCTCCTAGCAAGCTGATCGTGGAAGTTTGTTTTCTTCCCTTTGCTTTATGCGTCTGCGGGTCTTAGGTCTCATCCTAATGGAGGTAAATATGAAGCAGCTTAGTCTTCGAGGAATTCTTTTCATTTGCGGATTCCTGGGAGCGTTTTGTCTTTCGGCGCTAGCTCAGGAAGCCACCATTGTTGGAACTGTGACGGACCCGTCGAATGCCGCAGTTCCCAACGTGGCCATTACAGTCACAAACACCGATACGGGTGCGGTGAATCACCTTACCACCAGCGCGGGTGGAGACTATGTAGCCGCTGACATTCGTATCGGCCATTACACAGTTCGCGCGGAAGCTACGGGCTTTAAGGTGGCCGAACAAAAGGATATTGTGCTGGCCGTCGGTGATCGATTGCGTGTGGATTTCAAGTTAGCACTCGGCAGCACACAACAGGAAATCACCGTCACAGCAACCCCCGTTGCCGTCCAAACGGACTCGGGGGAGGTCAGCTCCGTGATCAACGGCCATCAGATCGCCGATCTCGCCATGAACGGGAGGAGCTTCTATAACCTAGCCGCCCTGGTCCCGGGCGCTGCCAGCCTCCAGCCCGACTTTCAGATCCCGTCGTCGTCGAGTGGTAACGCCAACGTGAG
>Ga0208687_1000988_pt1 | contig 14546 bp, 12 predicted proteins | sample June2015DPH_6_10_FD_184695 | JGI IMG/M metagenome (GOLD analysis project Ga0208687, IMG submission 184695) | Peatland microbial communities from SPRUCE experiment site at the Marcell Experimental Forest, Minnesota, USA - June2015DPH_6_100... | ecosystem: Environmental > Terrestrial > Soil >...
GCGATCTTAATGGGATAGACGCCCACAGTCACATTAGTGACCACGGTGTTTGTCGAGCCGTCGATGACCGAGACCGTGCCTGAACCGAAGTTCGCCACGTAGAGGTACCCGTTGGTCGGGTCGAGTGCAACTCCTTCCGGGTTAGTGCCCACAGACACGGTAGAGGTGACGCTGTCCGCCAACGAAACCTTGGCCGTCAAAAGAACCAGAATCAAGACGAGAGATATTGCGACTGAAAGAACCCTGACTGGAGCGTTGCTCACCATTCGAGAACTGTGCACTGGACTGTTTCTCCCCCTGTTTTCTGGGCCTATTTTCTGGCCTTAATAGCCGTTCCTTGAGCTCTCCGAGCCTGTCGTCGTAATTATCAAAGTGGTCATGATACCTATTCCTTGTCACGGTACATGTTCCTCACCTTGTCCCGGTCTCCTATGAGACTATGATTTCGTATGAGTATATCGACTCAAGATGGCGAACTGACCGACAGAATAGGAGATAGTGCGTGCGCTAACGGGTCCGGTGGGGCCCGCCCCCAAACAGGTCCGGAGAGTGGATTCCATCGGTCCACAGTGTCGCTCTGACGCGAGTGAGTCCTGCCCGGCCTTGTCATTCCACACAGGGCCCCAACGCTAATGCTTCGCGGGACTACCAGCCAGTATCTCGGCCTCTCAGTTCGGGGTCTCCTGGACCCTTCAGCTTCGAGTAGATTGCACTCATCTCTTCCAATGAATCGAAGCCTAGGGCCAGCCCGCCTCTCAGGTTCTTGAATCGAATAGTGAAAGCCGCACTCGCATAAGGAACGGGGCGTGTATGTACTACTCTGCCAAACCTCCCTTGCTGTAGACCAAATGGTGTAGGAGCAACAGATTTCACGATTGCTGATTCGCGACGAACTCCCTTGGCATTCTCGTAGCACAATTCGAGCTGTCTGCCCTCATCCCTCTCGTCCTTGAACGAGACTTTGTAGGTCTCCACGGCACTTGGCCTCGACCGTCTCCAGCCCAGAATCCCAAGAATGAGAAATGAACAGAGGAGCACGACAAACGAAGGCACCGAGAGCTGCTCGTACACGGAAAGGGACCAAGGGCCAGCTGCGGAGAGGAAAAGCAAGACAAGGAATTGCAGAACACCAATCAAGGGCAAGTAGAAGCTTGGCCCTAGCACAGCACCCTCCCAGCCCACGGCCTCGAAGCTGCCCATCTTGGTCATGCCGGCAAACCAGCCGCTCGACGTGATAAGTTAGTCGGTTTGGTGAGACCTTTTCATTCTAGGCAGGCATCCCCACGCCGGAGCGGATGAAGAGACAAAACGGGCCCGGTGGGGCCTGCACCCAAACAGGTTCTGAAAGTGGATTCCGCACTGTTCAGTAGGGAAGGCCCAACTTCCTGAAGATCTCAGGGAAGCGCGGGTCGTCCCTCACCTTGTCGTAGACGGGAGAATACCGAAGGTCTGCGGGAATAATCCTCTTCGAAGATATGGCCCTGTCAATCCAATTGAAGAACTCATCTCTGTCGCCAAGAGCCGCATAGCATGCAGCGATACCTCCCTCCCCAGGTGATGACTTGCCGGCATTCGGAATGAGCTCTTCGATGACCGGCAGAGCCTTCTCCCTTTCTCCAAACCATCCGCCTAGCACGACAGTATAGAGCTTGTATTCGTCTTCATCTCGGTAAAGTCTGTGCCACGCTTCCAAATCGGCGTAGGCCTTCTCTTTCATGCCCTTCTTCATGTAACAGTAGGCGCGCCCGAAGTAGCCAAATGCAAAGGTGGGCTCGTCCTCAATCAGTTTGTCACTTAATGCGAGCGCTTCGTCCATCCTTCCAGCATAGAATCGTGCGGCTGCCACATTAAACGCGATCACTGGAGACAGCGGGTCTAAGGCATGGGCCGTCTCGATCTCTTTCGTCGCTTCCTCTGCCCTTCCCAAGTCTTGGAGACATAGACCGTACCAGTGATGAGCTGAGGCATAGCTGGGGTTCGACTCGATGGCCCTTCGGAACTCTCGTAGAGCATCTTCATACATCAAATCATCTAACAGGCTGAGCCCCAGCGAAGCATGAGCTTCGGCCAGGTTGTCATCCAGTTCCAACGCCTTCATCGCCGCCTCCTTCGATCTGGCCAGTCCGTCAGCCAGATCCATGTAGTTGTTACCTGCGGCGATATTATAGGCGTCGGCCAGCCCAGAGTAGGCCCTCGCGTAGTCGGGGTCAATCTTGATCGCTTCCTGGAACAGCTTCACTGATCCCAAGACCCCTTCCTTGTCTCTCTTGTTCCAGTAGAATCGCCCTCTCAGATAGAGTGTGTAGGCTTCGATGCTTTCAGCACGCTTCCGGACCGGTTCCGCAGAAGCCAGCTTGACCCTCAAGGCCTGCGCGATCTTCCCCGCTATGTCGCTCTGGATTGCAAAGATGTCGTCAAGCTCCCTGTCGTACATGTCTGACCAGACATGCGATTCGGTAGGGACGTCGATGAGTTGGGCGGTCACTCGTACCCTGTTTCCGGCCTTGCGGACGCTCCCCTCCAAGACCGTCCCGACTCTGAGGTCGTTGCCGATCGTGGAGAGCTTCGTCTTCTCCCCCTTGTAATTCATCACAGACGTTCTTGCGATGACCTGTAGGCCTCGGAGTTGCGACATCGCAGTAATCAGCTCTTCCGTCATGCCGTCAGCGAGATACTCGTCTGCTGGGTCGGGGCTTATGTTGGCGAAGGGCAGGACCGCGATCCTGTTCTTGTCGAGCTGGGTCAGTGGAGCCGCCTTCTCTTCGCTCCAAGGCATGACCACTCTGTACACTCCCACTGGCACGCTGACGTTCTTCAGTGACTTGCTCCCGAGGTTTTCCAGTGGGAGTTCGAACTTGTTCTGCACCTGGTCGTAGACCTGCTGCGAGACGCATACCCCCTCGGGCCCGGCTATCGGTTCAATCCTGGAGGCTATGTTGACAGCATCGCCGAAGACGTCGCCTGCCTGGTGAATGACATCGCCGAGGTGGATGCCAATCCTCAGCTTGATCTTCCATTCCTCTCTGGAGGAGACGTTGTAGTCGTGCAGGTATGACTGGATCTCAGTAGCGCACTTGAGCGCATCGAGGGCGCTTTCGAACTCGACCAAGAAGGAGTCGCCGATAGTCTTGACCTCTCTCCCATGGAACTTGGGGAAGAATGGCCTCAGGAGCCTGTTGTGCCTTTCAAGAACCTCCATCGCCTGTGCTTCGTTCGACTGCGTCAGGGCTGTGTAGCCAACGATGTCAGTGAACATTATGGCAGCGAGACGACGCTCTCCTTCGGTAGATGTCAATCCAATCCGAGCCTCTTGAGGAGGTCGAAGTACCTCGGATCGGTTCGAATCCCGTCAAAGTCCGAGTCATATTTGATGCTGCTGATGTCCTCTCCCCTGGAGAATGACCGCTCCAGCCACTCAAACCCCTTGTCCATCTCGCCGAGGTAGAAGTAGAAAGTGGCAATCAAACTGGCCGTGTTCCCGGGTTCTCCTACGAGGCCCTTAAGCTGGGGCAGGAGTCTTCTCAGAGTCTGCTTGTCAGCTTCCAAGAACGCGATGGTTGCGTCCGCCACGGCTCTCACAAAGGGAAAGCCCAAGCGCGTGAGGAGCTCAAAGAATGCGGCCACCTCGCGCCGCATGGCATCGAACATCTTCATCTTGCCATAGGTGATGACCAACTGATAGCGTCCAGGGCCGTAGCCAGGGTCCAGCGTAGTCACCCTCTTGAACAGCTCGAGTGCCCTGCCGTATTCCCTCCTGGCGTAGTAGAAGTTACCATGATTGAAGTTAATCACCGGTGACAACGGGTCGAGCTCCAGGGCTTTCTCGATCTGCCGCAGGGCTTCGTCCCACCTCAGTTGAGAAAGCAACAGACTGTGGTACCACATGTGAGCGAAGGCGTAGTTCGGTTTCAGCTCGATTGCCCTTCTGAACTCCTCCTCTGCCTCCCTGAGATTGTGCTCATTCTCTAGCGCCAATCCCCTCGTAGCGTGCGCTTCAGCTAGTTCTGGGTCGAGTTCAAGGGCCTTGGCAACCATTGTCTTGGCCTTCTCCAGGTTCGCTTGCAGGTCGAATCCCCTGTTATGCAGAATCAGAGAGCAGTCCGCCAGACCGGCATACCCAAGGGCGAAGCCCGGGTCTTCTTTGACCGCCTGCTCGAAGTGCTCTGCTGCCTTCTTGACGTCCTCGATTCTTCTCGTGTTCCACAAGTATCTTCCCCTTAGGTAGAGAGTGTAGGCGGTCGTGCTCCCGGTGGGCTTCTTCGCGATCCGTTCTATTTCAGGGGAGAGTATCTTGACCCGCAACGCGTCTGCCACCTGCCTTGCTACGTCACTCTGGACCGCGAATACGTCGTCGAGTTCCCTGTCGTAGTTCTGCGCCCACAGGTGCCTGTCTCGGGCCACGTCAATCAGCTGGGTTGTTACCCGTATCTTGTTGCCAGCCTTCTTGAAGCTCCCCTCCAATATCGACCCGACCTTGAGTTCCCTTCCGATCTCTTCGACCTTCTTGGTTGTCCCCTTGTAGCCCATCACCGATGTCCTTGAGATGACGCTGAGGCCGCTGATCCCAGATACCGTCGATATGATCTCGTCGGTCACCCCGTCTGCAAAGAAGCCGTCGTTGGGGTCAAGGCTGAAGCTGGCGAAGGGGAGGATTGCGATCCTGTTTGCCGGAAAGGTAGGCGCCTCCCCCGTATTGGATTGTTCCCATGGCATCTCCATCTTGTACACCTCGACTGGCGTACTCACATTCTTCAGGGCCTTAGGCCCGAGGCTCTTGAGAGAAAGCTCAAACTTGTTCTGAACATGATCGTACACCTGGCGTGTAAGGCACACCCCCCCGTCCTCAGCGAGGGGCTCGATTCTGGAAGCAACGTTGACCGCGTCGCCTGATATGTCGCCCTGGGACTCCACCACGTCTCCTAGGTGGACGCCCACCCTGAGGTGAATCCTCTTTTCTTCGGGGATGGAGATGTTGAACTCCCTCGCGGCCCTTTGAATGTCATAAGCGCACCGCACAGCGTCGAGAGCGTTGGGGAACTCCACTAGGAAGGCGTCCCCCATCGTCTTGACTTCTCTGCCGTTGTGTCTGCCGAGAACGGGCCGGATCAGCTTCCTCTGTTCATCGACCAAGGCTAGAGACAGGGATTCGTTCTTCTGCCCCAGGGCGGTATAGCCGACCATGTCCGTGAACATTATCGCCGCGAGTCGACGGTCGCCCTGGGTCAAATCCTGAACCGGCTCGGAACCCCAAGATGATAAAGCCCTTGTGGAGAGTTCTAAGCGGGGCCGGTGGGGCCCGGCACGAGATTGCACCTCAGGAGTAGCTCGAAATAAGGGGTTGGAATCCTAACCGGCCTGCTCCAGTCGAATTGACAGGGTTTCCCAACGTCAGGATCCGCTTAGAAAATTAAGCGCACCCTGCCGGGCCGCGCGCTTACTTGCGGTCGCCGGTCGGGTGCGTGCCACGACTACGGTTTTCGCAGTCTTGCCTTTACGAGAAGAAGTGCTGGCAGGGCGAGCGCCAAAGCCACCCCGATTCCTAGGGCAAGTGGAAACTCGGGAACACCAGGGGCAACCGCAGTCGTGGAAGTTGATGCGGTGGTAGAGCTGCTTGTGATGGTGCTCGAAGTGGTGGTAGTGCTCGTGGTGGTTGAGCTGCTCGTAGTCGTAGTGCTCGTTGTCCCCACGGCAACTGGGGTACCCGACAAAGCAGAGACGGGCATCACCCCGCAGATCGAGTCGCCTGGGAAGCTGAGGGGCGCAGCGTGCGTCCAGGGTCCGGACGGGGGCAGGTAGTAGTCCATCGTGGTGGCCCCGTGGGAGGGCGTTATGCAGACCTGCGCAGCGCCATCGGTCGCACCGGTGACAACGACATCGTAGTAGGCAGCCCCGCTGCCAAGGCTCAGGTCGGCTCCGCTGGATGGTGGGGTGCCTCCGTAGTCCGTGGTGTTGATGGTGACACGGCCGGTGGCCGACGTGCCAGTAATGCTGACATTGACGCCGGTGTCGGTCGAGGTTGCAGTCAGATTCCCGCCGACCGGCGTGCCGGTGCATTCGTCCTCGTCGGGGGCGGTAGAGGCGCAGGGCGCAGTGGCGGTGCTCGCTACCCCCACGGCGATGGTGGTACCCGACAAAGCAGAGACGGGCATCACCCCGCAGATCGAGTCGCCTGGGAAGCTGAGGGGCGCAGCGTGCGTCCAGGGTCCGGACGGGGGCAGGTAGTAGTCCATCGTGGTGGCCCCGTGGGAGGGCGTTATGCAGACCTGCGCAGCGCCATCGGTCGCACCGGTGACAACGACAACAAAGTAGTAGCCGTCCCCGCCGCCAAGGCGCGGGTCAGGCCCGGTGTAGCTCCAAGCGTTGCCTGCGTAGTCTGTGATGTCAATCGTGACCGAGCCAGTAGCCGAGGTGCCAGTGATGCTGACATTGGTGACACTGACTATGTTCGCGCTCGCAGTCAGACTTCCATCGGTCGGGGTGCCCGTGCATTCGTCCTTGTTCGTGTCTATAGTTGTACAGGGCGCAGTGCCTGCTGTGGAAGTCGATGTGGTGGACGACGTGGCGGATGTGGTGGAGGTTGTTGTGGTGGTGCTACGGCAGATGACGTTTACGAACATCGAGGCCGATGGGGGGTTGGGTTGCGGAACACCCTCGACATACCCTTGGGCAAGCAAGTCGAGGGTGCCGCTAGTTTGGCATGTGGGTCCGGATTCGGCTCCGGAATAATAGATCTCGAAATTGGCAGTGCTGTAGTCTCCCGCCTCGATGGCGCCGACATTGCACCAATAGACATACGTAGTCACCCCTCCGATAATCTCAGTCCAGTACCCATTGCCACCAGGGCAGTCCGCGGCGTTCCATGACACTCCGAACGCAGAAGTAGAAGGAATTGAGATAGTTATTTCCACGGCAGCGCCGTAGCAACTGTCAGCATTCACGGAGGGCATCACATATCCATACGTTCCTGCCGGGGAGTTCAAATCGATGGTCGAAGGATAACTCAGAGCATCTATCGTCACGACTGTTGGATGGATGGTCGCATTGCATTCTTCTTCGTCCAGTGGACTGGCAAGAAGTGGGCTCGCGAAGTTCCTGCTCGAAGAGAACGAAGCCTGGCTCGAAGCGAAGCAGGGCAGTACCAATGAAGAAAGCAGGACAACACTCATCATGGCCGGTAGAACGAAGAACGTGAGCCCCTTTCCTCTCCCTGGCAAGGTCACCCAACACCTCTGTGCACGCTACCGATCCCCCGCTTCTTTTATCCGTTCTGAAGCTGGAATCTAACAATATGAAGTCAGTCTTCAGCGCGCGCTAGTGATGCAGCGGGCCCGGTGGGACTCGCCACCAAACAGGTCCTGAAAGCGGATTCCTGGCACGCGGTTGGGTAGGCGCCCTGGCGGGACTTCACAATTCATGTAGACGCTCAAGATGTGAGTAGAAAGAGCTTCAGATAGTGCTACCCTTGCTTCAGCGCGAGCACAGCCGCAGTTAGAGACTCGGTACCTTATGTGTAGCATTTCGGTGAACCGCGCGCGCTATGATTCATTGAGAATCCCGTAATCCTCTTAGAAGATGTAAATAGCGGGGGTCGTCGGAAGAATCGGTAATCACCGAATGAAGCCGTCCGATGCTACGCCAGATCCGTTCAAGCCTCCGACTGACCTGATCGTCGTGACGACGCCGTTCGTATCGGGGTATCATGTGACTCGGGTCATTGGTACGACGTTTGGATTGATCGTAAGGTCCCGGGGGCTCGGGCAGAACATCTTTGCCTACTTCCGGGCTTGGGGTGGCGGGGAGATCAAGGTGTACACGAACCTTCTCGAACAGGTGCGCCACCAGGCCCTTCAGCGGCTCAGCGACCATGCAAAGAACCTCGGAGCGAACGCGGTCGTCTCTGTCGGCTTTGACACATCGGAGATGGGCGGATCGATGACTGAAGTTCTCGCCTTCGGGACCGCGGTGGTTGTGGAGCCTGACACCTCGCCTGCACAGCCCGTCGCGCTCCAATGATAATCCGTGGTTGCTGCTGAGTGGCCGCAGTTAGAGTTTCGGCACCCTTTGTATAACTCCATAACGCGCGGCAGACAAAGCCTACAGGCACTTACGCAACGATCATCGGATGCTTCGTGAGCCGCTCAGGCCCATCCGGCGTCACCAAGAAGGTATCTTCGATCTTGAACGAACCCGCGCCCGGGATGACCAGAGGGGCGTGCATTGCGGCGATGACCATGCCCTCCCGAAGCGCCATTCGCCGATGCGGGATTAGGATCGTCGTGATCGGGTCCTCTTCCACGAGCAGTCCGACCCCGTGGGCGAATCCCTTCACGTAATTGGCCGAGTAGCCTTGAGCTGTCAGAGAAGTTCCGATCTCCTGCTCCACAGATCCTAGGACTGTGCCCGGCCTCAGCTTCGGAGCGATTGATTCGTAGACGACCCGTAGGGAGTCGAATGCTCGATGCTTCTCCTTGGATGCTGCGGAAGGCACGTAGGTCCTGGTCTCGTTGCAGTAGTAGTCCTCAGAGTCGCCCCCGATGGTGACCGTCACGACGTCTTCTCCTGTGACCCGGACACCTGCCCGTGGCTCCGCATGAATCCTGGGGACCGGACCCGAATTGACGTATACATGAGGGCGCTCTGATCCCTCCTTCATCATGGCGTACACTGCCTCAGCCGCAATCTCCAGTTCGCTCGCGCCAGGTGCGATACGCTCGATGGCCGCTTTCATTCCCTTGTCAGTGGTCTGGGCGGCCCTTCGAATCCGCTCTATCTCTGACGCGTCCTTGAACATCCGGAGCTCCATGATCAGAGAGTGGACATCCACGACGTCGACCTTGGGGTTCAGGTTCGTGAAGATGTGCATGAAGAGCTCGAACGCATCCCTCTCGACACTCATGTCCATGCCGACCTTGTGGTACCCACCTTCTCGGATTGCGCGAGTGATGCCGGGCATCAGTTCATCGATTCCCCGGTAGGGGATCACCTTCTTAACGCAGGAACGTTCCCGGAACGCTTCTACCTCGTTCGTAGGAATGAACGCGACCGGATCTCCTTCGGCTGGGATGATGAGGCCGGGCCGCAACCACATCACATCGGCGAAATATGTGAAGGAGGAGGCCGTCTTGATCATTGCGGCATCGATCCCGTTTGCCTTCATCCGCCTTTGAAACTCGGCTATTCTCTTTTCAGTCATGATCTGTTTCTTCTTTGGGATGATTGGACTGGATTTAAGATGCTTGTGGCATGTGGGAGGCTAATCTCCCCCGATTGTGTCGCATGCACACCATCCCCTCTCATCTATGCGAGTGTTACAATTGGGACAGACATCATCTGAGTACTTGAAGTCCTCGGCCTTCTTCCCGAAGATCTCTTCGTGAGGATCCATTTCGGGACCTGGTGGTTCCACCGACGGTCTATGGATAGAGCGTTCACGTGACTAATACGCGTATTGCAGGGAAGGCTGGTCCCGGCGGATTCGCGGTTTCTGATCAAAATTAAAGCCTTGAAGCGGACACAGGTGCCGCAAGATGCGTTATCTGATTAGGATTGTCCAGCGCGATGGCCTAAGAGATGGATTCCTCTCTTCAATCAAGGCCGTGGCGAAGTCGGTCTGTGTCGATGCGCGCAATCCGAAGTGGACGTCGTATGGAGCGTTGGAGCTTGACATCTTCGCACCCTCGAAGGCAGACATGGACACCTTCCTTGCCGCAGTCGAACCCCTAGGGCGCATGGAGTTCTGGAGGGATTTGAACGTCGCGCCCCAGAACAGGACCGAAGAGGAGCTCTTCTCCGAGGCCCGCCGCTATTTCAATTCAGAGAGGTACTGGGAGTGCCACGAGGTCCTGGAGGACGCCTGGAGGCTGAAGGGCGGAGAGGAGAAGAAGTACGTGCAGGGGATCATATTGGTTTGTGCGGCGTTCGTTCACCACCAGAAGGGCGAGGACGAAGCTGCCCTGAGCGTTCTGAGACGGGCGCTCAAGCAACTCGATTTCGGAGCGCAGCGCTATCACGGAATAGGAGTCAACTCGCTCAGACGGCGTGCGGAGGGCATAGCCTCCTCAGGCCGATTCGAAGACTTCAGGATCTAGCCAAAGACCGGGAGATTCATGGGGTAGCCCGGCTAGGATTCGCAGGGATTAGTTCAATTCGCCCCAAGGTGTTAGCCAGAATCAACAGCCAGTGCTCACGGCCGCGAATTGCCTTGCATCAACTTCTCTAACTCTTGAGCATATTCTCGGTAAGCCCTCACTAGCCTGTCGCTCACGTCGGGGAACTTCGTGAGGGTGGCAAACCATCGGGCCTGTTCCCCCATCCCCTTGGTCTCTGCATTGGTTCGGAGGTAACCGAGCGCCTCGTCATACTCTGTCTCGTAGACCTCCACTCTTGCCTTCAGTTTGGCGATCTGTCCACGGTTGGGCATCGACTTTCCATCGAAGTGTATATCGTAGTTAGCTATGAATATCATACATTTATGACGACAAGCAAAGTGCTCTAACCGCAGTCTAATCAGCTAGGCAGGGAAGTACGACATTTGCTACTATGTGTCCTCTCAAAAGGGCGGGGACTAGAGGGCTAGAGTGAGCCCGGTAAACTCTAGACCGACTATGGATTCGAATCCGGTGGGACTCGCCCCCAAACAGGTTCTGAAAGGGGATTCCAAGAGAAGGTCTTAGCTGTCGCACGGCATGCACGTTAGCGAGCGCGCGCTTACGCTGATTGCAGATGCTGTAGTCCATCGACTGAGATGCTTGAAGACAGTCGGCCCACAGGGTGCACCGCCAGCAGTGGCACTTCCTTCGCCTGGTACGCGTCCCTGAAGGTCAATGCGAAAGCGTACAGTGATATCGTAATCAATGGAATGTGCATGATACCCATCCACCACATGGAGGGATGCAAGACAAACCACTCCACTTCATTAGTCGCCCCGAACATGATGCCGACGTAGCTGGTCACCCGCATCATTGGACGGTTCACGCGAGGGTAGAAGATGGTGAGGATTGCGAGCACAACAGGCGTCACCATACAGTAGGTCAGCATGGATCCATTCGAGGCCAAGTTTGCCAAAGTGAATTGGGGCGACGAGCCGCTCGCATCGACAGGGAACCAGAAGGCCAAGGCAGCCATGGGCAGCACCCACCACTTCCATAGCGGTACTCGGACCGGGGCGAAGTCGCTCTTGGGGTTGAGGGCCTCACCAATCCAGGAGGCTGCGACCAAGAGCATCAGGAGAACATTGCCGCTGAGTATGGTGAGCCCGTAAGTGCTGGTCTGAGCTGTGTTCTGGAATATTGCTATTCCTACGCAGAAGACGGCTGTGATAGTAGCGAAGGCTCTTGACATTCTCTTGCCCTGGAAGACGATGAGGAGAACGAGCAACACGAAGACAGCTTTGGAGACCCATAAGAGAGGCGTGAATCCGTAGATCAAGGGGTTCGTCATCACCTCCTTGATGACGTTCTGCGAATCTTGGTAGCTGGCCCCTTTCTGGGTGTACGAGGGGACGATGAAGAAGAGAAGGAGTATGACGAGATAGAACCACCATTTCCCTGTCACCCTGTCTAACGGATTGCCCAGACTTGGTCTTTCCATTTCCCGGCGCGCACGCGTCCTCAGTCGAGAGTAGAGTCGCATGATAAAGCCGTTGTGAGGTGGCACGATAGGGAATGGCAGAGTCGTCCGCTCTGACCGGGCCTCCTCGGTTCAGGTAGGTTGCAGCATCACGCCTCGGGTTCAAATCCCCAACTCTTCAGGTCAATGCCACTCTGACTTTCCCGTTTTTGGCCTGTCTCATGTGAAAGGTCTGCCCCGGGGGGCTTTCGACCAGACGGTCCAATGCCCCACGTTATCCGCCGTGCTTCGGATCGGGCCCGGTGGGACTCGCGCCCAGGACTAGTCTTCTGACCCAAGATCGTTTGTCTCGTCCCCCCCACACCTGAGTCAGTCGCATGCCGAGGCGACTTCGTCGGCAATGAGACTTGAACTTGGCGAAGTTCAAACCCCCCGACGACCACACACTTTCCACATGATGATTGGGTGGAAGTCCCATGAGGCAGAATGAAGAGCCACGGATTCGGTGGGGCCCGCACCCAAGTGGGTCCAATGTCGATTAAGCAATTTCCTTCGGTGCAAAGGCTTTTTACGATGAAAGGCGCGAATCTCATTGCTGTTCAGTGGTGAGAATCTGCTAAAGCCTGGCGACAATGGAGCGATGGAGGAAATTCGCCAGGAGATGGCCAGAAGGAGAGGAACGATAAGACCTCTCAACGAAAGAATCACAAGGCTCAGACAGGAAAGTGTGGGCGCGCAAGTCAGGGTTTCGGGCGAGAGGGCGGCGCTCATCACAGCGTTCTACGAAAGCGAGGAGCCCAAGGGGAAGTCAGTGCCGGTCCAGCGCGCTCTAGGCTTCAAGTATCTGCTGGAGAGGGTGAGCATCCCCGTGGAGGACGGGCAGCTAATAGTGGGGCTGAGAGGAACGGGACCGAACGAAGTCCCGACCTACCCTGAGATATCCACCCACACGATGGCTGATCTGAATGTCCTCAACTCGAGAAGCAACATGCCATACAGGGTGGACGAGAAGACGAAGGAGCTGTACGAGAGCAAGGTCATACCGTTCTGGAGGGAGAAGTCGATGAGGGAGATGATGTTCGCCCAGCTGTCCAAGGAGTGGAGAGACGCCTACGAAGCGGGCGTCTTCACGGAGTTCATGGAGCAGAGGGCGCCAGGACACACGGCCGGAGGAAAGAGGGTTTTCGAGTTAGGCATCCTAGACCTCAGGAAGCAGATTCGCGACGAGATAACGAAACTGGATCGGGCCGACCCAGACTACAGCGCCAGACTGGAGGAACTGAAGGCGATGGACATCTCGACTGATGCCGTCATGGAATATGCGGGCAGGTACGCCGTGAGACTCGAGGAGATGGCGAATGGGGAGGAGGACCAACAGAGGAAGAGGGAGCTGCTGCTGATGGCTGAGATCTGCCGAAGAGTCCCGGCTCACGCGCCGCGGACCTTCTGGGAGGGCCTTCAGCACTACTGGTTCGTCCATGTCGGCGTGACCTATGAGACGAACCCGTGGGACTCGTTCACTCCTGGACGCTTGGACCAGCATCTCTACGGTCTCTACAGGAAAGACGTGGACGAGGGGAGGATGACACGGGAGATGGGAAAGGAGCTTCTGGAGGCCTTCTGGCTGAAGTTCAACAACCAGCCAGCAGTCCCGAAGGTCGGAGTGACGCTGGAGGAGAGCTTTACCTACAACGATTTCTCGAAGATCAACGTCGGAGGATTGAAGGCCGACGGCTCCGACGCCATCAACGAACTCTCGTACCTGATACTTGAGGTCCTGGACGAAATGAGGACGCTGCAGCCCAACACTGCCGTCCTGGTCAGCGGCAAGAGTCCAGAGCGGTTCGTGGTCGAGGCTCTGAAGGTCGTGAACCCAGGCTTCGGAGAGCCTCCGTTCTTCAACTTCGACGGCGCTGTGGTCAAGATGCTCAGGCAGGGCAAGTCGTTGAAGGACGCAAGGGAGTGCGGAGTAAGCGGGTGCGTCGAGACCGGCGCGCTGGGAGAGGAAGCGTACGTCCTGACTGGTTACCTGAACCTTCCGAAGATCATGGAGCTAACCCTCAACAACGGAGTCGACCCAAGAACGAAGAAGAAGATCGGAATAAGGACTGGCGACCCGAGGGAGTTCGTGGCCTTCGAAGAACTGTTCAAGGCATTTGTCGAGCAGTTGAAGTTCTTCGTCTCCGTGAAGGTGGCCGGGAACGACCTCGTGGAGGGTCTGTACGCTGCCCACCTTCCAGTTCCTTTCCTATCGCTCTGGCTAGGGGACTGCGTCGAGAAGGCGACTGACTACAACGCAGGAGGTGCAAGGTACAACACGAGCTACATCCAGGTCGTCGGGCTGGGGACTGTCACGGATTCCCTGGTGTCACTCAGGCACAACGTGTTCGAGAAGAAGCTCTTCGGAATGGGCGACCTTCTGCTGGCCTTGAGTAGAGACTACGACGGAGACGAAGCGATGAGGCAGACCTTTCTGAACAAGACGCCCAAGTACGGGAACGACGACATCCACGCCGACGAGGTCGCGAGCAGGCTTGTCAACACAGCCAACGATGTCATTGAGGGCCATCCTCCGACATCTGTAAGGAAGGCCTCGCGAAGGACCTACTTCCTCCCGACCACGGCGCACGTCTACTTCGGGAAGGTCACGGGAGCGACGCCTGATGGACGGAAGGCTGGCCTGCCCGTATCGGAAGGCGTATCCCCGGTACAGGGCGCGGACAGGAAAGGGATAGCGGCGGCGTTCAGCTCGGTCGCTGGGATCGACTGGGACCAGACCGGGGGGGCGCTGCTCAACCAGAAACTCTCTCCGGACTTGCTGATCGGCGAGGAAGACATCAGGAAGATGGCGCACATGGTGAGGACCTTCTTCATCATGGGCGGGCACCACGTGCAGTTCAACGTAGTGAGCGCCGAGCTGCTCCGCGAAGCCCAAGCAAAGCCCCAGGACTTCCAGGACCTGATGGTCAGGGTCGCAG
>Ga0208687_1000992_pt1 | contig 14531 bp, 13 predicted proteins | sample June2015DPH_6_10_FD_184695 | JGI IMG/M metagenome (GOLD analysis project Ga0208687, IMG submission 184695) | Peatland microbial communities from SPRUCE experiment site at the Marcell Experimental Forest, Minnesota, USA - June2015DPH_6_100... | ecosystem: Environmental > Terrestrial > Soil >...
GCCCCCGAGAAGTACGCCCGGCTGTTGCGCTCTCTCGCCTGCGCCGATACGGAGATGCGGGGCAACAGCCGCCCGGACCTGGTCCTGGAGATCGCCCTGCTTCGTGTTGCGGGTTTTCCCGCTTCCCGGAAGTTTGATTTGTCAACAATCAAGGAGTTCTTGCAAAATGAAAATCGTCTCTAACTCAACCCCTCTTATTGCTTTGTCCAGAATCAATGAACTAGACCTTTTACGCACCATATTCGATACGATAATTGTACCAACAGCCGTATACAACGAGGTAGTATTAGAAGGAGCCGGGAGACCAGGCGTAGAGGAGATTGCCGGAGCAGATGGAGGCAGCATCGAAATTGCCGCAACCGACACGTACCGACTCACGTTCATCCAGGCGAAGATAGCGCCGGCAGAGCGATTTGACCCGCTCTTCATACCCATCTCATCGGTTGAGAGCCTGCTCCGCGTTCTCGGCAAGAACCCGGTAGAGGTCTCCTGGGACAGCAAGAGCATCATGTTCAAGTCACAACGTTCACCTTGTTGGTGATCCGGAGCTCTCGGGGGCGATAAGAAGGTGGAACTGCTCTTTACCGGAGGCCACCTGAACGTCAAATTCGGAGACGAGCGCGCCACCTACCAAACGGTTCTGCTGCCGGTATTGCCGCTGGAAGAGGCCGAGGCTTGCTGCAAGGCGATAAATAAACAAGATATAAATAACCACCATCATCATCCGATCAGTGATCACAGATCGGTAGCAGATCGGGTCAGCGGAAAAAACGATGATGACGATGATGATGCCCATAATCAAAATCAAAAAGGCCCCGCGGTAAAGAGCGAGGCTGGGAGAAAATTGCCCGCGGAACCAGAACCGGGGGAGCGACGTGTGGTTCATGCCCCGGAAGTCGGGCCAGCAAACCCGGAAGGCAACCTTGAGCCGAATGCCCGCCAGCTTATCGCCGAACTGGTGAGCGAGTACCGCGAAACAGTGCCACCGGAAAAACACTGCAAGGACGACCATGCGTTTATAGAACGTCTTTATTGCGAGTTTGGCGGCTATTGCGACGTGTACCTGGGCATCAACGAGTTAGGCTACCGGGTTGCGCATATGTAACGCGTTACATATAAGGAAGACCTGGGCATACCACGCCTACCGCCAGGGCGCGGACATATTACTGCTGATGAAGGCGCTGAACCATTCGGCCTGTCTGCAGCCGCCTCGTCAACGACCTGGGCAAATTCCTCAAAGAATTTCGGGGTCATCGTGTTCAACTAACCGCCAAAGGAGTCTCCCGCTTCTATAAGCGGGAGATGAATTTGGCAAAAGCTTTTAGTCTCCGAATTCAGTGGGGGTGCAGACCCCCACTGAATCCCCGAGCGAAGCGAGTTGCTTTTGTCGGGGCGGTTCAAGGTGATCACACCAACTTCGCCAATCTTCTCGTACAACATTGTTTCGTATGCCGCCCGAATGTGCTCCTTTCATGTCTCAGGATCATGAGGTAAATACTACTGTACCCGTCTTAATCATACACCAATCATCCATCCGCATCGACATTCCGTACCCCTGCCTGGTAGAGAAGCTGGCTTCCTTGCAGAGCATCGCTTGATTCGGTATTGTAAAAAATATTTCTATGATGTCGAACGCAGAATACTTTTACCGGCAGGAATGCCTGAATCGGTGTGGAATAACGATATTAATAATAAGTTGACCTGCTCCGGAAGCTAGCCGGCTCGATCAGTAAGTCGTCTGACAGAAATATTTAGAAAAGTATTCGGCATTGCCGAATGAGGTGATGGGTAGTGGCTGGTAACAAGAATGAAGCCTCAAAAATTCGTTCGGTGGCTAAGGCATTGACGATCATCGATCTTTTAGCAGCCAAACAACGGGAGATGTCCCTGGCAGAATTAGCCCGGGATACGTCGCTGCCCAAAAGCACCCTGCACGGCCTGTTATCTACCATGCGGGATTTCGGTTATATTGAGCAATCGTCGTTTGATGGCCGTTACCGGCTGGGGGTACACCTTTTCGAGGTTGGTAACGTAGTAGCCAATAACTGGGATGTCCGGCAAACTGCGGTACCCTATATCCAGAAACTCGTGGATGATCTGGAAGAAACAATTCACCTGGCCATTCTTGATAAGGGCGAGGTGCTTTATGTCGACAAACGAGAAAGCAATCAATCGTTGCGAATTGTCTCCCAGGTAGGGATGCGCTTACCGGCCCACTGTACCGGAGTGGGGAAGGCGCTCCTAGCCAGTCTCCATCACAGCGAGGTAAAACGCATTATTGCCGACAAGGGTCTGAAACGCTACACCCGGCACACCATCACCGACCCGCGCGAACTGGAGGCGGAGCTGGATAAGGTGCGCGCCCTGGGGTATGCCGTTGATAATGAGGAAATTATGGACAGTTTACGCTGCATCGCTGCCCCGGTAAAGGACAATAATGGTAAGACCTGTGCCGCCATCAGCGTTTCCGGGCCTGTGTCCAGGCTGGATGGAGAGAACTTTCGGCGGGCGTTAGAGACGATCACACAGACGGCGCTGGAGATTTCGGTCAGTCTGGGTTACTCGTCCGTCGTCGGGAGTGAAGCCAGTGGAGCTTAGGGAATTCCTCTTTGACCCCCTGGCGGGGCGGGAGTTTGCGTTTCAGATCACGGCCCGGGAAAGGGGGATTTTTTCAGGGGCCGAGCGGCTGGCACAGCAGGCTACGGAGCTGGGCCTGGATGTTGCCATCCCGGTTGCCGAGGGAGAGGCCCTGGAACCGGGAACCTGCATCCTCCATGGCCGGGGGCGGGCAGAGGATGTCATCCGTGCCGAAGAGGCACTTCTGGGGGCCATCGGCAAACCGTCCGGGGTGGCCACAGCGGCGGCGGCTTTTGTCCGCAGGGCCGGCGGGCGCTTGAAGATAGCCTGTGGTTCCTGGAAGAAGGTCACCCCGGAGATTAGGGCCGACCTGCGACAGGCGGTAGCGACCGGCGGGGTCGCGGTCCGGATCACCGACCACCCCTTCATCTATCTGGACAAAAACTACGTCCGCCTCCTGGGGGGTGTCGGTCCGGCGGTCACCCGCGCTCGGGCCTACGACCCGGAACGGTTGATCGCTGTGCAGCTCCGGGGTGAATCCCAGCCGATCCGACTGGAGGCCGCTGCAGCTGTAACAGCGGGGGCTGCCATCTTCATGGTGGATACTGGGGACCTGCGGGACCTGGATGCTACGGTAAAGGCGGCCCGGGCCGGAGGGTGGCGCAACCGGATTCAGATCGCTTTTGCTGGTGGCGTAACCCAGGACAAACTGGAGGCAGTGATTGCGGCCCGGGCCGATATCGTTGACGTCGGGCGGGCGATTATTGACGCCCCCATACTTGATCTGAGCCTCGATGTCGCAGGGGGGAAGCAGAAATGAGCGGGATAAGTGATGGCATGCCGGATTGGGACCTGCTGGAGAAGACCACCTTCTGGATCAGCGATATCGATCTGAACGCGGCCGACTTGGGAACAGTGGCCGCAGTGGCCGCGGCGGCGCTGGGCCTCGCGGCGCCGGAGGTAATGGTCGTAGACGTACGGCCGGAGCTGGTGGCCTTCGATATCCTCAGGCACCAGATCCGGCCGGAATCCGTGGCAGGCAAGGAGCGGGAGCTTCTGGAGCGGTTGGCGGAGTTGGACGGAGTAACCCTGGGACCGGAAGCGGGCGTCCACTCCGAAGGTATCCTCGGCCTGATCGCCATGGAGCCGGAAGAGGCCAACCGGGTGCTGGCTGAGTCGGCCGCCCTGGCACAAGACATCAGCCGGACGGTGGCCCGCCGGGCGATCGTTTTTGCCTCCGGCGCCGAGGTCAGTGCAGGAAAGATCAAGGACACCAATTCGCCCTATATCCTGGCGGCCCTGGAAGAGGCCGGATACAAGGCCCGCTTCGGCGGCATTCTGGAGGATGATGTGATCGCGGCGGCCAACCACCTTGAGGGAGCGCTGGGAGAGGGATACGGCCTGCTGATCACCACCGGGGGCGTGGGAGCCGAAGATAAGGACTGCAGCGTCGAAGCCGTCCTGCGCCTTGATCCTCAGGCTGCTACCCCATGGATTCTAAGATTCAAGCCCGATTTTCGACGCCACCATAAAGAGGGGGTCCGGATCGCCGTTGGCCGGGTAGGACAGGCCAACCTGGTGGCTCTGCCCGGACCCCATGAAGAAGCGCGGCTTGGCTGCAACAGGCTTCTGGCCGGCCTGCAACAGGGCCTGGCGCCCGGACCTGTGGCCGAATATATCGCCGGCGCCCTGCGGGAACGCTGGCGTCGGGTAATGACGGAAGGAGGATCTGAACATGGATTACCAGACTATTGCCACTGAACTTCTGGAAGCGGAAACAAACCGCCGGCCAGTGGAACCCTTGACCGGCCGCTACCCGGGCCTGACGCCGGACAAAGCCTACCAGATCCAGTTGGCCGGCATTAAAACCAAGCTCGCCGCCGGACGCAGGGTCATCGGCAAGAAGATCGGCTTGACCAGTAGAGGGATGCAGCAGCTTCTGGGGGTTAATGAGCCTGATTATGGGCATCTCCTGGACACTCCTCTGGCCGCGGGTGGAAGGCGAACTGGTGTTCATCCTGAAGGAGACCATCAAGGGCCCGGGGGTGACCATCGCCGACGTCTTCCGGGCGACATCGGGGATCATGCCAGCCTTCGAGATCGTGGACAGCCGCATTCGCGACTGGAAGATCAAGCTGCCGGACACCATCGCCGACAACGCCTCCAGCGCCCGCCTGGTCCTGGGCAGTCGTATGCTTCCCATCAACGACCTGGACCTGCGCCTGATCGGCATGGTGCTGGAGAAGAACGGTGAGATGGTGAGCAGCGGCGCCGGCGCCGCTGTGTTGGGCCACCCGGCGGCAGCCGTAGCCTGGCTGGCCAACAGGCTGGCCGCTTTTGACATTGCCCTGGAGGCCGGGGAGATCGTCCTTTCCGGAGCTGTTACCGCTGCCGAGGATGCCCAAGCGGGCGATGTCTTCACCGTTTCCTTCTGCGGGCTGGGGAGTTTGAACCTGAAGTTTGTTTAGGATTATCAGTCACATTACGTTAAGGAGTACGAACATGAACAAGGTAAAAGTGGCCGTGATTGGCCCGGGCAACATCGGTTCCGACCTGATGTACAAGATCCTGCGCAGTCAGAATCTGGAGATGGCACTCATGACCGGCGTCATCGAGTCCGAGGGGATCAGACGGGCGCAAGGGTTGGGTATCCCCACCTCAATTGAGGGGATCGAGGCCGTGCTGGCGGAGGATGACATCAGGATTGTCTTTGATGCCACGGGAGCTAAGCCTCATTTGCGGCATGCCCCGCTCCTCAAGGCAGCGGGAAAAATCGCCATCGACCTGACGCCGGCGGCGGTGGGACCGTACGTGGTGCCGTGCGTCAACCTGGAAAAGGTCAAGGCCGAGCCCAACCTGAACATGGTGACTTGTGGCGGCCAGGCTACGGTGCCGATTGCCTATGCCGTCAGTCGGGTGGCCGGGGCAAGATACGCCGAAATCGTCTCCTGCATCGCTTCCAAGAGCGCCGGGCCAGGTACCCGCCAAAACATCGACGAATTTACCCAAACTACGGCCAAGGCCCTGGAGGTGGTCGCCGGCGCCCAAAAGGGCAAGGCGATCATTATCCTGAACCCGGCTGAGCCTCCGATCATGATGACCAACACTGTTTACGTACAGGTAGAAGAGATGGACGAACAGACCATTCGGGCCTCAGTGGCGGAGATGGTTAAGGAGATCCAGACCTACGTGCCCGGCTACCAATTGCGGGTGCCGCCGCTGATCGACGGCGATAAAGTGACGACCATCATTCAGGTCGAGGGTGCAGGCGATTTCCTGCCCAAATACTCCGGCAACCTGGATATCATTACGTCGGCGTCCGTGGCTACAGCAGAAAAACTAGCCAGACAAATGCTGTCCGAAGAGGAGATGTCAGCATGAGTACCGGTTCATTCGTTCACATTGTAGACACCACTTTGAGAGACGGAAGTCATGCCGTCAGCCACGAATTTACAGCCGCACAGGTGACTGCCATTGCCGGCGGCCTTGATGATGCCGGGGTGGAATATATCGAAATCTCCCATGGCGACGGCTTAGCCGGGTCTTCCTACAACTACGGCTGGTCGACAACAAGTGAGGAGGAACTGCTCAAAGCTGCCAGCAAGGTGATCAAGAAGGGTAAGCTCACCGTGCTCCTGCTTCCCGGCATCGGCACCGTCGATGACCTGAAAATGGCCGCCGGCTGTGGCGCCAAGGTGGTACGGGTGGCCACCCACGTTACCGAGGCCGATATCGGTGAGCAGCACATCGGCATCGCCAAGAAAATGGGACTGATGGCCGTAGGCTTCCTGATGATGTGCCACATGGTACCGCCGGAGAAAGTGGTCGAGCAGGCCAAACTCTTCGAGTCTTACGGTGCCGATTATATCAACGTCGCCGATTCCGCCGGCGCCATGCTGCCGGAAGACGTCAAAGCGAGGGTGGGGGCCGTGGTCGAAGCGGTCAAAGTGCCTGTAGGCTTCCATGCCCACAACAACCTGACCCTGGCCACAGCCAATTCCCTGGTGGCTGTCGAAGTGGGAGCGACATTCCTGGACGCTGTCTGCCGCGGCCTGGGCGCCGGAGGCGGCAACACGCAGATTGAAGCCCTGGTGGGAGTGCTGGATAAAGCCGGTTACCAGACGGGGGTTGATTTTTACAATGTCATGGACGTGGCTGAAAAGCTCGTGGAACCAATCATGCACCGGCCCCAGGTGGTGCGCAACGCCCCGTTCATGCTGGGCTACGCCGGTGTTTACTCCAGCTTTTTACTGCACACCTACCGGGCGGCGGAGAAGTTCCAGCTCGACCCCCGGGACATCCTGGTGGAACTGGGAAGGAGGCGTATGGTCGGGGGGCAGGAGGATATGATTGTCGACGTTGCTTACCAACTGGCACAGGCATAAGGGAAAAGAGGAGGAGAACCCGAACCGTGAAACTAGTCACCATGATGGCGCAGGTAGATGACAGCAAGTGTAAGGGCTGCCGGACCTGCGAGCGGGTCTGCCCGGTGTTGGCAATTAAAGTTGAACATAAGAAAGCTGTGGTCGACCCGGAGCGCTGCCGGGGCTGTGCCAACTGCGAGCAGCGCTGTCCGGAATACGCCGTGGCCATGCTCAAAAGGGACCGGCCGTTGCAGGTAGGTGTCGATGTGCATGCTGTCAACTATGGCGAGGTGGTTGACCTCTGCGCCAAGGCCGGGCTGCACCCCGAGGAGCGCGTCTGCTACTGCGTCGGCACCCGGGCCGAAGAGGTGGCTGCGGCCATCATCAAGGGTGCTCGCACCCCGGAGGAGGTATCTCTGGGCACCGGTGCCCGGACGGGCTGCACCATCGAGTGCATTCAGCCCATTCTGCGGCTCCTGGATGCGGCGGGGTACGACCTAGTGCCGCCGAAGGGCGGCTGGCAGTGGTATGGCCGGACGGCTACGGCGTGGGACCTGTCGGAGGCTTTCAAAGAGAAATACAAATCCCGGGGCTTCTACTTTGAAGAAGACCGGGCCGTCCTGGACCAACTGGTAGCGGAAGGTAAAAAGGTGGTGAAGCCCGATGCAGAGGCCTATTAAACCCATTGCCCCCAAACAGTCCCAGTATGGCATCGATCCCTCGTCGGTCAAGACCAGGGTGGCAGAACTGCCGGGGATCATCTCTGTCAGCCTGAAGGAACTCTTTCCGGACCTGCCGGAGGTGATTTACCCCGGGGAGAACGGCTTGGCAAGAGTCCGGCAGGCGGCTGTGGATGCTCTCAGCAAGGTCGACATGGGCATGATCAAGCCGGAGCACTCGGTTAATGTCCTTGCCTCCCACCATGGCTTCACACTCCTGGGGGGAGAGCCCTACGCCGAACTCCTGAAGGCCGTCAAAGACGCTATCGAGCAGCGAACGTGCTGTAGGGAAATCCGCCTGCGGGCCGGGGTGGGCATGCGCTTCCGGGAAACGGAAGAGTATATCAAGCGTTACGGCCTGGGTGCCTATTACAGCAACAAGGCTATTGGTGTGGCGCCTGTGGACGAGGGCATTCCCATAGAGACCGAGATCGGCACTCTTTATGGGATCAAGAAGGTCTATGATGCCGACTGGATTGTCCATGTCCACCACACCGACGTGCGTGAGGTCCACTTCCACCGCCAGGTGGACAAAGCCGTGAAGCCTTTCGGCATGTCCTACGCCCGCATCGAGACCAGGTCCACCTATCATCACAACCTGGGACCGCGGGGCGCGAACTTCGTCGCCCGGGCGATCTTCGATTCAGAGTTTGTCCAGAAAAAATTTGCCTTTGCGGCCTTCCTGAACATTGCCCCCAACGGCATTGTCGGAGTGGACGTGGACAATGACCTCTACGCAATGAACGACCGGGTGACTTTCACCGGTTGCCGGTATTACGGCAAGATCATGACTCTCTTCGGCCAGATCGACGAGTGCATCGCGGCCCTGGATTTCCCTTGCCCGGTACCCTACGTCTTCTCGGCCGGGGTGATTTATGCCAACTTCACGGGGGCCAACACGGACCTCTACGACCTGGAGGCACCTTTTCCACCCTATACCTGGTACACGGAAGCCTATTACGGCAAACGGGGCAAACCCCTTCTAAGTATGATCCTGCCCATAAACCCGGCCATCAAGATGTGCGTCCACAACTATGCCTGGGGTGGTTATCCATCGGCCTTCTTCGCCGAGCAGATCCCCACGCTGGTGGTGGGCCAGGAACAGGCTGATCTCTTTGATCGAGACCCCTTGAATCCTAATTACATGGACTATGCCACGGTGATCAGGAGCACCGAAGCGGCCATGAACTTCGCCTACCGGGCTACTGGCGTCCGGAAGGTCATCATCTTCGACGGGGCGATGGGCGGCATCAACGTCAGCGAACCCCTGGCCGAGTTGCTGGAGGCCAAAGCCCCCGAGGTCAGCGACCGGGTGGATCACGAGCTGCTGCCCAAGTGGCTCCGGCAGCGCGGCGTCGATTTGTCTGTGTTGAAGCAGAGAGCCTGATCCTCGATGCGTGATGTTAGGGGTGCGAAGTCAGAAGGAAAGGTTAATCGATACGTCGATTCTCGCACATTAAAGAAAATTGTAAATCTAGTTGCGAGTAATAGAACTTTCTCTAAGTGGCGCTAAGCCAAATGCAGGATGCAGCACCCGGAGGGCACTGGCGCGGCGCGATGACTATTTTCAGGCTTAAGGGTAAGAAGATAAAAACTCTTTTAACGAGGCTCTAAATCCTCGTTAACCGTTACTTATACTACAAGGTGGTGATGATGGGGAAGAGGTGGTGTTTGCTAACCCTTGGAATAACTTTGGAAGGAGGCGGTGTCCCTATTGTCGACCAAGCACTGTTAATAACATGTAAAGTGCTAAGTTGTTATGAACTTCTCTGGTCGACTTATTTGCGATGATTTAAAAAAGATTTTAGCCGGTCGTTACATACACTCAAAAAACAAAAATTAAAAGGAGTGAGAGCTTGGTGTCAAACATACCACTAATCTTGTTTCCAGAGGTAAATGGGGAAAAAGCAGCATAACTGAAACATGAGTTGTCAGTCAGGGTTAAAAGATTCTCCTCTGCCTCTGGGGCATGTATAGTTGGTTGCTGCATGGCAGGGCATCAACCACTCGCACGAGTTTTCTTGCGGTAAGAAAGAAAGCCTTGCCAGAACCAACGCTTTCCTGTCAAGACCTTGCTCTATCCAACCTGCTACAATTGGACAGGATCTTGAAAGGTTGCGCAACTTACGTGTTAGAGGTGTAGGTCATGGGTTAGGGGCCAGGCTTAGTTAGGGGTAAAACCTCAATGGGGCCATACCTACCCATAAAACTCACGAATACATTTTGCCTGGAGCCCCGAAAAAAGTGAATACTAATTTCCAGTTGTTCAAGAACGTTTTGATTCTATTTGGGGTTTCTTTTAAGGGTTGGATGATTAGATCGTAAAAACAATTGTAGGGGGTATTACAAATTGGGAGACAATTTTGGAGTCTTTAAGGCAGCAGTAGTTCAAGCGTCCTCAGTACTCTATGACCGAGAACAGTGCCTGGACAAGGCGGTGGCGCTGATAGAAAAGGTCGCTGGCGAGGGCGCTGACTTGGTGGCGCTTCCTGAGTCATTTATTCCGGGGTATCCATACCATATATGGCTTGGATCTCCCATGTGGTATCACGAATTGTTTAAAGAGTGGTTTATGAACAGCGTCGAGATTCCCAGCAAGACCGTTGATGTACTTTGCGACGCCGCGCGGCGCAAAAACATCAATGTAGTCATAGGCGTGACCGAGCGAGACGGGAACACCTGCTACAACACTCTCCTGTTTATCAACCGGCGCGGCAATCTACTGGGCAAACACCGCAAGCTGATGCCTACTCATGTGGAACGAGCACACTGGGGTTTTGGCGACGGTTCCGATCTGCAGACTTTTGACTTCGACATCGGCCGAGTCAGCGGACTCCTTTGTTATGAACACACGATGGATCTGGTGCGATACGCCCTGATCGCCAAGCGGCCTCAGGTGCACATCGCTTCTTGGGTTGGGTTCTCCAACGTTACGGGCTGGGAGACGATGTTTAACATGGCGACGGAGTTGTGTGCCCGGTACCATGCGCTTGTGGGCGAATGTTTCGTGCTCAACGTTCAGGGTACATCCGACAAGGCTTGTGTAGAGAAACTTTGCCAGACCGACTATCAGCGCCAGTTCTTCAAGGAAGGTGGCGGATGGAGCGCCATCATCGGACCTGGCGGAAGCATCCTGGCCGGTCCTCTCATGGGCGAGGAGGGAATCCTGTACAGCGAGATCAACCTGAATAACATTGTGGATATGGCCCACTGGCATGATGCAACCGGCCACTACTCGCGCCCCGATGTTGTGAGCCTCTTGGTGCAATCCGAAAAGTATCAGGTGGTGCACCCGATGCAGAGGCTGGTGGAGACCGCTCCACCGATGCCAATGACGGTTCCTAATGGGCTGAATGCAGCCACTTCTCGCATACTCGCAAAAGTCGAGCAATTGTCGGCAGTGATGAGTCAGCAGGGAGCGCACCCGGAGATAGAAAAATTAATGGACCAGCTTAAGGCGGAGGTTGAAAAGTTATCGTAGCCGCCAAAGGTTTAAACATCGCCGGAAGATGAAAATAAGGTAAGGGAGTCGCGGGCACCGTTACCCCGGCTTGGCGTGTGGAGCATAAGCGATCAAGGTACCCAAGATCAACGGCGGGCGATCAAAGCGGTCGCCCGCCGTTGATCTTGGGTATGGTCTGGGGACGTTCGCATCGTGGGGCCGCTTCTCACAGGCCAGGCGGTATCCTCTTTGACGGAGATGAAGAGCCTGATGCAATCCACTACGCCATGCGCTGGGACATGATCACCAGGGACATCGGGGCCGGCATCATGGTGCCGAAAGTGCCCAAGAAAAAGTACTATACCTTTGGCCGCAGCGATCTCGAAAATCGTTGGGGCAGCAACACCTTGACGCTGGGATCAAAGCCCGATGGCGACAAGCCCAAGGATTCAGAATCGAAACCGGAATCGAAGTCCGATGACGATCAGTCCGAGGTTAACATCGCTTGGGGCAGCAACACCTTGACGCTGGGATCGAAGCCCGATGACGACAAGCCCAAGGATTCAGAATCGAAGCCTGATGACGACCAGTCCGAGGTTACCATCGCTTGGGGTAGAAACACCTTGACGCTGGGATCGAATTTGTGTCCAGTGTACAGTTGACTCGTAAGCCTGTTTTAGTTGTATCAGGTTTACAATGACTTCATGGCTTATCAGGGGTTTGCCTCTCCAGTTCTGATTGATGAAGGAAAATAACCGATGTTCAGTTTTATTCCACTTACTGGTACCCGGAGGGAAGTGATTAACAGAGATCGATAGCCCAGTTTCGTCGGCAAACTCCTGAAGCTTGATCTTCCACGGGCGAACCCGTGAACCGTTGCTGCCGCCACCATCCGCCGTAATCAACAAGCTGGATGCATCAGGATATAAAACACTTCCCATATTGGTCCACCATCGGCGGATGCTTTCTACTGCGAACTCGGCAGTGTCGTTATCGGTGCCGACATCTCCTTTCTCTTTTTCTGGCAAAAATCCTCTTGCTCAGAGCCAGCATCTGGTGAAATTATTTTCCGAGAAAATACTTAATGCAGGATAAGGGGTGCTCCCGCGCCCAGACCACACACACCCGGCAAAGCCGGGTGGGGACTGTAAGTAAAGCAATCCCTTAATACTACAGCGTGAGTACACAAGTTCCTTGACAACCTCATAACGGCATCCTCACCCTAGCATGGCTGCTTGCATGTGACACTACGAAAATTGAAATCCGTAGTGGACAAGGTAAACATTTCATGCCATAATGTTCCCAGGGGCACGGTAACGTCGGTTGATATACAGACTAATCAAGGAAGGGCGAGCGTGCGAACGGTGAAAGAACCTGTTCTTATTGAAACACGCCCTCTGGCCGGGAGTCTCAAGGAGTTCCAGCCAATCACGATCCGCCTGGTCAACCACACGGACCTGGAGCCGGTCTGGGACCACATGGTGAGAACCTACCACTATCTCGGCTATCACCGGATGATCGGCCCCCGGATCAAGTACCTGGCCTGCCGCGGGGATGCGCCAGTCGCCGCCCTGAGCTACAACCGGGCCGCCCTGAGGGTGGGGGCGAGAGATCGCTACCTCGGCTGGGACGATGAGCAGAGACTGAAGCTCCTCTCCCACGTGGTCAACAACAACCGGTTCCTGATCCTGCCCTGGGTGCACATCCGCTACCTGGCCTCGCACCTCCTGTCACGCACCCTGAAACTTCTATCGAAAGACTGGCCGGCCCTGTTCGGCGACGAACCCTATCTCGTGGAGACCTTCGTGGACACCGACAAATACCGGGGCACCTGCTACCGGGCCGCCAACTGGCGCTACCTGGGCGAGACCCTGGGCTTTTCCAAGGAAGGCAAGGCCTTTGTCTATCACGGGCACAGGAAGGCTGTCTACGCCTACCTGCTCGACAGGCGCTTCCCGTCTATCATTGAAGCATGCCCCCGCCGCCGCCGGGCCCCCAAGGTGCGGGAGAGGGTGGTAAACATGCAACTGGCCATACCGGACTGGAACCCGGAACTGCTCGATGAGGTGGGTCTTGGCGCCGACCAGGTGAGCGAGCTCGGACAAGCGCTGAACGACTTCCTCGATCCCTTCCGGATCTGCTACAAAAGAAGCGAGCAGCGTGCCAACAGCGAGACCTTCATCAAGGGATTCCTCTCCGACCTCGATCGGAAGTCGATCGAGCCGATCGCTCTTGCCTACGGGAAAAGCCCCCGGGCGATGCAGAACTTCATGCAGGATGGCCCCATCGACGATGCCAGGATGATGCAGATCTACAGAAACGGGCTGTCAGAAAGGGCCGCCGTCCCGGGCGGCATGCTCTCCTGCGACAGCACGGAGTTCGTCAAGAAGGGGGAGCACTCGGTCGGTGTCGCTCGCCAATACTGCGGGCGGTTGGGCAAGACCGAGAACTGCCAGTCCGGAGTCTTCATCGGCTACGCCGGCGATCGGGGCTACGGCCTGGTGGACTACAGGCTGTACATGCCCGAGAAGTGGTTCACAGGCGAGTACAGGGACTTGTGGTATGATTGCTGGGTCCCGGATGACGTCACCTTCAAGACCAAGACGGAACTGGCATCGGAGATGCTGAAAGGCGCTTTCTCATCCGGCCTCTTCCCGGCCAGGTGGATCGGCTGCGACAGTTTCTTCGGCGACAACAAGCCGTTCCTGGACAGCCTGCCGGAGGGATGTTGCTACTTCGCCGACATCCATTGCACCACCGCAGTGTTCACCTCGATGCCGGAGGTGGCGCTGCCGGAGTACCGCGGGCGGGGCAAGCGTCCCACCAGGCCCAAGGCGTCCTTCCCGCCGGTTCAGGTCTCCCGGATCGCCACGGATGACAGCATCCCCTGGGAGAAGGTGATCCTGGGCGAGGGGTCCAAGGGCCCCATCATCGCCGACGTCAAGGCGCTCCGGGTGATCGAGAGCCGGGACGACCTGCCGGGCAGCGGGGTCTGGCTCTACATCCGCCGCCTCATGGATGGAGAGATCAAGTTCTCCCTCAGCAACGCCCCGGCCGATATCGAAAGAGCGGAGCTTGACCGGGCGGCGATCATGCGCTGGCCGATTGAGCAGTGCTTCGAGGAGGGCAAGAGCTACCTCGGGCTGGACCACTGCGAGGCCCGCTCCTGGACTGCCTGGCACCGCCACATCATGTTCGTGCTGATCGCCCATCTCTTCATCCTGGAGGTGCGCCAGCGTTTTAAAAAAAACGGGAGATCCGGTGCTGACGCTGCCCCAGGCCTGGAGGCTGATCATTGCCGGCTTATCCGGTGATGAGGAGACAGTCAGAAAGACCTTGAAGGATGTTGACTACTACATGAAGCGCAGCATGGTCGCCTATCGGTCCCACCGGAAGGCCAGGCTCCAGGAGCTGGGTGATGCCGTTATT
>Ga0208687_1000996_pt1 | contig 14505 bp, 10 predicted proteins | sample June2015DPH_6_10_FD_184695 | JGI IMG/M metagenome (GOLD analysis project Ga0208687, IMG submission 184695) | Peatland microbial communities from SPRUCE experiment site at the Marcell Experimental Forest, Minnesota, USA - June2015DPH_6_100... | ecosystem: Environmental > Terrestrial > Soil >...
TGCCGCGCTTCAGGAGAACCGGCCGGGGACATTCACCCAGCGCCTTGAGCAACATGAAATTCTGCATGTTGCGCGCGCCGACCTGCATGATGTTCGCATGCTCGGCAACCACCTCCACGTCCTGCTCCCTCATCACCTCGGTGACGATGGCCAAGCCGGTAGCCTGCCGCGCCTTGGCCAGGAGTTTCAACCCCTCGAGCTCCAGGCCCTGGAAGTCGTAAGGAGAGGTTCGCGGCTTAAAGGCGCCGCCCCGGAGAATCTTGGCCCCGGTAGCCGCCACGGCCTCGGCTGTTTCCATGATCTGCTTTTCGCTTTCCACCGAACACGGACCGGCCATGATGGCGAATTCGCTGCCGCCCACTTCCACGCCATTCACAGGGATGGTGGTACGCTCCTTCTTGAATTCCCGGCTCACGAACTTGTAAGGCGCGGATATGCGGACGGCGCTCTCGACGCCGGGCGCCGCCTCCAGGGACTCGAGGCAGGCGGTAACATCCCCGACCCCCACGGCGCCGATCACCACGCGCTCCTCGCCCTGGATGGAGTGAACTTTGTAGCCAAACTCCCGGATGCGCTCACAGACGTGCTCAATCTCCTCTTTGGTGGCATGAAGTCTCATGGAAATAATCACAGCCAGCCTCCTTAAAATGAAAAACCCACTCTTTCGAGTGGGTTGGCTTATTACGACTTGTTTGCGGGTTCAGGCCAACGCCACTCTACCCAATGGAGCTAAAGCCCCAAAAGCGGTAGCTAAACCAGTTGGCGTAAGCGCTGAACATCGGCGAGGAGTTTACCGCAGGTTGAGAACAGCCGCAAGATCAATTTCCGCAGGATTGTAATGCCTCAGTTTCGGGCGCCGTAGGGGCAGGCCTCGTGCCCGCCCATCGCGGGGCGCCCACAAGGGGCGCCCCTACGTCGATTGCCGCGCCGAGACTGAGGCATTACGCAGGATTTTCTGGTAGGATTCTAAGCGCTGGAGTCTGTGCAACTTGTCGCACACATTTCCAGTCGGTCCACTTTTGACCTTGGACCTTCGACTTTTGACTCGTGTCGAGCCGCAGCGAGAATTTTAAATACGTTTCGTCAGGATTCCACCATGCGAACAACCATCACCACTGTTCTCCTCTTTCTTCTTTGCGCTCCGGCGCGCGCCGCCCGGACACTGGAAGTGTATTTCATCGATGTGGAGGGCGGCCAGGCCACGCTCTTCGTCTCACCCTTGGGGGAAACGATGCTGGTGGACACCGGCTGGCCGGATGCCGGTGGCCGCGACGCCGACCGCATTGTCTCCGCCGCCAAACTGGCGGGAGTGAAACAGATCGATTACCTGGTCGTGACGCACTACCACATCGACCACGTGGGAGGCGTGCCGCAACTCGCCGACCGGATTCCAATCCGCACCTTCGTGGACCACGGGCCGAGTGTCGAAAGCAGTCTGGAAGCTGATCAGCTTTTCTCGGCGTATTTGACAGTGCGCGACAAAGCCAAACATCTTCTGGCAAAACCCGGCGACTGGATTCCAATCCAGGGGATCAACGTTCAAGTCCTGACCGCCGCCGGCAATGAGATTTCAGAGCCCTTGCCGGGAGCGGATGAGCCCAACCGGCTATGTGCCGGAGTGAAACGAAAGGCCAATGACCCTTCAGAGAATGCCCAGTCGATTGGGATGCTCATCACGTATGGCAAATTCCGCATGATTGATCTGGGGGATTTGACGTGGAACAAGGAACTCGGACTGGCTTGTCCGGATAATATGATCGGAACAGTCGATGTGTATCTGAGCACCCATCACGGCCTGGACCTCTCCGGTGCACCCCCTCTTGTACAAGCTTTGCATCCCCTGGTAGCCATCATGAACAACGGCGCGAAGAAGGGGGGCTCACCCGAAGCGTGGCAAACTATGCACAGTTCCCCTGGCCTGGAAGACATCTGGCAACTGCATTATGCGCTTGAAGCAGGCAAGGCGAACAACGCGCCCGAGGCCTTCATCGCCAACTTGCAAGAACATTGCCAGGGGAATTGGATCAGGCTTTCTGCGGAACCGGACGGCCAGTTCACTGTGACCAACGGTCGAAATGGAAAGACAAAGGCCTATAAGCCGGCTGCCCGGTAAAGGCCTTGCCGAGATCGCTGTCGGACGAAATGCTGATAGGACAGACGCGGCCCGGCCAGAGGCAGTTCAAGGGTTGCTTTGGGCAGTAAAGAATGCTATCTTTACTGTAGGGAGGACTAGTAAAGATGGCGTATTCCAGTGTCATCAGCAGCAAAGGCCAGGTGACGGTGCCGCAGGAGATTCGCATCCGGTTGGGACTGAAGGAAGGCGACAGGGTCGAGTTTGCCGTCGAGGGAGGAAACACCGTCATCCGGCCCGTTCGCTCTGCGGAGAATCCCTTTGAAGCCTATACCGGAGTGCTGGGCGGAGCTTTTCCGGATGGCGTTCGTGAGATTAACGCCTGGGTGGACGAAATGCGACGGGACAAGCGGTCGCGGCGATGAGAACGGCGATCGATACCAACGTCATTTCGGCACTGTGGTCCGGAGAGCCTGCGTCTCAGGGGATGGCAGCATTGCTGGGGAGCGCGAAGAACCGGGGCGGCTTGGTTATTTGCGCCCCTGTTTATGTTGAACTGCTGGCGTATCCCGAGGCGACGAGAACCCTTCTTGAGCAGTTCCTGGCAACAACCCACATTGTGACGGACTTTTTGCTGGACGAAGCCGTATGGCAAGAGGCTGGAGCCGCCTATGCCGCCTACGCCCAGAGGCGGCGACAGTCCAAGGATGGCTCCTCGAAGCGGCTGTTGGTGGATTTCATAGTCGGAGCGCACGCGATCTTGAAGGCAGATCGTTTGCTTACTCTGGACGCGGCGCGCTACCAAGTCGCGTTCCCCAAGCTCGTCACGGTACCGTAGCAGCGAGGAGGAAAAGGCCTGTAACGAGCAGGTAGGCACGGTCGGTGCTGGCCTGACCGTGGGCTTTTCTCACCCCAAATACCCTTCCGCCAGTCTTACGCAGTGAGTCTGAATGGGCCAGGCCGCCACCGTCGTTGTGTCCACAATGAAATCATTGTAGCTCGCGCACCGCCAATCCTGTGGTCCGTCACCAACCCCTTCCGATTGTCCCTCCTCAGGAAGATGTGTTTCATCGGAAAAGCAGCAGGCTTCAGGCGGCATCATCCCTCGCCGGTTCGTGCGCTTTGCGTCCATACACCCGTTCGTAGGCTTTGCAGTAAGGGCAGACGCTGCCTTCGACGCGCCGGACGAACCAGAACGCCAGCCCCTTCTGAGTCTTACGCGCGTGACCGCAGACGGGGCATTCAAGACATCTCTGGGCCATTGCGCGGTCTCGTTCCGTGATGGTGTCCATGGTCATAGTCTTTGCCTCTCATTTGCCCGGTCCAGGGGAGTCATTGGCCTCATTTGACAGGTGAGCCAAACCGCAGCGCGCCACGGAGGAGACACAACGCGTGACGTGAAACGGCTTGCCAATTCTACACCAGGACGGTAGGTGCGTTTCAATCGGCGCCCATAATCCGTCATTTCTGGCCCGGTGGTATTATTGAAACCTGTTCAGCTTTGATTCGCTCCGGCCTCAAGGGCCGGCAAAGGCAAACAGAGCCACACCAAGATGGAGGTAATATCCTATGATTAAACGACGAGAATTCCTGAAGGCGGCGGGTGTATCTGCTGCTGCAATGGGCAGGCCCCACGTGCTGAACGCGGCGCAAAGCAGCGCACCTGCTTCGGTCCCGAGCGCCACCAGGTACCCGAAGCTGGCGATTAAAACGCGCTATTCGCCGCAAAGGCTGGCATTCGCTGCCTCCGCAGGTTACGAAGGCGTGGTCGTCGACTTGGATGATTTCTTCGATCCCGACAAGCTCAGCGACAATCAGATTGACCAGATCTTGGCCACCGCGCGGGATACCGGAGTGCGCATTATCAGCATCGAATGTATGCTGAACCACCTTGCGCCCGATTCTGCGGAACGGCGCGAGACACGCGCCCGCTTCATCCGATGCCTGGAGTTAGCCCATCGGCTGGGGTGCAAGTTTGTGGGCACCTTCAGCGGGGGCAAGAAGGGCGCATCCGTGGATGAGCAGGTGAAAGAACTGGCGGAAGTCCTTAACGAACAGTACCTGCCCGTGTGCGAGAAGCTGGATCTGGGAATTGGACCCGAAAACTACCCCTGCGACGTCAACTTCGCCACCGTCCCGGCCACCTGGGAGAAGGTGATGGCCTTGGTTCCCAGTCATCGCTTCGGCCTGGAATTCGACCCCTCCCACCTCGTTCGGCAATACATTGATCCTATCCAGACGGCCTGGGACTTCCGCGACAGGATTCTCGCCGTGCACGCGAAGGACACGGAAATCATCCAACCGGTTCTCGCGAAAGTCGGCATCCACGGCAAAGGCTGGTGGCGTTACCGCATTCCGGGCCAAGGGCTGATTGACTGGCCCAAGTTCATCACGGTGCTTTTGCAGGCGGGATTCCATGGGGGAGTGGCGGTGGAACACGAAGATGAGTTCTGGGATATTCCGCACGGCGACGATGGTCCGGAAATGGCGCAGGAACGCAAGGATGGATTTATTCTGGCCGCGCGGTTCCTCAGGCAGTATCTACCAGGACGACTTAGCTGATTCGATAGCGATGGAGCACGACGCGATCCCCGCGGTAAAGCGGTTCGCGTAATGTTGTCGAGAGGAGTATCACGTCAAGATGAGCAATCAACTCCGGTCCAATTCAAATTTGCGCCGAAGGCGAAGGTTGGTGAACTGGATTCTGGCTGCCGCGTGTCTGCTGCTGACGACCGGGCTTCAGGCCCAAGCACCCCCAGAAAATGAAACACCGGACATTCTCCGTCGATTAAGCGACTCCGTCGAGGCGCTGGCTAGGCGAGTCTCGCCAGCGGTGGTGCAGATCGTGGTGACGGGTTTCGGATCTGTGGAAGAGGACGGGGCAACCGCTACCGCGTTGATTGCCAAGCAGCACATCACCGGCTCGGGCGTGATCGTTGACGCGAGTGGGTACATCATCACCAATGCTCATGTGGTGGAAGCGGCGCAACGGGTTCGGGTGATCATACCCTCGCGAACGGCCAGCGGGTCACCTCGCTCGATGACCAGGCCTCCCGCCCCCGCTATTGATGCGCGCATCATCGGTTTTGACAAAGACATCGACCTCGCACTTCTGAAAGTCGAGGCTGAGGGATTAGCGGCGCTCCCACTGGGTAACTATGCCGCGCTCCGGAAGGGTCAGTTGGTTCTGGCTTTTGGCAGCCCCGAGGGGCTAGAGAACTCCGTGACTATGGGGGTGGTCAGCTCCGTCGCCCGCCAACCTGATCCCAACCGCCCGATGGTGTATATCCAGACGGACGCTCCCATCAACCCGGGCAACAGCGGCGGCCCGCTCGTGGACGTGGAAGGAAACATCGTGGGGATCAACACATTCATTCTGACGAAGGGTGGTGGAAGCGAAGGCTTGGGCTTTGCCATTCCGAGCTCCGTGGTGAAGTTCGCCTACCCACAACTGCGCAAGTATGGGCACGTGCACCGCAGCGAGATCGGCATCAACGTTCAGACTGTCACCCCCGCACTGGCTGCGGGGCTGGGACTCGCGCAGGATCATGGTGTCATCGTGTCAGACATCGCCCGGGGAGGCCCGGCGGACTCAGCAGGCCTGAAAATCCAGGACGTGATCGGGGCTGTAGACGGCAGATCGGTGGAAAGTCTGGCTCAGTTTGGCGCCATCATGTATCTGCGCGAGGGTGGCGAAGCCGTGAAGTTCGACGTCATGCGAGGCTCGCAAAGACTTATTTTGGAAATCCAGGTCGTTGCGCGCCGAGACGAAGTCCACCGGGTGGCGGACCTGGATCCCGAAAGGAATTTGATAGCGAAGCTGGGAATCCTGGGGGTCGCAATCAACAAGAATATTTCCGAAGAGCTGCCGGGACTTCGCCTGGCCTCTGGGGTCATCGTGGCCGCCCGAGCCGCCTTCGCCGCCACCGTGGAGACCGGCCTTCAATCCGGAGATATTATCCACGCGCTGAACCGCACCGACATTATCAGTCTCGACGGCCTTCGCCAGGCCCTGGACAAGCTGAAAACCGGCGACTCCGTCGTCATGCAGATCGAGCGCCAGGGGAGATTAATGTACCTGGCGGTCGATATGGAATGAGGATCCGCAATTGGTCTTCGGGATCTGAGATCTTCACGAGCACGTGCCGAGCGCGATTCGGTTGTTTTCCCAGAACCTTTATAATACGCTTCTAAGGGGTTAATCCATCCAAGCGAAGGAGGGCGAATGAGGCGCAGAACGTTTGTGGGTGGAGTTTTCGCAGGCTTGGCGGCCACGGCTCTGGCAGCGAAACCAGCCAAGCCCAAGGCTGGAGATATTCCGCGGCGGACGTTTGGGAAGACCGGCGAGCAACTCACGGTGATCGGTCAGGCTGGCGGCCGCTTTCCGCTGATCTCGTGGGAGGAGGCCAAGGCAATTACACTGCGCGCCTATGATCTGGGGATCAACTATTTCGATAATTCTGTTGATTACTGGGACGGCCGGTCGGAGGAAGTCTACGGAGCTGTACTTCCACCCTTCCGAAAGCATATCTTCATTACGACCAAGGCCAACAACCGGACCCGCGTCGGCGCCGCGGCAGAACTCGATCTTTCCCTGAAGCGCCTGAAAACGGATTACGTAGACCTCTGGCAAATTCACGCGGTGGGTGAGAAAGAGGAGGTCGAGCAGATATTCGGTCCTGGAGGAGCCATCGAAGCCTTCGAAGCGGCCAAGAAGGCAGGTAAGTGTCGTTTCATCGGTTTTACGGGTCACCACGACCCGAACGTTCACCTTGAAATGCTGAAGGCCTACGATAAGTTTGATTCCATATTGATGCCGTTGAACATTGCAGATCCGGGATACTTGAGTTTTGAGAAATTGACCTTGCCGGTCGCCGACGAACGCAAGATGGCCATCCAAGGGATGAAGTCCTTGGGCAATGCCAAGCTCTTGCAGGCCTTCGGGGCAAGAGAATGCCTGAGCTACGCCTTGAGTCTGCCGGTCAACTGCATTGCGATTGGGTGCACTACGATCGGCCAATTGGAGGATGATGTTCGCATCGCCCAACAGTTCAAGCCCTTGGCGGCTGAGGAGATGGATGCGCTTCGCCAACGAGCCGAAGAGATCAAAGGGCCTTCCCTTGAAGATTGGAAGCGGAACATTAAGGACAGGGCGAGCGGATCCTCGGCTCTTCGCTCTGCCTCCCGGCTAAGGCATGGGTGATAACTTGGGAGCTAAAACTCAGCCCCAATTCGCACGAACGAGTCCCATGACCCTAACCCAAACCCCTCAGTCAGTCCAAGCTCCTGAAGCCCCGTTCGAGGAAGTTGGACCGCCGGAGTCCTCGAATAGACCGTATAGTGGCCTTCCCCGAGCCGGGGTCGAACCTCCTGAGGTGTAGTCCCAGGGGCAAATGCTGATTCAGTCAAGCTAATGCATAAGGGCCGAGTGCCCGCGTCCTGCGACACGGGCGGTCTACTTCTTCGCGAGTTCGTTCTTCACCACCTGCCCACCCTTCATCACGAACTGCACATGCTCGAGGACGGTGACGTCTGTGGTGGGGTCGCCCTGGACGGCGATCAAGTCGGCGAACTTACCCGGCTCCAAGCTGCCAACGCGATCCGCCCAGCCGATCAGGTCCGCGGCGTTCACCGTGGCGGACTGAATGGCCTGCATGGGGGTCAAGCCATATCTCACCATGTAGGCGAACTGCTTGGCGTTCCATCCGTGCGGATAGACGCCGGCATCGGTGCCGAAGGCGATCTTGACGCCGGCCTGAGCGGCTTTGCGAAAACCCTCGCGCTGCTTTTGCCCGACCATTCGTTCCTTTTCAAGCATTTCATCCGTGAAGCCATATTGTTTTCCCATGTTAAGGATGAAGTCGTCGTTGTAAATATCCGCGACCAGGTACGTTTCATGCTGCTTCATGGCGGCGATGCCGGCGTCGTCGATCAAGCTGCCGTGCTCGATGGAATCCACGCCGGCGTTCGTGGCGTCGATGATGGCTTGTGTCCCGTGCGCGTGCGCGGCCACCTTACGGCCCAGGCGATGGGCTTCGGAAATCAGCGCGGCCATCTCCGCCGGGCTATACTGTTCGGCCCCAGGAAGATCGCCTTTCGAGAACACTCCGCCGCTGGCACAGAACTTGATGACGTCCGCGCCGTACTTCACGGTTTCACGGACCTTCGCCATGACGGCGGGAATGCCGTCGGCGACACCCTCGGCGTGATAGTTGAACTCGGGCGCCAGGAGATTTGCGTCGCAGTGACCGCCCGTGATGCCGAGCGGCGGCCCGGACACCAACATGCGCGGGCCGGGAACTTCGCCGGCGTTGATGGCGTCACGAAGCGCCACGTCGGAGTAGCCGGACGCAGCCACGTTGCGGACCGTGGTGAAGCCTGCTTCCAGTGTGAGGCGGGCGTTCTTCGCACCCGTCAAGGCCTCCCTGGGAACAGAAATGCCCAGGGAGCGAAATCCCGCATTGCGCGGATCGACAGTCAGGTGGGTGTGGCAATCGATGAGGCCAGGCAGCAGGGTTGCGGGGCCGAGATCAATGACAGTGGCGCCGGGGGGAATTGCCACTTCGGAGGAGGGCCCCACTTTCTCGATGCGGTCGGCGGAAATGAGCACAGTTTGGAGGTCGAGGACGCGGCCGGCACGGGCATCGAGGACATGTGCGGCTTTCAGAGCGATGACGGTAGGGCTCGATTTGGGTTCTTGCGATAGGGCAACAGCGGCAAGCAGGCAGGGTAAAAGCATAAGACGTAGGATTCGAATCATGGTTGCTCCCGGGATCGGACTTGGCCGAGCGTTTGGGTTTTAAGAAAGACTGCATTATGGCACAAGCCCGCCTCGTGGCCAAGATTTCGGAAGGCCGGTGTCGGAAGGCCGGGTAGTGGTGTTATTTGCGAGACACGGGCGCTCCAGGCCGCAGTCATTCCCGCGAAAGCGGGAATCCACTCCGCAAACCTTCGGAAATACGCTGTCCACGGACTGGATTCCCGCTTTCGCGGGAATGACCGGCGGCTTGAGTGGACCCCCGTTCCAAATGACACCAGCACCCGGGTGCAGGTGTTCGCACTTGCATCAGCTCGGGATGCGCGTAATATCTTATGGACAGAATGCTTGTCATGAGGAGTCATCGAATGTCTAAATGTGGTCTTACGCTGACTTTCTTGATGCTCATGGCTTCTGGTCTTCCCGCCATCGCCGCAGAGGGACTTCTACGACCAATGAATTTGCGCTGCGAGTATCGCCAGAACCCGCTCGGCATCGATACGTTACAACCGCGCTTGAGCTGGACACTCGAGCCAACCGATCCAAAAGTGCGGGGCCAGAGGCAGACGGCTTACCAAATCCTGGCGGCGAGCAGCGAAGAGCGTTTACGCAGCGATCAGGGAGATCTCTGGGACACTGGAGAGGTCAAGTCTGACAAGTCCATTCATGTGCCTTACGAAGGCAAACCGCTGGGTTCAGGCATGCCGGTGTGGTGGAAAGTGCGGGTATGGGACGACCATGGAAAGCCTTCGGCCTGGAGTGAGCCTGCCTTTTGGTCAATGGGGCTGCTCAAAGCCGAGGACTGGAAGGGGAAGTGGATCGGACTCGACGGTGGCGAGGGTAAGCCGGAGCGGCTAAAGGAAGCTCACTGGGTCTGGTCGTCCCAGCCCGGTCCCGGCACCAGATATTTCCGTCGCACGATCGAGATTCCGCAAGACAATTCGGTTTCGGATGCCCTCCTGTATCTGGTCGGCTCCGGCGCTTCTACGCTTTATATCAACGGGAATGAAGTTGGGTCAGCAAAGGGGCTCGAGGATCCCATATCGCAAGACATTACTCAGGCCCTGCACAGCGGCGCCAACATCCTCGCGGTCGCCGTGAGCGCTTCCGGTGATGCTCCTTCAGGCCTGATCGGCGCACTCGAAATGGAGCTGGCACGCGGTGAAACGGTGGTCATCCACACCGACGGGCAGTGGCGAGTCTCGCCGGCTGAGGTTCCCGATTGGGATAAGAGTGAGTTCAACGACTCAGCCTGGGGGGCAGCCAAAGTCCTGGGGGAATACGGCATGGCTCCCTGGGGCGAGGTGGGTTGGGCGGAGCGACGCGTCCTGCCTGCCCGCTTGCTTCGTAAGGACTTCAATGTGGAAGGACAGGTGAAGCGCGCCACACTCTATATTTCAGGCCTGGGCCTCTCTGAACCTTACCTGAACGGCGCCAAGGTGGGCGACGACGTGCTGGTTCCCGCCCTCAGCGATTACGACAAGCGAGTCTTCTACTTGACCTACGATGTCACCAAGCGGTTAAAGCCAGGCCCCAATGCGGCCGGTGTAATCCTCGGCAACGGGCGCTATTTCGCGCCGCGGCGCCAGGTTCCCACCTTCATGCGGACCTTTGGCTACCCCAAGCTGCTGCTTGAGGTCGAAATCGAATATAGCGACGGAAAGGTGGAGCGCGTGGTGAGCGACGGGAGTTGGAAGCTGACCACCGAGGGACCGATCCGCGCCAATAACGAATATGACGGCGAAGTCTACGATGCGCGCCAAGAAATGGAGGGCTGGAGCCAGCCGGGCTTTAACGATAGCGGCTGGCAACAAGCGCAGGTGGTCGAGGGTCCCGGCGGAGTCCTCGCCGCTCAACCGATTGAACCCATCCGCGTTACGGAAACCCTCCAGCCCATGGCCATCACTCAGCCCCACCGCGGCGTCTACATCTTTGACATGGGCCAGAACATGGTGGGCTGGTGCCGCCTGACCGTCTCTGGAGCGAAAGGAAGCCAGGTCTCGCTCCGCCATGCCGAACGGCTCCGGCCCGACGGCACACTCTATCTGGACAACCTTCGCTCCGCAAAGGTGACCGATGTCTACACACTCAAGGGTAATGGGACCGAGGTGTACGAGCCGCGTTTCACCTACCACGGCTTCCGCTACGTGGAAGTGAGGGGCTTCCCCGGCAAGCCAGACTTGTCCTCCCTGGAGGGACGAGAAGTTCACGACGCCGTGGAACAACATGCTGACTTCGCCACTTCCAATCCCCTGCTCAATCAGATTTACCAAAACGTGGTCTGGGGGACTAAAGACAACTACCGCAGCATGCCCACCGACTGCCCGCAGCGCGACGAGCGCCAAGGTTGGCTCGGTGACCGGTCTGCCGAGAGCCGAGGCGAACCCTACCTATTCGATGTTGCCGCTCTTTATGCCAAGTGGGTGGACGACATCGCAGACTCCCAGGATTCGAAGGGGAGCGTCAGCGACGTGTCCCCGGCGTTCTGGCCTTTCCGCAATGACAATGTCACCTGGCCATCCAGCTTCATCATTATCCCTGACCACCTTTACGATCAGTACGGCGATTTGCGGGTGATTGAACGGCACTATGAGGGAATGAAGAAGTGGATCACTCATATGCAGATATACCTCAAAGACGATCTCATGCCGCGAGATGTCTACGGCGATTGGTGCGTCCCGCCTGAGTCTCCCGAATTGATCCATTCCAACGATCCGGCCCGCACGACCGAGGGCCCCGTGCTCGGCTCAGCCTATTACTACCATCTGCTGCGCCTGATGGCCCGCAACGCGACGCTGCTTGGTAAGGAAAGCGATGCGAAAGACTTTAACCAGCTTGCTGACAGGCTGGTAGTTGCGTTCAACAAGACCTACTTCAATCAGCCGACCGGCCGATACAGCAACGGCTCCCAGACGTCCAGTGTCCTTCCTTTGGCCTTCGGCATGGTTCCGGAACAGGACAGGCAGAGAGTCTCCGAAGCGCTGGTGCGGAAGATTGAGGAGCAAAACAAAGGGCACATCGGAACCGGTCTGATCGGCGGCCAGTGGCTCATGCAGGTGCTCTCTGACAACGGCCGCCCGGATGTCGCTTATGAGATCGCCTCCCAGAAGTCGTACCCGAGCTGGGGCTACATGAGCGGCAAAGGCGCCACCACGATCTGGGAACTTTGGAATGGCGATACCGCCAATCCGGCCATGAATTTGGGTAACCATTTGATGTTGGTGGGCGACCTTATCACTTGGTTCTATGAAAACTTGGCGGGCATCCGCCCCGATCCGCAACACCCAGGCTTCAAGCACATCATCATGCACCCCACTCCGGTCGGCGACCTGACTTTCGTAAAGGCTGCGCACAACTCTCCCTACGGCGAAATTGTGAGCGATTGGAAGCATGACGGGGATCGCTTTACCTGGAGTGTTACCGTGCCCGTCAACACCACGGCAACGGTGTACGTCCCGGCCGACGCTGCGGCATCCGTAAAGGAAAGTGACAGGCCGGCGGGCGAAACGCCGGGTATCAAATACCTTCGCGCGGAGGCGGGCGCGGTGGTTTACGAAATCGGTTCGGGAAGTTATCACTTTGTCTCGAGCATAGCCCGCTCAACCACCCCCTAACCCCCTCCTTAAAAAGGAGGGGAATTTCCAACTCCCCTCCTCAGTTGAGGAGGGGGTAGGGGGTGGTGCGGTGGACTTCCCGCGCGGCAAAGGAGTCTACAATGAAGAGTCCAACTCTTGCGGGGGCGAAGACTAACCTGTGGTTTGCCATCTACTGGGGAACAGCATTCGTAGTCGCTGTTGCTTCCCTCATTTGGCCTTATTCTGCAGTTTCAGGAAGCCCTTTGCGAAAGGGGGAGAGCGCCTTATCCGCCGCAATCCTCAAAACCTTTGGAACCGCCGGCAAGGAAGGGCTGCTTTACCCTGACCGCGAGGTAGTGCTCTTCCAGCATGAAGGCGCCGGATGTTTGACGCATATGTGGTTTGGCGGCGACTGGCCGGGATATGACCGCACCCGAATTCGCTTCTATGTCGATGGAGAAACCAAACCCTCGATTGATATGGAGCTTTTTCTTGGCCACGGAATCGGCTGGGGCGATCCCTCAGCCCCCTGGGGTTCCGAGCGCCTGGGAAAGTCCGGCCATCCCAGCGGTCTCTATAATACTTACCGAATCCCCTTTGGTAAGAGCATCCGGGTTACCGGGCAAGTGGGCGTGGGCGTCGAGAAACCCCAAGTGTTCTGGTGGATCATCCGGGGAGTCGAGAACCTCCCGGTTTTCCTTGGCAATATCCGCCTGCCGGATAATGCACGGCTGCGGCTCCAAGTACGCGACAATGTCGAGTTAGAGCCTCTCCAGATTTTCGACATCTGCCAATCATCGCGCGCCGGCGCCCTTTACCAAGTGACCCTGGCAGTCGCCAGCAAGAATTTCAACTTTCTCGAAGCCATCCTTAGAGCCTATATGGATGGCGCAAAAGAGCCCCTTTTGCTCTCCTCGGGAACCGAGGACTACTTCCTTGGCACCTATTACTTCAACCGCGGCATGTACCACTTCCCTATCGCCGGCCTGACGCACAAAGAGCAAGATGCCGACGGCACCTGCCGTTTTTCTGCCTACCGTTTTCATGAGGAGGATCCGATTGTCTTTCAAAAGGGGCTTCGCCTGGCTTGGCGAAACGGCGAAGAAAAAGACGGGAAAGCTTATGGAATGCCGCAGCGCAGCCGGGCCACGAGCTATGTCTGGCTCTATGAATGGTGAGCTACCTTGAACCCGCCCGGGCGCGCGCGGCCACCCTGCTGGCAGCACTCCCTCTTGAGGGATTATGGCTTACGCCCCTGGTCTTGCCCGCTGACTACGGACCGGCGACTGTCATTTTTGTTTCTGCCAAGCCCGCCCAATCTGCTATAGTAAAAGTTAGGTGTAGACAAGATACAATGGACTATGACCAACTAGCCAGCTTTCTGGAAGTCGCTAAGCTGCAGAGTTTCTCCCGTGCGGCCGAGAAAATTTTTCGCACGCAGCCTGCCATTAGCGCTCAAGTGCGGCTTTTGGAACAGGAGTGTGGGGAGAAGCTGTTCGACCGAAGCGGCAAGAAGGTTCTCCTGACCCCAGCGGGCGAGATCCTTCAGCGATACGCGGACAAGATGCTGGGCCTCCATAAGGAGGCCCTGCAAGCCATCGCCGAGCTGAACCAAACGCCACGCGGAAAACTCTACATGGGGGCCAACGAGGCGACCTGCCTCTACGTCCTGCCGAAGACTTTTTTCAAGTTCAAACAGCTTTACCCGCTCGTGCAGATCAGTATCTACCGCAACTTCAGCCACAAGATTTTGCAGAAAGTGCAGGAAGGCGTCCTGGACCTGGGGATCGTCACTCTGCCGCAGTCGGCGAATAACACGGAGGTCATCCCGGTCTTTCGCGACGAAGTCCAGCTTGTGGTGCCCAAGAATCACCCCCTGGGGAAGAACAAAAGCGTGACGCCGGAGGAGATTTCACACCACCCGCTCATCCTGCCGAAGACCGGCCACACGCGGGTGGTGATTGACCGGCTGTTACGTGAGTACCGTGACCACATCCAGATCTCCATGGAGTTGGCCAGCGTTGAAACCATCAAGAAGTTTGTGGGTGCGGGCCTGGGGATTTCCCTGATTAGCAGGACCTACGCGCAACCCGAGGTCATGG
>Ga0208687_1000999_pt1 | contig 14446 bp, 14 predicted proteins | sample June2015DPH_6_10_FD_184695 | JGI IMG/M metagenome (GOLD analysis project Ga0208687, IMG submission 184695) | Peatland microbial communities from SPRUCE experiment site at the Marcell Experimental Forest, Minnesota, USA - June2015DPH_6_100... | ecosystem: Environmental > Terrestrial > Soil >...
TGCATTTTCACCGTAGCCCACTTCCCCGTCTTCCCGAGGGCAGGAAATTGGGACAACTCTTCGATTTGGGTTTGCGACAAGGGGGTAGGGTTGCCCATCGTTTTGGCGTGAACTGAAAATACCAGATCGTGCTGCGTTGGTGCTCCACGCAGCATCTCTGCATCCGTGCTCTGAATCGCCGTATGAGAGGATCGTTTTGCCCGTTCGAAGTCATCGTCGGCAAAATAGCTTCGCCGGTAGGAAAGGGAATAGCCCTTTCCATTGACTCGCACATGAATGCTCCGGATTCCCCCATCAAACTTGGTATTGGTGGGCGAATAACTGAGCGTGTAGTAGTTCGATCCGTCTTCGCTCGCTGTCTGCAGCGCCTGTTCAAATCCGTTCGTATTGTAAAACGCGTGCCCGCCCGAAACTTCGGCGATCTCGTCCATGGTGGCCTGTTCCTGCGCAAGGATCACCATGTAACTTCTGCGGGCCTGCCCCAGCGAAGCAGCATGGTAATTCCGATTGTTCGCTGCCCCCATGATTGGAGCAACAATAAGCCCACGAACATCGATCGGATACACGGCTACCTGGCTAATCGTAAGTTGATTGGTCGCCTGTCTGAGTTCGGGGCTGAAGCTCACGGCGGGTTGGAAACGATCGAGGGGGCCTCGTCCGGGAAATACAATCGGAAACGAGCCGGATAGCCAAAGTACATTCTTGCGCCCAGGTACTCCGCCCAAAAACTGCGCGAGTTCATTGAATGCAGCCAACGTTATGTCTACGCGGTGCGTTAGGAAGTATTGGTCTGCCTGGCTGTTTAACTGCCCCAAATGATCCAGCATGGCCATCGGCCCGGGATAAGGGGGCACGAGCCCGCTGTCCCTAAGGAAAACGTCCGACGCCACGGTATTCGGGTCCGGTGGGCCAAACACCGGAGACTGCACGCGCGTCGCTCGCCCATTCATCGCAGCCAGCAATTCCGCCTCGCTATCCGTCACACCTTGTACCAGATGAAGTTTATCGCTCAATACAAATATGCCGTACCGGCTGCCCGTGGGTTTGCCCGTCAGGAATTTCTTGATTTGACGGCGTGCCAACGGCTGGTCGGCGAAGGGAGTATTCAGCACATCGAACAGAATAATGTTCAGGGGAAGGTCCTCGCGCGCGCTGCTCACATTCCAGAAGGTATTGGGGGGCAGTTGGGGAACCGCGGTAGACGGAGTTGCGGAATCTGCCGAATGATTGGCGCGCGCGTGCGTCTCAAACGAGACGATTTGCTGGGGCTTTCCATCCTCCGAAACCGAGAAATCCTCACGCTTCAGTCCGGTGATCGGACGGTTCCTGCTATCCGTTACAACTACATCCAGCAGCACCTGCCGCACTTGTGCCTTGATGGTAGTGCTTGCCGCGTCTGTGGATGTTTTCGGCGCAGTATTCGTCTGCGTCTGCGCGCCCGTAATATCGGCCAGAAGCAACGGCACACTAAGTGCAATTACGAGAGCAATCGCCGAGCGTTTGGAGTAGATCACACCTTGTCCTCACCCATGTCCCGAATAGCATATCAAAAAGGTCGAGGTCTGGTAACGCTACGTTTACTTGAACGGCGCGTTACGTCAACGGCGATTCGGCGCTATCGAAAGCGATTGAATTGGGATTTCCGATTTGGACCTCCTGCCGCGCAATCGATTGTCAAGGAAGCATTGAATGAAAGTTGAAAGGGCTGGATTTGCATCTCACCCATTGGGTGTGCACCTCCGAGGCGTCTTCACTGCGTTCAAACCCGCATAAATACTGATGAAGAATAACGCCCGAAGGTTCGTTGGAAGGAGTTCATCTCGGAAATGAGGGCTAAAATCCCTTCCTACAGGGCTCTTTATCTCCACCAAATTCTCCCCCTCGCCGCCCGATTCCAAAGAAGAAGGAGGAATCCCCATGATCATTGGCGTCACGCATGACCAAGACGGCCGTGTCGTCCAGCGGCTGTCCGTATCCACCAAGGTCTCCATCGGGCTACCGCCCAATGGAGATCGCAACCATCCCACCAAGCTCGACCACTTCGTCTTCCTGCGCAAGAAGAAGTCGGCCAACCGGGTTGAGTGGGAAGCCGATCCCGAGCTGACCCGGCATTATGGCGAGCAGTGCCGAGAACTCCACATTATGTTGATCGACGATGACATCGAGAACGTCTTCCCCAGTTCCTATGCCTGGTGGACTGCCATCGAGAGGAAGTGCTGGGGGGACGGTGTCACTGCTACCCGGCGCACGGCTGAGAAGCCGGGCGGCCAGCCTTGGAACACCTGCGGCACCGGTTGTCCGGAGCTTTCGAGTGGGTAGCGCGGACCTGTTTTGTAGGTCCGCGGTTCGTCCCCAAATAACAGCAAATTACCCCGGACCTAGAGAACAGGTCCGCGCTACCAGCGGACTTTCCAAGGCTGGGGAGTGTCTGCCGCATCCACACCTGCTCGTACCGCTCCATCCGCCAGATCCACTCCGCCTTGCAGGAGATCCAGACTTTCACAGGTGGTCGCCTGGCTGGCATCACCGCCAAGCTGACTGTTCGCCCGGAGGAGGCCACGTACTTCGACCGCAAGGAGAAGAGGAAGAAGACCTCACCCATCTGGGCGCTGAGTCTGGAGGTTGAAGGCGACGACATGCGGAAACTTATCGCTAACCTGACGGAGAACGCCCGGCTGTTTGCTGAGACTTGAAAGCTGCTCGGGTCGGGTGGCAAGGTCTTGGAGGTGGTAGAGGACGAGCAAGAGCAGGCACCGGAGATTGCAGCGGAATTCTACCCGCCGATGGTGAACGGTTCCTCGGCTACCGAAGGCGTCATACCAGGTTCTCCTTCTGATACGCTCCCTGCTGCTACCGCGCCCCAGCCGGTGACGAAACCTTCGCTCCCTGAGAGTAGCTCTGTCCCGAATGGCGGGAAGGCGGTTGCCAAGCCAAGCGCCTGTGGGACCCCCTCTACGCCTGCGCCCAACAACGGCAACGGGTCGGCTGCAAGTTCGGGATTCAACCAGCTTCGCAACGAGTTCCTGACAGTGGCACGGCGAGTAGCCACGACCAAGAACCAAGCTATCGGTGAAGTGGTGGAATGGGCCAGTGGTGGCGCATTCAAGTACGGTGATGTCGGCCGCATGACGGAGGCTGATATTCCGAAGCTGCGAGCGGCCACAGAGCTCATGGCATCAACCCTTGCTGGCACATCTTGATAACTGAGAGCCGGAAAAGTGCGGTAGAATCTCCCCAGAGGATTTCTCTCAGTCCACAACAGCCGCGCGAGGTGGCAATGGGATTCCGCAAAACGCTGACTTTCCTCATGCTGGCGGCGGGGTTGGTCTTTGCCCTGTCTAGATGGGCGCAACTGAAAACCATTATGCGGGACCAGCTGCGTGGCTCGGTGCGCGCGGGTTTGGCGGATGCATCGGGCGCGAAGCTGATCGAGCTGGGGAGCATCGATCTTGCGGCCACGGATGATTTTCGCCAAAATCTCAAGGCCGGGGGCGCGAGCGAGGCATTTCTTAAGGCTCTACGCGCAACGCAGCAACCCGAGCCAACGACGGCGAGGAAGCCGATCCATCAAGTTCAGGTTCTGGCCTTGCTAGCGGGCGTGCAGCCGAGCCACCGCTTGGCGATCCTCGTGAACGAACGGGGCATTGACTTCAAGCCGCACCGAGGTTATCTCCGGGAAGTGCGCCTGGGCGGCGGTGACGATGAACTGATCGCGGCGCTCAAGAGAGCCAAGGTGATGAAGCCCGCGACCGTTGATCGGGCGGCGCGGTCACGACAGGCCAAGGTGCAGGAACACGTGGCGCGCGGAGCCGTATTCTGCCAGAAAGAGAAGTGGGAGAAAGCTGAGCAGGAATACCGGGCGGCGTTGCTGCTTGACCCTCAAAACTCCGACATTTACGTGAGCCTGGCCTTTGTGCTGGATAGGCAGCGCCGGTGGGGGGATGCTGTCACGGCCACCCGCGAGGCGGTGCGCTTGGACCCCAACAACGACGAGGCCCATGACATCCTCGGCTGCTTACTCCGGCGCAGAGGAGACGTGGATGGCGCGCTCGCAGAGCACGGTGCGGCGCTACGCTTGAACCCCAATAATGACATGGCGCACTACGGCCTCGGGCGCGCGCTGCGCGACAAAGGAGACTTGGACGGTGCGATCGCAGAGTACCGCGAGGCGCTGCGCTTAGACCCGGCGCTTGAAGCTGCACACACCCAACTGGGCTTCACGTTGGGGGACAAGGGCGATTGGGACGGCGAGATTGCCGAAGAACGCGAAGCGCTCCGCCTGAACCCGCAGGATGACGATGCCCATGTCGGCCTCGGCTTCGCGCTCGGGAGCAAGGGCGATCGGGTCGAGGGGGAAACCGAAGAGCGCGAGGCGCTGCGCCTGAACCCGAATAATGACCAAGCGCACGTCAATCTCTCGGCGATATTTGCGAACAAGCAGGATTGGGACGCGGCGATTCGAGAAGACCGCCTGGCCCTGAGCCTGAACCCGGACAATGCCATGGCGCGCCATAACCTGGGGATTTCGCTGGGAACCAAGGGTGATTTGGATGGAGCGATCGCGGTATTCCGAGAGGCGCTACGCCTGAACCCGAACGACGCCGGCGCACACGCCAACCTCGGTGCGGCGCTTGCTGCCCGGCGAAATTGGGACGAGGCGATTCGAGAAGACGGCGAGGCGCTGCGCCTGAATCCCCATGACAAGGTCGCACATGCCAACCTGGGCGCGGTCCTTGCCAATAAGGGGGATCTGGACGGATCGCTACCCGAACTGCGTGAGGCGCTCCGCCTGGACCCTGGAAACGCCACGTGGCACGCTTACCTTGGGAGGGTCCTGGAAGGCAAGGGCGATTGGGACGGGGCCATCCCGGAGTTGCGGGAGGCGTTGCGCCTGGACCCGAACCAGGGCGAGGCACACTTTAACCTCGGTGCGGCGCTCAGTGAGAAAGGTGATTGGGACGGCACCATCCCCGAGATGCGCGAGGCGCTGCGCCTGAACCCGAAGAATGCATACGCGCACGCCGGCCTCGGCACGGCATATCTCCACAAGAAGGATTGGGCGGGAGCCATCCTCGAGTTGCGCGAGGCAATACTCCTGAATCCCAATCTTGAAAGCGCCCACGTCAACCTCGGCTTTGGACTTAACGCGATAGACGATTTGGAGGGGGATATCGCTGAGCAGCGCGAGGCGCTGCGCCTGAATCCCAATAATGCTGATGCGCACACCGATCTTGGTTGGGCGCTGGGGAGAAAGGGCGATTGGGATGGAGACATTGCTGAACAACGTGAGGCGCTGCGCTTGAATCCCAACCATGGCGATGCGCACACCAATCTTGGTTGGGCGTTGGGGAAGAAGGGCGATTGGGATGGAGACATCGCTGAACAGCGCGCGGCGATACGCTTGAACCCGAACCAGGATAATCTGCACGGCGACCTCGGCCACGCGCTTGCGCACAAGGGCGATGTCGACGTCGCCCTGGCAGAGTGCCATGAAGCGCTGCGGCTCAACCCCCAAAGCGACGACGGCCATTTCTGCCTCGGAGCGGTGGCCGAGGTGAAGGGCAACCTCCAAGACGCCTTGCAGGAATACCGCAAGGCCTGCGAACTCAACCCCAAAGAGCTGGAATACCGGCAGGCTTACGAGCACCTTTTGCAGCAGCAGAAACAATAGGACTCGGGGTCCGGCTCGCTCAGAACTTTTGATTCTATAAAGCGAGTAGCCACGGTCAATTCTCTCGTGGGCTTTCCCTTCGATGACGGACCCACGGCTGATTCCCAAGACGAATTGACCGTGACTAACTCCGTGTCACAGGACCTCAGGCGCCGTTCGAACGGTAATCTCTGTGCCTGTAGCTTCCCTCCTTGCGCAGCTCGATCACCAAGGGTAAGGCGTCGTTAACGGCTCTTTCACTGCGAAACGCCTTGCGGACATCGGGGGCCAGGAGAACGAGATTAGTACCTGCGTGGGAGCGCTTCGCGTACCCCTGCCTTGACTAGTTGGCCGAGATCATATTCGGGGCGTAACTCGTCGTTCATCCCATTCCTGCGTGTTTTGATAGGGCCAGCCATCCACTTGTTCATCCCGGCCGTGTAAGGTAGTGGGCATGTAGTTCGTGACCACGGCCTAGCCGGGCCATGTGACAGAGAACCCTTGTCGTTTCACCACCAACATGAAGTAGCGGTGCAGTCCACCTGACTTCAGGGAGGAGAAGATGCAGCGGCTTCGTCTAAATGCGCCTGCCAGCGTGGTGGCGCACTACTTCCACCTCTTTGTGAACCGGCGGGCTTACACCCTCCAGTCCAACCGGCCGCACTTGGAAAGTACCCGGCATTACTACTACCGTCCCACCAACAAGAAAACCGGTCAGGGGCTCGGCCTGACACTTGACACAATCCGCCGCCACCTCGAAGGCGAAATCACCATCGGCCTCTACGCCATCAACCCCGCTAACCGGTGCTCGAAGTGGGTGGCCATCGACGCGGACTATGAGGATGCGGTCGCGGACCTCCTCAAGCTCAGCTTCTACCTCAGGCAGGATGGGGTGGAGTCGGCTCTTGAAAAGAGTCATCGGGGCGGGCATCTCTGGATATTCCTGGCGGAGCCGCTCCCAGCGGGGACTGCCGAATCTACGTTTGCGGCCTTGCCCTGCGCTTGGGTATCCCGGTCAAGGGAGGCAGGGGGCGGGAAGGAATCGAGGTCTTCCCCAAGCACGATGTGTTGAAGCCTGGCAGGTACGGCAATGCCATCCGTGGACCGTTGGGTATTCACCGGGGCGCAGCTCAACGCTTCTGGTTTGGGGGTGCCGATGAAGATCTTGAGAAGCAGATGTGCTACCTGAATTCGCTTCCCAAAATGACAGGTGACCAGCTTGCCCGATTGATTGCCGGGAAGGTCATCCCACCTCAGCTCGCTCCACCAGAGCCGAAGGCTGAATCGGAGATGAGGAGACACGTGTGTGGGCCAGAATTCCGGATCCTCGAGCACATCAACACCAAGCTCCGCACAGCGCCGCCCTTGGCCGCAACGAAAAGCAGATTCTTCGCTTGGCTCCCCAGAAACTCGACGCATTACTTGTTTCCATTGAGCAGCTTGGGCCGAGCCTGTCTGATCCGTCCTCGCCCCGCAACTAACCCCTCACCCGGCCCGCGACGGCTGGTGAAAGCGCCGTCGCGGGCCACGCTCTCCCCTTGGGAGAGGGCAGACCTACTTTGCGATGCGCTCCGTTTCTGACATCACGGATAGTGGGCTGCGCGCGTGGGAGCGCAAGCGCCAGATCATTGAGCAGACACCGGGCCTCGCGGTATGGCGAGGCGGCGAGACCTTTGAGGGTATTGGCGGGGTCGAGAACGTCAAGAGCTTCCTGCGGGCAGTGCTTCGAGGCGTCGATCCTCCCCGCGTCGTTGTGTCCATTGATGAAATTGAGAAGGCGTTTGCAGGAATGGGCACCGACCTCTCTGGTGTAAAGACGGAGATGACGGGGACCATCTTGACGTACATGCAGGACCGCGAGGCGGATGGAGCCGTGTTTATAGGTCCACCCGGCGCCGCCAAAAGTGCAGCAGCAAAGGCCACGGGGGGTACAGCGGGAATCCCCACGATTGCTTTTGACCTGGCAGCCATCGAGAGTTCTCTGGTAGGTGCTTCGACCGAACGGCTGCGCACAGCGCTCCAGATCATCGACGCGGTCTCGCAAGGGCGGATGCTGTTCATCGCGACTTGCAATTCGATCGCGAGCTTGCCGCCCGAGCTGCGTAGGCGCTTCACGCTGGGCACGTTCTTCTTCGATCTACCAACGGCGGACGAGCGGGAGACAATCTGGGGAATCTATCTCAAGAAGTACAACGTGTCAGGCGAGCTACCGAATGACGAAGGCTGGACAGGTGCGGAAATCAAAGAGTGTTGCCGGAAAGCGCATCGGTTGGGAATAACTCTCCTGCAGGCCGCGCGCTACATCGTGCCGGTTTCACGTTCCGCGGCTGAGCAGATCAAGGCACTGCGCCAGATGGCGTCCGGGAAGTTTATCAGCGCGTCTACGCCGGGCGTTTATCAGTATCAGGAGACCACGCCCGCATCCCGCCGACGCGTCATGCGAGAGCTGGATGGGCCGCTCACCGTCATGCCACCCTCGAAATCCGAGGCCTGAATACCTATTGCGAGGGTAGTGGGTCAGCTTGACCAAGTTCAAGTTTGCGCGTTCTTTTCAGGCATCGAACCCATCAGGTGGTTAGAAGGGCTGTTGCCAACAGCTATTGTGGGCGGGGTGAATATCTGGCATGTTTTGCGCGTGGTCGCTCTGGCAAATGGGTCATCACAACCGTGCGTATTGCTCTAGCGTTTGTCGCCTCCGGTTCGTGCATCCGACAACCTGGAACATCGGGCCCTTCCCATCCCAATAGACCTTGTCCTGGTTGACCTACATTTCCTCCGGCGGTGTCCCGACGTCAGGTAATCTTGTGAGCGGAATTTGCGCGGGTCTTTTCCCGATCCCAAGTTTGTTATTCTGAGTTTGTTCGCCATTCATTCTCTTCGGTGTTAAAGTAAGGGCCAACAATGCGAACCCCGTTGGCAGCACGGATCAGCGTTGCGCTTATCTTGGCCGGTCTTTCCTTGTACGTCGGATGGAGGCTCTGGGCAGCTTCACGTACATGGGCCCCGTTGGATATTCCTGTTTCCCTTTCACGTGGCCACATCAGAAGTGGCGAATTCAAGATCAATATGGAGGGCGATTACTGGATTGGGGTCGAGGTGCAACGGGGCTTCGACTTCAATGGTGCCCCTTGCTTGTTGGGCTATAGCGATTTGTACAGGGAATACAAATGCACTGGCACAGCCCCTATATTCAAGGCCTCCTGGTCTGTGTCCAGTGGGGGGAAAGTTGTAGCGCAAGGTACAAGCGACGTTGCCGACTGGATGATGTCCGAGGATGCGAACGTCTTGGACCGCGGGATCGGCGCCTTCAACGCCAGGGAGGGACGGCATTACGTTCTGGACGTCGACATCTTGGAAGACGGAGGCCCGCTCAATGCGGGTTACCCTCGCCTGGGTCTCTCGGAATTTGGAGGGCTACGTCAGGAGTACGACCGCCGCGGGACCATAGTGCTGGTCGTCGCGCTGCTCTTCGTCGGCCTAGGCGCAGTATTGATCATTCGGTTGAAGCGAAAAAGCCACGAGGACAAGAGGGTTTCCCTGACCGAGCCGGGGCCGGCGCGGCGAGAATTGCGTGTGGCTTCGGAATCCGGCCACGCCGCTCGCCACGAGTCGCCGACGGCCAAGAAGGGATGGCGGTTGTCATTCACAGCGTGGCTCGGCATATGCCTCATCCTCGTTGGAGTCGTTTCATGGATGAGCATTGAAACTTGGATGACTACACGGAGCTTTGTCGCCGTGGACATGCCGGTTTCTCTCGTGCCCGGCCAGATCAAGACGGGCGCTTTTCGCATTAACCTAAAGGCAAGATACTCAATCCGGATTGGCAGCGACTTGGTCGATCTTCCAGATTCGTATGAAACCTGGATGCGCTACGGCGAGATTCAGGAATTCAACGCCAAGTGTGACACCAATGCCCTGCCCCAAACACGTTGGGTGCTGTATCACAATGGGAAGGCCATAGCTCGATCGCTTGGTCGAGGTCCCAGTCTGGCCTATTTCGATGCCGAGAAAGGAATTTATGCGCTCGAAGTCGAAGTCCTGTCCGACGCGAGTTGTCTCACTTCCCAGCATCCCAAACTCCGGGTAAGCACGAGCAGAAGCGATTACACGGATTACGCGAACCCGTTGCTTTCGCTTTCTGCGCTTTTCTTCGGAGTCGGCATAAGCATGCTGGTCCTTTCACATATCTCGCAATTCGCTGACTCGGCCGCGTGGACCGTAAGCTTAGGACACTCAGGAACCATTGGCGTATATTTTCAATGGGCCCAAAAGTTCCAGTTAAAGAAAGTGTTTTACGGGCTGCCTGCATTCGGGCTCGTTACAGTGTTCACTCTTTTTACTGTTTGGGTACCCGTCGTACTTCTGTCTAACTGGACCGTTCCCCCGCAGGGACTGAAGGTTCATCTCGTAACACCCAAAGCGTTGTCGATGACGGCGGAGCCGTCGCTCCCTCCCGTACTTGTTCAATTGAAGTACGATGGTTCGAGAGGAGGGCCCAAACTGTATTTGAACTCCCGACCGGTTTCGTTGGGCAGCCTGGAGAATGAATTGAAGAAGGAACTGAAGCTCCGCCCCGATTGGGTCGTATATTTCGAGGGGGATCCGGACCTGGCTTGGGGGGAGGCCGTACAGATCATCGACATTATTCGAGGAGTGCCGGCGGAGGTTGTCCTTCTCACGCCAGAATCAGCAAGAGCTCCCGCACGTTAAGCGTGGGGGATCGACTACCCGTTCTCTATCGAGATTGCGCCCGGCTACCGCGGCAAATCGTACCTGCCGCCGATAACTGGCGGGATATCCCCTTACTACCAATAATCGACCCTGGCCGAGGTGGGCTAACTCCTGGCTCAAGTCGGGATTATCGAAAACTGACCCTCTACCACTGACTTTACACTGCACCACTGACCTTTCCAGACTGTGCAGGCATTGCAGGGAATTCCCTCGACCTGCTCCCCTATTACAGAACTCCTGGCAGGCCGAAGTCCCGTCTGAAGAATTCCAACTACACAAAGGAGGATGAAATGGCAACAGCAGCGCCAATCTTGAACGTTCAAAGCTCGGACAATGAGCTTGCCAAGCAAACAGTCTTCATTAAAGTTCATCTGGGTTTGCTGGGAAATACTCGAAAGGTCAACTCGTCCCAAGTTGAAGTGGACGCCGACAAGGCCCTAATTCGTGTCTCGAAGACTCTGCTCGACTCGCTGGAGTTGCAAGCCATCCGCACCCTCGATGGCGACATCCGTCATTTCCTGTACGACATGTGCCTGCCCTTTGAGGTCGGCATTCACCTCTTGCCGCTGGGCTTGGTGGAGACGGTGGATGAAAAGCTGCGTGAGTTCAGCGAGAAGCGCAGCGTGTTAGTGGAGGTATTCCTCGCTGCCTATCCGCGTCTCTGCCAGGAAGCCGCTGGACGACTGCGCACACTGTACAACCCGACTGATTATCCCCCGGTGGATAACGTGCGATCTCGCTTCACCTTCACTTGGCAATACGTCAGCTATGGCGTGCCCGAACAGCTTCGGGAGATCTCAGTCCGATTCTTCGAAGAGGAACGGGAGAAGGCAGTCGTGGCTATGTCCGAAGCTTGTACCGAGATCCAGCAGGTGATGCGCGCCTCGCTGCTGGAGCTGGTCAATCACTTGCGCGAGCGATTATCCGATCAGGCGGATGGCAAGCCGCAGCGTCTGCGGGAATCGACCGTGCAGAAGCTTCGTGATTTCCTGGCCACCTTTGATTTGCGCAATGTCGTCGACGATCAGGAGTTGAAGGAGCAGGTCGAGAAGGCGCGATCTCTGCTTGAAGGCGTCAGCACGGATGCGCTGCGAAACATGCCGCTGGTTCGCGCCTTTGTGCGAGAAGGCATGGCCGATGTCGCCGCTCAAATGGACGTGCTGGTCAGCGACCGGGTTAGCCGTAAGTTTCGTTTTGATGAGGCATAGGCGTAATCAGAGCCTTGCCTATCGCGTTCTACTCACCCATACAAAGGAGGCAGTTATACCCATATGCTGAATAAGGTCATGCTGATTGGATACGCTGGCGCTGACAGCGAGATGAAGTTCACCCCTGGCGGCATACCGGTGGCAAACTTCTCTCTGGCCGTGAAGGAGACTTATAAGAACGGCGACGGGGAGAAAAAGACCAACACACTCTGGATTCGCTGTGTCGCCTGGCGCCGCTGGGCCGAGATTGTGGGCGAGCATGTGACCCGCGGGAAATTCCTGTTCGCGGAAGGAAAGCTCCAATTGCGCAGTTACGAGGATCGAGAAGGGCAGAAGCGCAATGTGACGGAAGTGGTCGTCATCACGCTCCGGTTCCTGGGGCCGTCAAAGAACGGGAACGGCGCAAAGCCGGCTGAATCCTCGAAGGCTGCGGAGCCGAATGATGAGGGCGACAACCCATTCAACGAATTGGGGAGCGAGACGACGGACGCGGACCTGCCCTTCTGACGGATTTCTTCCCCGGTGCCCGCATCCGAGCGCCCCCCGTTGACTGCCGTACCAACCACCCTAAAACCTCTACCGCGGGAGACCCTGTATTCTTCTCGTAATCCACCACAACTATATTTGGTGTGTTTCCAATAGGATACAAGCCCAAAGCGAACAATAGGCGAAAGCATGGAAGCTGACTTCTCGAAACTTCCTATACTAACCGGGGGTGCAAGACAGAAGTTCAGCTTTCCCAGCTTCAGGGCCGGTAGTCGGTAGCTGCCGGCCTCCCCTCTACCGAGGGCAGAGAAACTGGGAAACACGGGAAGGTTGAATGCGCACCCCAGTTCGATCCCATCGACAACTGACCGCATCTGGATCTTTCCCTGTGTCGGATTGTACGGCGATAGTGTCGTGCCCAGTGGGAGCTCATTGCCTCTGGCTCACCAGCTCCCGAAGCACGGTAATTATGAAGCTGACCAAGAAGCAGCTCTCCGTCAGTCACGTGACGCAAGCAACGGCCTCTGGACCGCGGTCCATCGGCGACGTAGCCAACCATGGGAATTCCCGATTTGATCGCTGTCCCATGGCTAGCCCTCAAGGCAAGGTAGAGCTTCCCGCACACGTCAGCTTCTGCAAGACCTCTCGGGAAAGGGTACGGAGTCCGTATCACGGCCTAGAGAAGCGCAGCCAGCTTAGAGAGCGGCACCCGAGTTGTAAGGTTGAAGAAGGTCCCCAATCGGTCTGTATCCGGGACACCTGTTACGTAGATGACAAGGCGCGGGAACAATGGCGGCGAAGCGACGGCGGACACCTCAGGTGAGTCACCGGGCTCGGAGCTAACGCTCCGAGCTGATGATGCTTCGGTAAGTGCGAGTAGGTTTACTTCTTCCTGTCAGGGGAGGGTTCTGGCGGACCCTGGTCAGCCCCCTGACGGGGGGAAGTTATTACCGAAGGAAGCACTCACTCGCAGTGTGCGTTTCCTAGGCTCATCACGCCTTGATAGCCCGGTTGCTTGCGCTGGCTGTCCTGGGCGATGAGATGAGATCGGGGCTGAGCGAGCCCCAAGCGAGCGAGGCCATTCCACGGATGCCCACGATCAAACCCGGACAGAGCGAAGGCGAGACCGCCCACAGCGGCGAGCCGAGCGGCCCCAAGGAAGATGAATCACCCATCACCACCCCATGCGCGCTAAGTTCGAACGTTAGTAAACAGAGGAGAACTCTGTCTTGATGCTGCCGCCCAAGACCGGATGACACGACCCATGCCTGCTGATGTTCCAGCACTGGCCAAAGGAAGAATGATGTATACCCGGTACAACCCCCACATCTCCGCCCCCTCCCCCTTCCTCCTCCCCGCCTATGAATGACCCAAGAGACGCTTTGATGATCGGGAGAAGGATCAAGACCACCGGGATCACTGTGCTCCGCGCTGAGCCATCCAAAGGTGAAGACTGGTGGGTCTGCAGATGTCCTTGTGGCCGGGAGTTCGTGGCGCACGGGTGGGGCGTGAGGCATAGCCATATCAGGAACTGTGGTGAGCATGGCGAGCACGTCGCAGAGCAATCCCAGGGGAGCATCTCGCAGGAAGAAGAGGCACAATCAGAAGAACACGGAATCCTTGCCTGGTTCGATGGAGCTTGCGAACCTGTCAATCCAGGAGGAACTGCCAGCTTCGGAGTCATAGTCAAGGACGATGACGGTACCGTCCTCTTGAAGGAACACGGCTTGCTTGGCAAGGGTAGTAGGATGTCCAACAACGTGGCGGAATATGCCGGTGTCCTCCACATCCTGAAATACCTGAGTTCTCGCCCGCCAAGGCGAGTGACGATCCATGGAGATTCCAACCTGGTCATAAATCAGCTCAGTGGCAAGTGGCGTGTCCGCAAAGGACTCTACCTCTCAATCGCGATAGAAACCAAAGAGTTGCTTGCTTACCTGCGTGGGCTGGGATGGCAGATAACCTGCTGCTGGATACCTCGTGAGCAAAATGAGGAATGCGACGCGTTATCGAAGAAAACAGCAGACAAGCCAGATTCGATACACAACCTTCAAGTCCCAACCTAAACATTGCAGCGCATCCAGCTTGGGCGCAAGGCCATGGCGAGTTACTTGATTCAGGATCTCCTTCACTATCAGCCAAGATTTGCAATGATAAGCAAGCGGGTGAATATCAAGGCTCGTGGAGACATATAAGCGAGTTATGGTGGGATGTCCTCTGTCCGGCCATGATCCCCAGAGGCGTGTACTGGCCTCTCGGGGTGGTCGTCGGCATCAATCAACCCTTGCTCGTCGCACGGCTACATTGTTGCCAGATCCTTACAGCCAATATGGCGGCCGCCCATAGTGGTCATAGAGCCTTTTCTCAAACT
>Ga0208687_1001001_pt1 | contig 14414 bp, 20 predicted proteins | sample June2015DPH_6_10_FD_184695 | JGI IMG/M metagenome (GOLD analysis project Ga0208687, IMG submission 184695) | Peatland microbial communities from SPRUCE experiment site at the Marcell Experimental Forest, Minnesota, USA - June2015DPH_6_100... | ecosystem: Environmental > Terrestrial > Soil >...
TTCTTGGTGAGGCGCCAGAACTTAAGTTCAGTTCGCAAGGCAAGCCCATCGGCACGTTCAGCCTTGCGGTCAACGAGAGGTGGAAAGACGCAGAAGGCGCTCGCCGGGAACGCGTGGAGTGGTTTCAGATCGTCTGCTTCGGCCGCTTGGCAGAAGTGTGCGGTCAATGGCTTGTCAAGGGTCGCCACGTCTACATCGAAGGCAGATTGCAGACTCGGAAGTGGGCAGGCCGTGAAGGTGAGAAGCGCACCACAATCGAAGTTGTGGCCAACCAGATGCAGATTCTGGACCGAGCGCCGAAGAACGGAAACGGTGCAAAAGCGACTGAAACATCGAAGCCCACGGAGCCTGTCGATGAGGGCGACAACCCGTTCAATGAGGCACGCGGCGAGCGCGCGGAACAGGAGATCCCGTTCTAACTGGGGATTTCGGAGGCGAGTCACCTTTCGGGGTCTTTAGCGGATCGGCTCGACACTGTCCAAATTGAACACTAGGTGTGTGGCCTTGCACGTCGACTCGACTCCCTTAAGTAGGGCGTTCTTCATGTTATTCTTCGCCGCGAGCATTCTATCTTAAATAATAGAAGGAAAGAGTGGTCAACCTGTTTCCGGGAGATAAGCTCCACATCGCTTGACTGGATCAATTCCCGGTGGCCGGCTCAGAGGCCTGCCCGTGCAATCGCACTCTATCGCACCCCTCGCTCTTGGCGCGGAAGAGCGCAGTGTCAGAAGCCCGCAGCAGGTCTTGGGAAGTTCTGCCATCTGCGGGGAAGGTGGCAATGCCAAACGACAACGTCATCGGCCTCAGCAATTGGCCGCGGAATTGCACTTCCCTATTTCCAACGGCGATCCGCATGTCCTCCGCCCGCTGCGCAGAGAGCTCCGCAGAAGTGTCGGGGAGTACGAGCACGAACTCATCTCCTCCGTAACGGCATGCAACATCTTCACTTCGAACATGCGTCTTCAGCAATTGGCACAGATTCTGCAAGGCCACATCACCAGCTTCGTGCCCAAAGGAGTCATTGAATTCCTTGAAGTTGTCGACGTCGAGCATGATTACTGCCAGGGGGCACCTGTTTCGAGCTGCCCGGCCAATCTCGCGCTCCAGCGTCTCTTCCATGTAGCGGCGGTTGTACCAGCCGGTGAGCGGGTCGCAGATGGACTGCGCGCGCAGAGTCTCCCGCAACTTCATATCGGCTAGAGCCAAGGCCAACCGTTCCGCCATGGTCCTGGCGAGCCATGTTAATTCCGATGAATCCGGCAGCTTTGCTTCAGAGGAGGCTGGATTGTGCAAGCTCATCCGCAAGTGGAGCATGCCAAGAGTCTCACCGTGGGCAATCATCGGGGCACAAAGGTAGCAGGTCGGCGGAGGCTCGGGCAGATGGCGGCAGAGCAAACCGGTGTGGGGATCTTCAAACAGATGCAGACGCCCGGTTCGAAGCGCCCAGCACTCATCAGACGCCAAGAAATCCTGCTCATTCTGGTGCGGTTCTCCCCATCTCATGACGACCTCTAGGTGGTTTCTGGATGCGGAGTACACAAACAGGGCACCCGAGCTCGCCGGAATGAGTGTTTGTGCGAAGCGGGTCGTAACCGCGTAGGCATCTGCCGGGATAGAACTTGCTTGGAGCATGTCGCCCATTTCCGCCAGAAGCCTCAACTCATGCGTCTGTCGCTCCAGTTGCTCGTGGGAGTGCCGTATTGCCTCCTCTGTCAGCTTACGTTCTGTGATCCCCCGCGCGATGCTGGAGACGCCAACAACTCTTCCCTCCCGGTCCCGAACGGGTGATAACGTCAGTGAGACATCGACCTGCGCGCCGTCCTTTCTGGTGTGCACCGTTTCGTAGTTCTCGACCGAGCCCCCTTGCTCTACGCGCTCAACCAGGCGTTGCAGTTCCTCCCTGCGATCGGGCGGAACAATTAGCGAGACAGGGCGGCCAATTGCCTCTTTAGCCGTGTAACCGTAGTTATGCTCAGCAGCTTTGTTCCAGCTCAGGATCGTGCTGTCCAGACCTTGTCGCATTATGCTGTCTGCCGAGGATTCAATGACCGCTGCTGCTGCCAGAATCGTCTGTTCTGAACGCTGCAAGCGGCGGACCATCCATGTGACCACAAGGCCCGCACCGCAGAATAGAAGCAATGGGACCAGGTTTCCCGGATCAGCAATCGCAAACGAGTGCAGGGGCGGAAGTAAGAAATAATCTACCATCGCCACACTGAGCAGTGTCGCCAACACTCCCGGCCCAATTCCCCCGGTCGCACTGGCAAAGACGGCGAGGAAGAACAGGAGAAACTTGAACTGCTGACGCAGCGGAGGAATGAGGAGCGTCAAGAGTAACGCTATCGTGACACTGATGGCTGCGAGCGCGTATGCTCTGAGGACTCTCATCGTTGTGTCCTACACATCCGTTGCTGGCGTTCCGTTTGTAAGTAAGTCCATCCAAGCGTACGCCAAAATGGAGACCAAAATCAACACCTGTAAGGTCTCACTCGTGTGATATATATCGAATGTAGATATCTTTACATATGGTGATAGTTAATCAATAAGTGCCCACACGGATGGGACAGTCGCAGCCGGGGCCTCTGGTGCCGTCTCTGGGAGTGGTTCAGACTCACGGAAATGGTCGCCAGGGGTCCTTTGAGCATACCGCACTCCGATTCTCGGCCCGGATCGAGCCCTCCTGGCACTGGTCCCTCAGCGAATCGCAACCCATCAATCCAGACAGATATATTTTCCTGTTAACCCGGAACGAGACTCCCCGGAAGCCTATGCTAACCAGGAGGGTAAGACAGAAGTTTAGCTTTCCCTTGTTTCAGGGCCGGTAGGTGTAGCTACCGGCCTCCCTTCTACACGGAGGCAGAGAAACAGGGGATACGGGAAGGCTGAATGCGTACCGTAATTAGATCCCATCGACAACTGACCGCATTTGGATTGTTCCCGCAATCGAACTGGGAGCTCATTGCCTCACGGCTCACAAGCTCCTGAAGGACGATTAATCAGGCAGTATTTACCACACCTCGTATCCCTTGCCGGTCGCAGTAGCGGTGATGAGCCCATAGACCAATGGCAAGCCCCCTGCGGGGTCTGGTATCCGTAATACCGCGGTGGCGGACAATCCACCAAGCCTGGCAGGCTCAACCTGCCCCGTGGAGTGAATGGAACAGATGAGGGTATGCTGCAATCATAAATCCAGGCTCTGTCAACCCCGCAACCTGGTGGCAGGCAGCTACAATTCCCTCCTGGATGATGCGTCCTCTACTGAACAGCCTGTGAAGCCAAGCAAGGATTAGTGACTGCCGCTCATTACCTCGTGAGCGAGCCTTGGACAGTTGTAGCAGGCGGACATAACCCAGAGTTAGCCCAGGCATAGCTTCTACTGCCCAATGGGGGAGGTGTCGGGAATAGATCGACCATGAATGAATACCTTGCTTGGTTCGATGGAGCTTGCGAGCCGGTCAATCCCGGAGGAACCGCCACCTTCGGAGTCATGATCAAGGACAAAGACGGTACCGTCCTCCTGAAGGAACACGGCTTGGTTGGCAAGGGTAGCAGGATGTCCAACAACGTGGCGGAATATGCCGGTGTCCTCCACTTCCTGAAATACCTGAGTTCTCGCCCGCCAAGGCGAGTGACGATCCATGGAGATTCCAACCTGGTAATAAATCAACTCAACGGCAAGTGGCGTGTCCGCAAAGGGCTCTACCTCTCAATCGCCATAGAAACCAAAGAGTTGCTTGCTTACCTGCGTGGGCTGGGATGGCAGATAACCTGCTGCTGGATACCTCGTGAGCAAAATGAGGAATGCGACGCGTTATCGAAGAAAACAGCAGACAAGCCGGATTCGATACACAGCCTTCAAGTCCCAGCCTAAACATTGCAGCGCATCCAGCTTGGGCGCAAGGCCATGGCGAGTTCCTCATGTCAGGATGTCCTTCACTATCAGGTCTGCTTGTCCGATGGCAGCTACATAATGGAAATGGACTCCACCCTGGGGTCCGGTCTGGATCCCTCCCCATAAATCCATCCCTGCCTGGTAGAAGTGTCTCATGACGTGCTGTCCTGCCGGCAACCCTTCGAGTACCCGTCCCGATCAACTCAATCTTCTTCCCAATTAACAACTCACATCGCGCTGGTGAAAGTCAGCGCATGTGCCACAAAGGAGGTCCTGTGTTCGTTGAACTCATGCCACTTCTTGCCGGCCGCACTGTGCTCATCACGGTCGCCAAGGTGGATGACAAGACAATTCGTGTTAACGTCATACCAGCCCTGGCGAAAGCCGACGAGAACCCGGCTCTAACCACCCCGCTTACCTATACCGGCCCGCCCGAGGAACTCGATGCTGAACTCGGCAAGCATTTGGCCGGCTACGTTCAGACCCACCAGCAAACCGCCAGCACACTGGCCGAAGCCAAGGCTACCCTGGAGGCTGCCGCCAAGGCAGCACAGGAGGAAGCGAAGCGGAAAGCCGAGGAGCGCAAGAAGGTGACTCAGAAGCCACCTGACAAGGGAACCACTGTATTGGCGACTGAGCCTGCCTCAGCATCTTCATCCCCAACTCCTGCCGAGGCCGCTCCCTCTTCGCCATCGACGGGGACGCTCGGGCTGTTCCCACTTACAACGTCCGAACCCGCTCCAACTCAATCGAAAGGAGGTCTCGCACTCTGATGGAGAGCCACGTCCTGTCTCGTATCTTCGAATTCAACGGTGTGAGGCTTCCGGACCCGGATCCAAAGCTTTCTCCGGAGGAAGTTCGCAACCTGTACGCGCATCAGTACCCAGACATCGCCACGGCCTCGATCACCGGGCCAGAGACTGTCGGAGACAAGCTGCGCTATCAGTTCACGCGAGCCATCGGCTCGAAGGGGTAACCAGATGAGCCGAAATCCCAAAAGCAAGGAGGTGACGAAGCGTGCGGTCCTGGCGGAACTTGAAAGACTTCGCCAGGGCCGCCACGCCCGTTACCAGACACTCCTCGGGAGGTTTGCGAGATGCCAGGAACTGCAACAAGCCGCCGCTCTTTGCGCTGCCGCAGTCGACGCCAGCGCTCGCACTTACAACCGCACGCCACTCGCTGCCCCGCCCGGCTGGCTACCTCCGGTCAGTTGATGGCTCTGGGAAGGGGTCTCGTAATACCACGACTCGACGCTGCCCCGCTTGTCCATCGGTTGGTAGCCGATGACCGCCTGGCTGTAATGCTGGCCAAGGCTCTCGTAGAGCTGGACATTGCTGTCCCTGGAGATTGGAAAAGGGCGGAACGCGACCCAACATCCTTCATCAGGATTACCCTTGAGCGATTGATCAAGGCTCATGGTGGCTCAGCCATCCGGCACCGGTTCCTGCTTTCCGCCGTGATCAGCAACACTCCCTGTGACTGGGCAGAGCGCGATGAAACCAGGCCCAACCAATTGTTCCTCATCGTCGAGCCTTCTGAGGCAACCTGTAGTTGTGCGACCTTTGGGCCAACGTTGCAATTGCTGGAGAGCGTCCACCCGCAACTGCCAGCCACATTCTTCCACCTCTTCATCGGAGCCCTCAATCGCTGGCTCAGGATCTACGACTTCAGGGATGCTGAAGAACCGGCTGAGACTCTGCGGGAATGGGCCGCCCAGGAACCGGACGCTGACCAGTATGAAATCCCGGATGTCGAGGGATCCATTCCACCATGCATGCGCGAGACGGCGCTGGATGAAGGTGAGCTTGCTCACCTCAAAGACAGGATCAACGATCCACTCGCAATGAAGCTGGTGGAGGCCGCACTCAATCTCGACCGTGTATCCGCTCAAGCGGAGCGACCCGAGCTTGACGACGATATCGGCCAACAGCTTTCGGACTGCAATCCGGCACTACCGTGCCTGCTGGCCGTGTTTGCCGAAGCCGACCCGATTGCAGCTTCGTTTGACGAAGGGCCGAGGGAATGATGGAAGTGACACCAGAGCCCAATCTCATCATCCCATTTGATCCCACGAATACGAAGAGCGTTCGTGGTGCCTTCCAGGTGTTCGGGGTGGCCTGCCAGACCATTGCCGCGGCAAGCCGATTGGTGGATCTCATGCCGGGCAACGACCAATGGATCATTTCAAGGTGAGAACCATGCAAGCCTACGTCAACATCGGAGCTAACATCGAATTCAGGCTCAGCGAAGCTGTCCTTGTTTATCGGGGAGGAGGCGATGGCGCCTTCGCGAGCCTGCACCAAGTCAAGCAAGCTGGGGATGGAATTCCTTATCTCACCGCCGATGAAGCCCTAACCACGGCCTTCCTGCGCACTCTTGCCCAGGGCCTCGGAGCACAGGTCAAGCCTGAAATCCTTCCCGATAACGTCCTGGTGCGCACTCCTGACATGTTGGTTTGGTGGTCACGGCCGCGACGGCGGGTCATGTTCTTCGGAGGGACGGATGAAGAAGCGCGGAAGCTTAACGGTCTCATCTTCCCTCATCCGGCGCTGATCTTCAAAGTTGCAGGCAGGGACCTCTTTCTGCGGGCGATGGCGACGAATTCACGGCCGGGCCCAGATACGCCCCTGAAGACCGCTCCCTATTGGAACACAGACAGTCGAGGCTTGGTCTGTGCCGGCAGCATGCGCGTGCCGGAAACTTCTGAGGTCGCGTCGATACCACAGTGGGAAGACGCATTCTTTCAATCCCAATTCACACACGCCGCAGGCGCGGTGCGGCTTACCAGCCACCCTGAAGGCTTCATTGGGTTGTGGAGAATTCTTATTGGCAAGAAGCGGTTCCCAGTTCAGTACCTGACCGATGCCGGCGAGACGCTACAAGAATTCGTCGCACGCGGAAACGAACGTTGAGGAGTTGGTCATGGAGACACACCGCATCCATCCGGAGTTGCTCGAACGGCAGGTCCGCGTGCTGGTAGTGGGTTGCGGAGGAACAGGCAGCGCGGTAATTGCGGGATTGCCTTATCTGCATCAGTCGCTTGTGGCCCATGGTCATCCTGGAGGACTGCATGTCACGGTTGTGGACGGCGATACGATCTCTCCCGCCAACTGCGTCCGCCAACCTTTCGCTCGGTCGGAGATCGGCCTCAACAAGGCGATAGTTTTGGTCAACCGGCTGAATCTGTTCTGGGGACTGAAGTGGGAAGCGATCCCTGCTTACTTGCGCCCGGGAACCTTTATCTCGCGCAGTTACTCTGGCGATGACCTCCGTGCTCACATCGTTGTAGGATGCGTGGATACGCGGGCAGCGCGGGCTACCATCCGTGATGCGGTTGGGAATTGGAGCACGGTTTCGTACTGGCTCGATTTGGGCAACAATGCAGATAGCGGGCAGTTCATCCTGGGCGAACCGCTCAATGAGCGGAATCGCAGGGCAAAACTCCGCCCGAGGTCTGCGCCGGAGCTCTTTCCTGAGATAGCAGATCCGAATCTCGACAACGACGGAGAACCGAGCTGTAGCTCCGCTGAGGCACTGGAGCGCCAAGAACCTTTTGTTAACTCGACCCTTGCGCAACACGCCCTAGCATTGCTGGCGCGGTTGTTCCGGTACGGGACGGTTTGTTATCACGGCGGTTTCATCAGCCTCTCAACAGGCGTAAGCGGTCGTCTGCCGATTGATGCCTCTTTGTGGAGGCGACGACGGCGGCGGTGCAAGAGTGAACTGAGCGGGGCATGAGGCCCCCGCCGCGGCGTCGTGTCCAGCCCCACCTACTGCGATTCCTAATCAAGTGCGACGTGCGGGAGCGGCAACATGCACAGCGCCGAAGGCTGGGAAGAGCTCTTGTTGCCGGAGATCGAACGACAGCAACGAATGGGAAAGGAGGTCGCGTTCCGGGGTGACGCGGTCTTTGCCAGGCCGGAGATTTATGAGGCGCTAGAAGAGCGCGGCGTAAAGTGCGCCATCCGCATGCCTGCCAACGAGAACCTGGAACGGGATGTCGCCGAACTGCAACCGCGTCCTGTGGGAAGGCCCAGTGTGAAGCCGTTGGCGGAGTACAAGGGCTTTCTCTATCAAGCGGCCAGTTGGAAGACGGCCCGGCGGGTGGTGGCAAAGGTGGAGCATCATGCGGGAGAGTTGTTCCCGCGCTGCCAACCGGATAGCGCCCCGCAGCGGGGAAGCAAACGGGTCGCAGGAAAGAGGGGGCGGAGCGGTGTCTGAGAAATCGCTTGGAATGAGGCGCTTCGGGAGTCTCCCTGCCTGGAGGAGGCAGAGCTGGCCTCCTTCGCTGGGCTGCCGGAGTCGCCCGGGATGGAAAGGACCAAAGAGACGGCTGCAACGGAGACGGTTGGGCGTAGAATGGATGCCAGGCAGGATGGCAAAACGGAAATCTTGGCTGAACGAGACTACAGGAAACCACAAAGAACGGAAGCAAGTTGTGGCGCCGCCTTCTCAAGTGAGGTGTTCGATGTGTTCGCTGGTCAGCCCAATCCGCATCTCACTCCAAAACATCCTGTTGGCCACTGATTTTTCTTCTTGCTGGGAGACGGCCCTATCGTATGCCACCGACATGTCCCGGCGTTACGGCGCCACGCTGTACACGGTGAGGGTAGTCCCTGCGGAGATTAGCGATGATGTGTATCCACCAGACCCGTTTTACCTCAGGCATTCCGCTGAGAACAAGATGGCAAACCCTGTAAAGTCCGATCTCTTCCGGGGAATCAAGCATCACGAATTGGTCAAAGAAGGCTTTGGCTTCATTATACCTTCCACCCTGGGATATCCGCGCATCTGCCGTGGGTCACGCCTCACCAGGTGCTTTGCCATGCCCGGTGCCCCGTCTTGACGGTGCGGGATTGATTTTTTGACAACTTGTTCCACGCAAGCCATTGCAGAGGAAACCTCTCAGGATGAGTGATACCCGCAAGGAGACAGAAAAGAGTCGGCGGAGAACCCCGCTGTTACAGCGGATAGCCTCCCTCCGGTCACGTGAGGATCAGCTATTCCTCGTTCTAACGCTGGCGATCGGTGCTTTGACGAGCCTGGCGGTTGTCGCTTTCATCTTGCTCACTGAACGACTGGGAATGCGGCTCTATCCCGTGGGCAGCGCTTCCTGGCGACGGGTGCTTACCCCGGTCGCGGGCTCGCTGGGCGTCGGGTATCTGCTGTACCGCTACTTTCCGTACGCTCGAGGCAGCGGCGTACCGCAGACCAAAGCTGCGCTCTTCGCCCGCGAAGGTGTGATTACCCTACGCACGGTCTTCGGAAAATTCTTTTGCACCTCAGCCACACTTGCCAGCGGAATCCCGCTGGGGCGCGAAGGACCTGCCGTCCAAATTGGCGGTGGCATTGCCTCGGTGCTGGGCCGTCGTCTGGGACTGCGACCCGAAAAGGTAAAGGCGCTCCTACCGGTCGGAGCTGCGGCAGCAATTGCGGCCGCGTTTAATACTCCGCTGGCGGCAGTGCTGTTCGCGCTCGAGGAGGTCATGGGCGATCTCCACGCACCGGTGCTAGGCTCGGTGGTGCTGGCCTCAGGGACTTCCTGGGTGGTGCTACGCCTGCTTCTCGGCAATAACCCCCTCTTCAATGTGCCGCAATATCGACTGGTCCATCCCCTGGAATTCGGGGTCTATGCGGTGCTCGGCGTGGTCGGCGGTCTGGTGTCGGTTGCGTTCACCAAGCTCCTGCTGGGCATGCGGGAGCGCTTCCTCCGGTTCCCGAAGAAGACCGTATGGTTCCAACCCGTGGCGGGCGGGTTGATGGTGGGGCTGATGGGCTGGTTTGTGCCACAGGTCATGGGCGTGGGTTATGGGTATGTCGGCGACGCCCTGAACGGAAGGATGGCGCTCAAACTGATGGTCCTACTGGTGGTCCTGAAACTCTTGGCTACCACCACCAGCTATGCTTCGGGCAACGCTGGCGGGATTTTCGGACCCAGCCTGTTTATCGGCGCCATGCTGGGAGGAACGGTAGGAAGCGTAGCGCATCGCTTGTTGCCAACCTATACCGCGACAGCCGGGGCCTACGCTCTAGTCGGCATGGGTACGGCCTTCGCGGGTATCGTGCGTGCCCCCATGACCTCCGTGCTGATGATCTTTGAGACGACACGGGACTATACAGTCATCGTCCCTCTGATGATTTCCAATCTGGTGAGCTTCTTCATTTCCTCCCGGTTGCAACCGGAACCCATCTACAGCGCCCTAGCGTCTCAGGACGGCATCCACCTGCCCACGGCCGAGACGCGCCAGCACCATGATCAGCGTCAGGTAATGCACGCGATGCATCCCGCGGTGGAGGTTCTGCCCGCGCAGGCGACGGTCGCGGAAGCCCTGGAACGGGCTGGATCGAGTGCATTCGGAGCTTGGGTGGTGACCGATCAGCGAGGAGTGATAGGTGTTATCAGCCTGGCAAAGCTCGAGCGAGAGCTTGCGGAAGGCGCTGCTGCCAAGCGGTTAGGTGAGCTTGTGGATGCAAGCTCTTTTCCGCACGCCCACCCGGACCAGACGCTTGATTTGGTGCTTGAGCGCATGGGCGCGGCCCGGCTCGAACTCTTGCCCGTCGTTAGCCGCGGTGACATACACAAGCTCGAAGGCGTCATAACCCTGCGCGATGTTCTGAATTCGTTTGGTGTCGGTCCGCACGGCCCAACTTGACACTCCGCATAGGAGTATCCAATCATCAGCCGTTTTCCGACAACCGGTACCTGTCCAGTGATTTCTGTACCCACTTTCGTTTCGTGGCATCAGTTACAGTTAGATGCTCAATTGAGCTGGACCGAATCCGCCTCTTCTATTGCGACTTCAGCCAAGAAGGCTAGCTAGTCTGCAATCTTGCATTTTTCTGCCGTGGTACGACAAGCAGACTTGGCTTTTGTTTGTGCTCGCCGGAGCCCAAAGTTGAGATGACCTTTCGGCCGCGTGAATGTTAATTGGGAACAGCACCACTGGCCTTGAGTCATTTGCAGTCTTGCCCGTGAGCAAAACCGTTCAAGAGCCAGACCACTCACGGCCATCTTGTGCTCGCTTTTTCTGCCCCATTTGGTGCGCGGGACATACGAGTTGGTGTATGACGATGGACTTGGCTCTCGCGTCATCTCGCGCCGGATTGCACCGAGTACTCATAACTTCTGGTATTTGAGTTGTATGGGGCTATCCAGTGGAATTGCGCAAAAGTGGCCCACGCCTTGCTTGAAGCAGAAGAGAAAGAAATTCATAAGGAGGTCGAGACCTAGCATGAAGAAACTCTTGGTATTGCTGTTCATGTTCGCGATTGCATTCTCGCTGGCTATGCCGGTGTTCGCACAAGAGACTGAGACGAAGACTGAGACGACCACCACCACCACCACGAAGCTGGTGCCGCTTCATGGCACCGTAAGCGACGACGGGAAAACATTCACCGATGACAGGGACCAGAAGGCTTGGACGGTCCAGAATCCGGAAGCGCTCAAGGGTCATGAAGGTCATCACGTCAGCGTAAGGGCCCACGTCCATGCGGACAAGGGTGAGATCCACATCGTGTCGGTGAGAATGATGAGAGCGTCACAGAAGACCACGACGAAGACTGAGACAAAAACTGAAACCACTCCTGCGCCCCCGCAGTAACCTTCGCTCCCAGCTTAGCCAGTCTGGATAAGATTTGAGACTGGAATTCTCAAGCCCCCGTACTTACCTACGGGGGCTTTGCTTTTGGTTTTGCCCTTGCCAGGGAATCCCCGCCAAGGAATTGGTTTGATTCTGTGTCAGTGAAGTAACGCTCGGGTGTGTGGAGGAGAGCCGCCGATGATGTAGTGGCTGAAGTCTCCGGCTGGATGGGGAGGGTGAGCCGCGTGAAAACCCGATCCTCCCGAACTCTCGGGAGCACGCATTACGTTGTTTGACTCCCCACAGGAAAGGGGGTTTGGAGCCACAGAATCGTTCGGGGAGCCGGGGTTGGTGCCTGCCTACCAGGCAATCGAAATAGCAGCCTAAAACCCCCTTCCTCTGGGAGAAATGGCTGCATCTAATCCTGCCGCGAGGGATATCCATCACACCCTCTCCCCCATCTGGCTGCCTGAACCCCATTTGAGAAGGAAGAGTCCCAACGATCTTCTCCATGATGATCGTACAGGCTCTTCAGAGAAAGGAGGTCCCCGGTGCGCTTTCAGGGCAAAAGTCGGCTCGGCTTCTACCCGCTGCCCTTGTCCGAGGCCCAGCAGATTCACAGGTTCCTCTGGTTTCCAGATGCTCCATCGTCCGCGATCGACCCGTGTGTTGGCGATGGCATGGCCTTCGAGGTTATCACCAGCGGTGCTGAGGTGATTCGCTATGGTATCGAGCTTGATGCCTACCGCGCCGATCAAGCCAGGCAGCGGATTCCCAACGTAGTCCAAGGCAATGCACTGCAAGTGCAGTGCCCGGTCGAGTGCTTTGGCCTCCTGTATTTGAATCCACCCTATGATTGGGCACTCGGGCCGGCTGACAGTCGTCGCACCGAGCAGACGTTCCTGAGCCACACATATCGCTGGCTGAAACCCGGTGGCGTACTGCTATTCGTTATCCCTGGCGACCGGCTGGCCGAGTGTAGTCAGATTCTCTCTACGCACTTCCGCGACGTCCGGGTTTACCGTCTGAAGGCACCTGAGTGTGTGCGCTATAAGCAGGTGGTGGTCATCGGAGTACGACGAAGCCGACGTGAGAAGGAACGCCTTACAGACAGCGACATCACCCGAGCACGGCTTTACTACGCCGGTTTATCAAGGAATCCTTCCCAAATCGCAGTCCTACCTTCTGAGTGACCCAACGTTCGTGTTGTACCGCATCGCGCAACGGTTTGGGTTGCCGGTCGTGCCGGAGTGGGCTGGCTGGTTCAATGAGGAACTCAGCCGCCGTGGAGCGATCAAACCACTTATCGGCCTGGGATGCTCTCCGGCGCTGGTCAACGGCACGAAGAAGTTGTTCCTGAAATGGATTCGACGCGCCCTGCGGCAGAAGCGAATTGAAGTTCCTTCCTGCAATGGGCCGGTCCGCTGGAGCCTGGACAATAGTTTCTTCCAAATCAACCAGAATGACCTGGAGGATGACAACTGCCAGGAGATAAGCGAGCAGACTTCCGCCATCCGGGCGGAGGTGGCACCGTCATGCGAATCGCCTTGAAGGTTTCGAGCAACAACGAGTATTGCGATAGGGGATGTGAACTCGCCCTCGTGAATTTGACCCCTGAACTTGCTGCGCTAGCCCTGCGAAGGATCGACACACTTCGAGAGGAACCTCGACCCGGATATCGATGAGACCTATTATCCGGAATTCCTATTTTGAGGTTCGAGTACCTTTCCGGTGCGGAGCGTGCGATCGGGTCCTGCTTTTTCTATGCTGGACCGCCGGTTTTTCCTTAGCCGGCAGCGGAAGGTCAGAGTTGAACATCACGCGCGCAATCTTCCACGACCCGTCGGCCTGCTTGCGGTAGATGGTTAGGTACTTGCCGCGGTCCTCGATGGGTGCCGCCCTGGGAGGGGTAACAGTCATGGAATAGGTTCCACGATCGTAGGCCAGGTTCCCTTGCCCCTCGATTTCCAAACTCTGCTCCTGGAAGTTGGAAAACGGCGGGAAAGCCTCATCCCAGGCCTGGATGGCGGCCTTGCCCTGGAGCGCCGCCTGGTTGGGCGGCAACTGGATGGCGTCCTCGGTATAAAGGGCCAAATCCCCCTTCCAGTCTTTGGCTATCATCATCATCAGATCGGTCTCACCCGCCTTGCGAATCGCCGTTCGGTCGGCCTCGGACAGTCCGGCTGGTCGCTGGCATCCGACACTGAAGCCCAGGCAGATCGCCATGCCCATCATCAAAACAAGTCGCTTCTCCATTGCATTTGCCTCCTCTCCGGGTGTTCGTCCGGGAGCCCTCGGTGGTTACGAAGATACACCCGGAATTAACTTTTTGGCTCTCGTCGGTGGAAATTGTACTCTCATTTGCGTCCAACGGAGTTCAATTCTTTCTTCAATCGGCAACATCGGCTCCGAACTGTCCATCCAGAAGTCCTGCAAACCCGTTCTCGCCGCTTAAGGAGGAGACTTTGCCCAAGCTGGAAAATATCGCCGACTACTTGCGTGCCAATGCCCAAGAGTTAGGGAACCGAATCCTTGAATCGTACCCGCCCCTTCACGCCATCGACGACCCACCGTCACCAATGATTGGCAAGCTCCTTCGGAAACCTTATCCGGCTCAGACCCTCGCCATCATGGGCCTGGTCCGGCGCTGGCAGCAGGCCCGCGCAGGGGCGGTGATCGCGGAGTGTGGTACGGGCAAGACACTGATCTCGCTGGCTGCCGTTCAAACCCACGCTGAGGACCGATCTTGTACGGCTCTTGCAATGGTCCCCCCGCAATTGGTCGAGAAATGGTGCCGAGAAGCGATCCTCACGCTGCCGCGTGTTCGCGTGTTCATCGTCGACGGGCTACGGACGCCAACCAACTCCAACAGTCACCACGGCGTGAACGAAGTCAAGCTACGGAACAAACGCATCGTACGCGAGGGATTGCGGACCAGCTTG
>Ga0208687_1001003_pt1 | contig 14412 bp, 14 predicted proteins | sample June2015DPH_6_10_FD_184695 | JGI IMG/M metagenome (GOLD analysis project Ga0208687, IMG submission 184695) | Peatland microbial communities from SPRUCE experiment site at the Marcell Experimental Forest, Minnesota, USA - June2015DPH_6_100... | ecosystem: Environmental > Terrestrial > Soil >...
CTTTTTGGCACCTCAGCTTTCCCGGTTCAATCGCACCACCTGACTTGTGTCACCGGCTTCCTGAAGCATTTCATAGACGGTCCGCTTGGTAATGGGGTGTCGGAGGCTCCCAGCAAGCTCGCGAAGCGGAAGCAAGACGAATCGTCGCTCCGTCATGCGCTCGTGGGGAATATTTAACACCGCCGAGCGCACTACCACGCTCTCGTAAAGCAGGATATCGATATCGATCGGCCGGGGACGTTTGGCAACGCTGGGGCGACGGCCCAGGGCGCGTTCGACGAGCTTCACCGCCTTGAGAAGTTGCATGGGCATAAGGCGGGTCTCCGCTTCCGCCACGCAGTTCACGAACCATGCTTGCGGCCGGAAGTCGACCGGTTCAGTCCTGTAAAAGGACGAAACCCGCCTGATTTCAACCCCCACTCCGGGCAATCGCTCGAGCGCTTTGCGAATGTTGGCCACCCGGTCGCCCACGTTCGAGCCAAATGATAGAAACACCCGCTTCGCCGGATATGGAACGTTCGGTATTGGACTCGGGGTTTGGAGTTCACTCAATTCTGAATCTCCCACGACATGTCACGAACAACGACATGTCATTCCGAGCGAAGCGAGGAATCTCGCACTGCCTTTGTTTCCGGGGCGAGATTCCTCGCTTCGCTCGGAATGACAACGCTGGTTTCTACCGGCCCCGGTTCATCATTCCCCGCTCATTCAAACAGTGATGGCGGAACTCTGGCCGGTGGCTTCAGCTTCAGGTGCTTATAAGCCGGCTCATTGGCCTTGCGGCCCGCTTTGGTGCGGCTGATAAAACCCTGCTGGAGCAGGTAAGGCTCCACCATGTCCACCAGGGTATCCACTTCTTCATTGAGGGTGGCGGAAAGCGCTTCGACCCCGACGGGCCCGCCATTGTAGACGCGAATGATAGTGGAGAGGAAGTTGCGGTCGAGATCATCCAGCCCCTCGTCGTCCACCCCTTCCAGTTTCAGAGCATCACAAGCCACCTGGGGAGTTATGATGCCGGTAGCCTTGACTTCCGCGAAGTCGCGCACCCGGCGCAGCAAACGGTTGGCGATGCGCGGGGTTCCTCGCGCCCGGCGCGCCACCTCTGAGGCCCCCGAATCCTCGATCTGCGCTGCCAGGATGCGCGCCGACCGCATAATGATCTGGCGAAGCTCATCGACAGCATAAAACTCCAGGTGGTAGAAGAGGCCGAAGCGGTTCCGCAAAGGCGCGGAGAGGCTTCCCGCGCGCGTCGTGGCGCCGATCAGGGTGAACTTCTTCAGGGGAATATTGATGGTCTTGGCGAACATTCCCTTGTCCACCACAAAATCTACTTTGAAGTCTTCCATGGCGGGGTAGAGGAATTCTTCGATGTTCACCGGCAGGCGATGGATTTCGTCGATAAACAGGATGTCTCCCTCAGCCAGGTTGGTGAGAATGCCCATGAGGTCGCCGGTGCGTTCGAGCGCCGGGCCGGAGGTCGTCGTGATCTTCGAGCCCATATGGTTGGCGATGATATAGGCAAGGGTGGTTTTGCCAAGCCCTGGCGGTCCGTAAAACAGGGCGTGCTCGAGAGGCTCGTTGCGCTGCCCGGCGGCCTGCAAGGCGATGGTGAGTTTCTCCACCACCTTCCTCTGACCCACATACTCCTTGAGCGTGGGCGGACGAAGGCTGCGGTTAAAGCTTTCCTCTTCTTTCGATATCAGGTCCGGCGATACCAGGCGTTCTCTAGGCATAGCAACAGGTGTCAGGTCTCAGGTGTCAGGTTTCAGGCGCTCTCTCCCACTGTCATTCCGAGCGCAGCGAGGAATCTCGCTCTGATTCTTTTTCCGCCAATCCCCTTGAGCTCAATGCAGAGCGAGATTCCTCGCTGCGCTCGGAATGACATCCCTAGGAAAGCGGTCCCGCAATGCGGGACCGCACTCCAGAGAGCTGTCAACTCTCGTTCCCAGGGTGCAATTGTTCAAACACCCGGCGCAAGAAATCTTCGGTGGTCTTCAGGTTCTTGTGCCTGGAGAAGATTTCATCCACCATCCGCTGGGCTTCCGAGCGTGAGTATTCCAACTGTTCAAGGACTTGGAGCGCCTCCTGCTTGAGTTCGGCGCCGGACTCCTGCTCCACGGAAAGCGGCTCTTCGGTTCGAGCCAGCGCGAACTTTGCCATTTTACCGCGCAACTCGGTCACTATGCGCTCTGCGGTTTTGGCGCCGATAAAAGGCAGCCCCTTCAGGAAATTTGTGTCGCCGCGCTCGATGGCCAGGGCGATTTCGTTCAGCGGCCGCACCAGGCACTTCAGCGCCCGCATGAATCCTACACCGGGAACAGTGGTGAACGTCTCAAAAAATTCCCGGTCGAGAGGGTCGAGGAAGCCGACGAGCTTCGGGGTCAGGTGACCACCGCCCATGCCGCCGTCGATGTAATAGATGGTGTAAAAGGTCAGGGGATTGTGGCGCTCGGGGGGCGGCGCAGATCGCAGGCGCGAAGCAATTCCGGAAGGTACGAAAACCTCGTAGCAGAGCGCACTGACGCGCACCAGCAGCGACTGTCGCTCGATGCGGTCGTAGAGGACTTCACCGGTGATTTCGGAGATCAAGGGTTTTGCTCCTTTTCACGTAGCACAGTGCCACCGCCAGCGCGTCGGCCACATCAGGCGGATACGGGACGCGATGGAGCGAGAAATAATTCTGCACCGCGCGCTGCACCTGGAGCTTGGAGGCATTCCCGTTGCCCGTTATGGACTGCTTCACTCGCTTGGCGGAAAAACTCAGCACCGGGATTCCTGCCAGCCGCGCCGCTAAGCAAATCACCCCGCGGGCATGGCCCATCAGGATCGCCGTCCGAGGGTAATTCGCATGGCTGTAAACTTCCTCCAGGCACATGGCCTCGGGGTTGAATTCCTCGATGACTCGCCGCAGTTCGACGAAGAGCGACTCAAGCCGCTCCGGTAGATTCTCACCGTGGCTGCGCGGCATCCGGATTACGCCGGCTTCAAGGAGATTCACCTCGTTCGCGCGGCAAACGACAATGCCGTAACCAGTGACGTTCAGCCCCGGATCAATTCCAATGACGCGAGTAGGCGACTTGGGGGCGTCTGCCATTCAAAAGGATTGTAGCACGGCGGCGGCGAGAAGAGGGGAGGGCAGAGGGCAAAAGAAGAATAGGTCAAAGGTCAAATGGCAAAGATGGAATCATTGAACCCGAATTCGTAAGTTGAATCAGGTTTCTGGTTTCAGTGAATGGAAAAACCCCTCACCCGCCCTCCTCCGTCGGGCACCCTCTCCCCGGGGAGAGGGCTATCATTTTTGGCGCGCTTCGAAGTCAGGAGGACCGCCCTTTCCCGAGGGGAGAGGGTGGCCCGCTGTCCCGATGCACTTCATCGGGAAGCGGGCCGGGTGAGGGGTCGGTTGTGCGGGACAAAAGGCAAAGGTCAAGAATGAAGTCAAAAGTCAAAAGTCAAAGGTCAAAAGTAAAGGCAAAGGTCAAAAGTAAAGTCAAAGGTCAAAAGTCAAATATCAAATGGCAAATGGCAAAGATGGAGTCACTGAATTTTGCCATTTGGCATTTGAACTTTGACCTGTTCTTCTGCCGGGCCAGAGGCTAGCGCGGCGTGGCGTCGGGCAGGCCGCCGTCCACGGGGATAGTTGCGCCGGTGGTAGGCGTCTGGCGCGTGGCGAAGAAGAGCACGGCTTTGGCGACGTGTTCCCCAGTGACCCTGGCTTTTAAGAGGTTGCGTTTCTGGTAGTATTCCTCCAGGCCTTTATCATCCAGTCCCCGCGCTCGCATGCGGTCAGGTCCAACCTCGGCCCACAAGCCGGACTTGCGCGTCCCGTGAGAGAACACTGCGTCTGGGGAGACCATATTCACACGCACGCCGATTTCGGCCATTTCCAGGCTGGCTATGCGGGCCAGTTGATGGGCAGCGGCTTTGGTGGCGCTGTAAGCCCCGAACTTGGCCCCCGGAGCAAAGACGTTCTTGGTTGAAATCATAACGACGTCGCCGCCGGTCCCCTGATACTTGAAGTGCCGGCCCGCTTCTGACAGCATCAGGAGCGTTCCCTCGATGTTCACCCGTTCCAGTTTCTGGAATACCTCCAGCTTCATCTCTTCCAGGGATGAGACCAGCGCTATGCCGGCATTGACGATGACCAGATCCACGCCGCCCCAGGTCTTGATAATTGTTTCGAACCCTTGCGCGACGGAAGCCGCCTCCGTCACGTCCACCGCAACGCCCAGGACGCGGTCCCCAAAGGTTCCCTTCAAGTCCGTGGCCAGGCTTTCCAGGGCTTGCCCGGGCAAATCGGTGACTGCCACGTGGCAACCGTTCTCGAGTAGGCCCTGGGCAATCGCCGACCCGATTGCTCCCGCCGCTCCCGTGATCACGGCGACTTCCCGCGCCAGAGGCAATTCACTACGCTTTCCGAGCTTGGCGTGCTGGAGGGTGTGGTACTCCATTTCAAAGAGATGGCTTTCGTCGAGGCCCTCGTACGTTCCCATCGCGGCTACCTTAGCTTTGACCGCCAGCGTGTGAGCCGTAATATCGCGGGCGACCTTGGCCGCCTGAACATCCTTGCCGGAACAGATTGCCCCCAACCCCGGCAGCAGCAGCACGCGGGGCAGCGGGTCAAAGGTTGCCAGGCCCTCGGGTAAGTGTGCCGAGTTCCTCTCGATGTAGGCTCTGTAGGCAGCCGCATACTCTTGAAAGGCTGTGGCGAGTTGCTGGCGCAGCCTCGCGGGGTCTTCATAAGCCGGGCTATCGAGCCAGAGGGGCAGGGCCTTGGTGCGAATCAGGTGGTCTGAAGTAAGAGGAGGGGACAAGGCAATTTGCTTGCCCCGGTCGGAGTCAACGAAATCCAGAGTATCGCGATCAGTCAATGACTGAAGGATGACGCGGCGGCAGGGTCGATCGGCGTCCCCGCTGGGTTCGGCAAGCAAGCCACGGACTAAGGGGGCAACGGTGACCAACCTCTTTTCCGCCGCAGAAATCGGCGTCGAAATCTGCACCAGCAGTGGCCGAGTGGCACGCTCGGCCAGGTATTTCTCGGCCTGGGTGACCAGTTCGATGGTGGCCTCGTAGGAGTCGCGCGCGGTCGTTCCCCAGGTGACAAGCCCATGCCGCATCCACACCATGGCCTTGCTGCCCGGGCGCGATTCGTAGGCTGCGGCCGCGGCCTTGGCCAGCTTGAAGCCCGGCTTCACATAGTCGAGAATGATCACATCCTCGCCCAACGCTTCTTCCACGCGCTTCGCAGCTTCGCTCTGATTCGTCAGGGCCAGCATGGCGTCCGAATGAGTGTGATCGATGAACTGGTGGGGCAGAAAAGCGTGCGCCAGGGTTTCAATCGAGGGCGTTGGGGCGTGAGGATTGAACAGATGAGTGCGGAACTCATCCGCCATCGCGGCGTCGGAAAGATCCGCCAGCACGCGAAGTCTCTTGAGGAACTCCAGGTCCACGGCCGAATGCCCCTCAGGTTCGATATCTATCAGGTTGTAGCCCGAGGCTTTCACATAAAGGGCCGGGACCTGCTCGCCCAAAACGTTCGTGGCATAGCCTTTGACGGAGGTGTTGCCCCCGCCGTGAAGAACCAAGCTCTCCTCAGCGCCGAGCAGGCGGCTGGAATACGTCCGAAGAGCCAAATCTTCACCCCACCTGGGAGCGTACTGTGCTACGAGTCGGCTTGCTTCTTCGTCTGACCAGCGGTTTTCCATAGGCTTTGATTGAGAAGACGAAAAGCAGAAGTCAGGAGTCAGAAGTCAGGAGTCAGGAGGCAATGCGCAGGGCGATGGCCCCACCGAGAACAACGCGAATTAGATCGTCTCCGAATTCTTGCTTACACCGGCTAACACCAAGAATTCATCCGCCACTGACAACTGACCGCTGACTACTGACAACTGAATCCTGAATCCTGAATCCTGAATCCTTTCTTCACCGCCTCCAGCATGAATTTGGCATTTGCCTCCGCCGCCTTGCCATCGAACACCGCGCTGCCAGTCACGATCAAGTCCACGCCCAGGGCGGCCACGTCGGCGATGTTGTCGCGGGTTATCCCACCATCGACGCCCAGCAATATTTTGCGGCCTGAGTCGGCGATCATGCGCTTTACCTTCTCAACTCGCCCTCTGGCGGAGGGAATGAATTTCTGCCCACCCCAACCCGGGTTGACGGCAAGGAGCAAAATCAATTCCAGCTCATCGAGCAGAGGTTCGAGCACTTCGAGGGGCGTGCCCGGATTCAACCCCACGCCCCGCACCAAGCCCCTTTCGGGGTCGTTGGCGTTTTTCATCATGCGCATTTGCTGCAGAACCCGGTGAACATGAGAGCAAGCTTCGGGATGAATCGTGATCATGTCGGCGCCTGCCGCAACATAGTCCGCCACCTTATTCAGCGGCTCGGCGATCATCAGGTGGACGTCCTTCAGCAGGGGAGTCTTGAGCGCCTTAATCAGTGGCGGGCCCACGGTCATCATGGGGCAGAAGCAGCCATCCATGACGTCCACATGGGCCACTTGGACGCCGCTGCGTTCAAGGAGGGCTAACTCCGATCCTAGCGAAAGGAGGTCAGCCGTCAGGATGCCTACACTCACTACGGGAGACGACTCACGCAGAATCTCGAATGCGGTTGAAAAGCTCATAAAATCTCCGAAATGGGAAAGGCGTGTCACGCAAAGCCGCAAAGGCCGCAGAGCAAGTCTGGAGTGCGGCAGCTTGCTGCCGCTTTGGTCCCGCGAGCTTGCTCGCGCCCTCACTCCCCCACACACCGCGCCACCGTGCAAGGCCAGCAAGCTGGTCCCGCCGAGCGGGAAAAAGCGGCAGCAAGCTGCCGCACTCCAGAGCGGGGCAGGGAACAGGCCTGCCTCTAGCTTGTAAACACCCCTTTCTTCTCGTGCTTCAAGGTTTCGTACAGCTCGAAAGCCTGCTGGGGCATCATCTGCTCGTGGACCACTTTTCCCACCGCCTGGATCATGGCGGTGGGAGCGTCGGCTTGGAAGATGTTGCGGCCCATGTCCACGCCCGCCGCGCCCTCGCTTATGGCGCGATAGGCCATGGTGAGCGCCTCGAGTTCGGGCAACTTCTTACCGCCCGCCATAACGATGGGAACCGGGCAGGAAGCCGTCACGGTTTCGAAACCCTCCTCCACGTGGTATGTCTTCACGAACTGGGCGCCCAACTCCGCGCAAATCCGGCACGCCAAGCGGAAGTACTTGGCGTCCCGTACCATGGCCTTACCCACCGCCGTAACGCCCAGGACGGGAATCCCGTAGCGCAGCCCTGCGTCCACCAGCCGGGTCAAGTTGTTGACTGTCTGGGTTTCGAACTCGCCGCCGATATACACCTGCACAGCCAGCGCCGACACGTTGAGCCGCGCGGCATCTTCAATATCCACCGCAAGCTGCTCGTTCGAGAGCTCTTTGAGGATGCTGGGTCCGCCGCTGGCCCTCAGCACCACGCCGGAAGTGAATGAGGAGGGAACAATCGCCCGCAGGATGCCACGGGTAAGCATCAGGGCATTGGTATAAGGCAGCAAGGGGAGGATGTTGACGTCAATCCGCTCGAGGCCCGTGGTGGGACCCTGGAAGTATCCGTGGTCGATGGCCAGCATAACGGTCCGCCCGCTGCTGGGGTTGAAAATGCGCGCCAGCCGGTTCTGCATTCCCCAGTCCAGCGCTCCCGATCCCTTCAGGAAGAACGCCTGGTTCTTGGCGGGGATATCCAGATAGAATTCTTTGGTCTCTTTTACGTTATCAACGTCAGCCATGTTTTCTTTCTCCTTTAGAGTGTTGTCACAAGTCAGTCAAGAGTCGAAAGTCGAAAGTCGAAAGTCGAAAGTACAAACATGACCCCCAAGAGCGGTCGAGAGTAAAGCCGCGCAGGTCGGTCGTATAAATTGCGATTGCCCTCTGACTTCCGACTTTCGACTCTTGACTCTCGACTCTTGACTCTCGACTCTTGACTCTTCAAGCCAAGTGAAAGACCTCTTCCAAGCGCAGGAAGCCCTCATCCGGGCGCCGGCCTTCCAGGTTCTCGAAAAAGGCCGCCATGTCTCGCTGCCAGCGCTCATTGACTTCTCGCTTCGCCATACCCGCCAAGGCGCTCTGATAGTCCGGCGTTTCAAAGTACCCCACCAGCATGCCATCGTCGCGCAGAAAGAGCGAATAATTATGCCAGCCGGTCTCCCGGAGGGCCGCCAACATATCAGGCCAGACGGCTTTGTGACGCTCCTTATATTCTGCCAGTCGCTCCGGTTTCACCTTCGACAAAAAGCAAACGCGCTCCATTATGATCTCCTTTGATCCTCAAGTCTTCCACACTGGTTTGCCCGTGCAGGTCCGTATCGGCGGGGTCGCTGGAGCCTGGGAAAGAGAGCCCACCGCAAGAGTCACCCCGGCCTTCTCAATAAAAGATCGACGGCTAACCCCGCTCATGGCTGCCTCGATAACTCGTGCATACCAGCCGAAACCGCTTAGTTAACCACAGATTCATCGCTCTTGCCAACTGCTAAGAAACGAGAGTCCGTTGACTCGAGTAGGCATCAAGTTTTAGAATTCGGGTCAATTCCCAGGACTCCTTGGAGGTAAAGATGATGCGGAAAAAAACCTTATGGTGGTGGGTGGCGGCAGCCGGCACTGTGCTGGCATTTATCCCGGTGATTCTCGCGCAAGCAGGCGGCCAAGCGCCGATCTACCTCGATCCGAAGCGGCCGGTCGAGGAGCGGATCGATGACTTAATGAGCCGGATGACGCTCAAGGAAAAAGTAGGGCAGCTCAATTTACCTTGTGTTTATGTTCGTGAACTGGGGACAGACATTCCCTCCAAGACGGAGGCGTGCAAGAAATTCACGGCCGGAACATATACCCAGGAAATCGGTCCGGCCTGCGGTTTCTTCACGCTCGCCAATGAGATTCTGCACGAAGGCGCGCGCCAGCAAGCGGAATACTTTAACGAGCTGCAAAAAATCGCACTCACCCAGACGCGCCTGAAAATACCGCTCATGCAGGACGAAGAAGGGACGCATGGCGCCATGTTTCCGGGTGGCACGGTTTTCCCGGAGGGCCTGGCCGTGGGCAGTTCCTTCGACATGGATCTGGTAAAGGCGATCTACGCGGCGGCAGCGGCGGAGGCGCGCGCGGTCGGTATCCACATGCTTTCCACACTGGTGATGGAAGTGGATCGCGATCCGCGCCTGGGCCGAAACGAGGAAGCCTACACCGAAGACCCTTACCTTTATATGCGCCTTGGCGAGACCATGGTGCGGGCGACGCAGGGTTCCGACATCTCTGCCCCCGACAAGGTTATCGCGGTGCTGACGGATTTTCCCACGCAAAGCGAACCCTCGAGTGGCCTCGAGCGTGGAGCGATTGAGGTATCGGACCGTTCCTTGCGCGAGAACTTTATGCCGCCCTGGATCGGAGCAATCACCAAAGCCGGGGGCTTGGGTGTGATGGCGGGTTATCCGGAAGTCGAGGACGTGCCGGCGCACGCCTCAGTGAAGTGGATGAACGATGTCTTGCGGCAGGAAATTGGTTTCAAAGGAGTGGTGGAGAGCGAAGGCGGCGGCTTCTCCACCCTGATCTACGAGCACATCGTTCCCACCCAAAAGGAAGCTGGACTGCTGGCCTTGAGGGCCGGAGTCGATTTGGATATCACCTACGAGCCTGCCTACATGGGGCTATTGGTCGAGAGCGTGGAAGAGGGTCGAGTCCCCATGGCGCTGGTGGACCGCGCTCTGCGCAGAGTTCTGGAGCTGAAGTTCCGCCTGGGCCTCTTTGAGAATCCGTATGTCAATGTGGACCGCGCCGTCCAGGTCGTGCACTCGCAAGCGAATCAGGACCTGGCTCTGCGCGCCGGCCGCGAAGGAATTGTGTTGCTGAAGAATGATAAGAACCTGTTGCCGCTCAAGAAGGATTTGAAATTGGTAGCGGTGATCGGTCCCAACGCGGACGACGTGATGAACCAACTGGGCGATTATTCGCCGCAGAGAATTCTCCAGCACGTAACCACCGTGCTCGAGGGAATTAAAGCCGTGGTCTCGCCTCAAACCAAAGTCACCCAGGTGCGCGGCTGCGAAATAACCGGCACGGACAAGAGCGGGTTTGCCGAAGCCGTGCGGGCTGCGAAAGGGGCGGACGTCGCCATTGTGGTGGTCGGCGAGAGGCAGCATATGACCAACGGGGCGGACCTTCAGGGCAGCCCCACCGATGGTGAAGGGCACGATGTGGCGAGCCTGGATCTGTCGGGAGTGCAGGAGGACCTGATCCAGGCGGTCTTCGAGACGGGAACTCCCACCCTCGTGGTGCTCATCAACGGCCGGCCGCTTTCCACGCGGTGGACGTCCGAACACGTGCCCGCCCTGGTGGAGGCCTGGGAACCCGGCGAGCGGGGCGGGGAAGCGGTGGCCGACGTGCTCTTTGGGAATTACAACCCCACCGGACGGTTGGCCATCTCGGTGCCCCGGCACTCCGGCCAGTTGCCGGTCTACTACAACTACAAACCATCGAAGGCTTATTGGATCAACGGTGGCTGGACCAATCATAGGGGGTACGCCGATATGCCCGGCACACCGCTCTACCCTTTCGGGTACGGGCTGAGCTATACCAATTGTGAGTATAGCAATCTGCACATCGAGCCGGCGGAGATTCATCCGGGCGGCGAGGCGCGCGTGGCCCTGGACGTGAAAAACACAGGTGACCGCGCCGGTGTGGAAACCGTGCAGCTCTACATTCACGAGCAGTACGCCCCCGTTTCAACCCCGGTCAAGCAACTCCGGGGGTTTGAGCGAGTGGCGCTTGAACCTGGTGAAACGAAGACCGTAACCCTAAAGCTTACCCCGGAAGATCTCCAGTTGCTCGATATCGACATGCGCTGGCGGGTCGTGCCGGGCGATTTTGAGATCATGGTAGGAAAGTCGTCGGCGGATATACCCCTCCAAGGAATACTGAAAGTGACGCCGTAGCGAGCGAGGAGCGTAGTGGGTGGGTGGCGCATACGTGCCGCCGTTTGGCATGTATGCGATCATGGCACCCCTCATTGCCGCCCCCGGGGCGCCAGTGCATTCCAACCCAATTACCAAGGGGGCGCATACATGAAAGGCGGTGTATGCGCCACCCGCGTTCATATGACTCTACGTGCTACCCCGGCGATGGAAGCGGGCGTTGCGGATCACATCTGGACACGCGGGTGGCGCATACGTCCCAACGGTTTTTGTCGGGATGTATGCGACCCTCGGTATGTCGATGTCATCACAGCATTTCGTCCATGCCCAAGGTCGAACCGTCATTCCAGAGATAGAACCTCCCCGCCGCGGCGGGACCACGGCCAGTCGCCCGGGTACTTGACCGCGCCTCGTTTCACGGGATTGTTGTGCGTGTAATTCAATTTCTCATCTCGCTGTTGACTTTCCGGTTAGAGAGCGGAGGTGATGTCGGTCTTCTTGAAATCCTCCCCTTTGAAGAGGAGAACCTCGCCGGTGATCTTGGCGAGCGCATAGGCGAAGCAATCGCCGAAATTCAGCCCGGCGGCGTGGCGGCCCTTGCCGAAGTCAAGGAAAGCCTGCCGCGCCAAGTGCGCCTGCTCGACGGTGACAGGTTCGATGACGATGCCAGCTCTGCGGAAAAAAGGGCGATTATTTACTTGACAAAAGTAACTTCATTTCAGAGCCACGTGCCTGAACTAATGAGTGTTGCCAGGTCTTTTTGGCACTTGTATGCTTTGGGTACTTTGGGTAGAATTTCGCTACGTATGCCGGATCACGAAGAGGCTCTAGATCGAGAGCACGTGCAAACCAAAGAGCACATCCCACCCCACCGAGGATTTCAATGAAAGGTCTATCCAGGAACCTCTCAATGTTGGAAGCGTTGGGTATTATAGACAGTTGGCGTTTAGCTCGGGCTCGCATCTTCTTTATTTTTGGCCAAAAAGATTTGGAACGACGCTGGATATTCTTAACTTCAGCTAAAGAAATCTCCCCCGGAATTGGCCTAGTTGGATTTAGATTTGCTTCGGGGCACCAAAGCCGAATTATCTTGTCTAATTCAGGGTCAATATCGTTGCGAGACTCTAATTCAGGATCGGCACCTATCATTTTTGGAAAACGCTGGGACTCTTTTATTGCAGTGAAACGTGTTGACGGTTCGCAGCTATTTTTCTGTTGTCCCCGATTACGCAATATTTCCGTAACAAAAACTTGACGCTGTTTTGATTTATGCAAACTTGATTGTTTTCGTTTCATTCCACACACCTCGAAGGAAGTTACTAGAGGTGTAATCTGACAGGTGTGGCCTAGCTTACCTCGCTCCTATTGCCTGGTCCTTACTTCTAATTATCCTTACTGGCCGTCCGAGTCATGGCCGTGCAAAACGTAGACTTTCTTGTATTCGTCTTCGTCATTCAGAAATACTATGTGCACAAATTCTTCCTGGGCGCACATCCTAGACACGCTGGGAGTAAACCAGAGCCTCTCCATAGCCTCGTTTACATCCCGGCCTTCGATATACAAGTCTGCGGCGTCATCCCCAACCGTCCTTGCCGTGACGAATCGGTCTTCCTGCTCGAATTCGTGATTCAGGGTCACAGCGAAGTCCCTTCTGAGTTCTGCTGGGGTCTTGTGAGCCAATTCCTGAATCCCTGGCGGGGGAGCTTCGGGAGTTGGCTGCTGTTTCTTCCTAGCGGGCGCGAAAAACCACAATATCAAAATTATCCCGAGAACGATGCCGACCAACTTCTTGATGCTCATTGTATCCCTCCGCGGGTGGCGCATACGTCCCGACGGTTTTTGTCGGGATGTATGCGACCCTCGGTATGTCGATGCCATCAGAGCATTTCGTCCATGCCCAAGGTCGAACCGTCATTCCAGAGATAGAACCTCCCCGCCGCGGCGGGACCACGGCCAGTCGCCCGGGTACTTGACCGCGCCTCGTTTCACGGGATTGTTGTGGGTGTAATCCAATTTCTCATCTCGCTGTTGACTTTCCGGTTAGAGAGCGGAGGTGATGTCGGTCTTCTTGAAATCCTCCCCTTTGAAGAGGAGAACCTCGCCGGTGATCTTGGCGAGCGCATAGGCGAAGCAATCGCCGAAATTCAGCCCGGCGGCGTGGCGGCCCTTGCCGAAGTCAAGGAAAGCCTGCCGCGCCAAGTGCGCCTGCTCGACGGTGACAGGTTCGATGACGATGCCAGCTCTGCGGAAAAAAGCATCGCATTGACGGCCAGCGTCCGGCCCAATCTGACCTTCAATGACGATGGAGAGTTCGACGAAGTTTGCGGCACTCATCAGGCAGCGGTCAGCGCCGTGGATGAGCTGGGTGTAGAGGGTGGCTTCGGGTTCCCCGAAAAAGATGGCGGCAAGTGCCGAAGTGTCCAGGATCATTTGGGGAGACCACGTTCGTCATAGAGGAATTCAGTGTGGTCGAGATAGGGACCTTTGACCTGGGCGGAGGCTCGCTTGGCGATAGCGAGAAGTTCCTCGACGGAGGCCTTGCCTCGGCGGCCCCGGAGGCGTTCGTAGCGTTCCCGCAGAGCTTCAGTGACGGCACGGGTCAGGGTCTCGCCGGTGGCCTTGGCAATGGCTTGGGCCAGACGGTGGGCTTCCGGGTCTTTGACATTCAGGCTCATGGGGTCTCTACCCTTCTGTAACATCGTCTACCATTCTTTATTATGGCTCATAGACACCGTCCTGGCAAGCGCGCGTGGCACACACAAAATGATGCCTGCGCCACCCGCCAGTGATTGACCCATTGATCCATTGAATCATTGACTCATTGAAAAAAACGAGGCAAGGGCTCTTCAATGATTCGATGATCCGATGAATCAATGAATCAATTGAAGAGGCCCTTGGCTAGGTCCGTCAGTTGACGGATGGAGACGATTTCTCTTGACAACGCCTCCCCGCTGTGGTAGCCTACTGATGTGAAAAGCCCAAGCTGCGGGGAAGTCCTTTCCTCGCTATCCTAACACCCCGTCCCAGGAGGAACCATGTCCTTACGCAAATCACCCCAACTTACGCCCGCGTTGCTCGCCGCCGCGCGCGCCAATGCCCAGCATTCCACCGGACCGCGCAGCCCCGCCGCCAAGCAGAACTCCAAGCTCAATGCCTTGAAGCACGGCGGACGCGTCAGGGACGAAAATCGCTGCCTAGCCATGCTGGCGCTGGGCGAAGACCCGGAACAATTGCAAACCCTCACCCAGGAACTCATGAGCGCCTTCGGTCCCGGCGACGCGCTCTGGGAGAAGCAGGTCGAGGACCTCGCCTGGCTCTACTGCCGCCGCGAAAGGCTCGAGCGAGCGCAAGAAGGCCTGAAGCGGCGCGCCTTGCAGGCGGTCGAAGACTGGCAACACCGCCGCCAGCAGGAGATCGCCGGCGCTACGTTCGACGCCTCGCAGCCCTGGGCCATCGACGTCGACATGACGGAGCCCGCCGATCCCGGTG
>Ga0208687_1001006_pt1 | contig 14384 bp, 27 predicted proteins | sample June2015DPH_6_10_FD_184695 | JGI IMG/M metagenome (GOLD analysis project Ga0208687, IMG submission 184695) | Peatland microbial communities from SPRUCE experiment site at the Marcell Experimental Forest, Minnesota, USA - June2015DPH_6_100... | ecosystem: Environmental > Terrestrial > Soil >...
CAACCAATCCCCCGAGTCCGGTAGACCTGGTCAGGGATGACGCGGGTCCAACCGACACGGTAGTCTGTTGAGATTCCAGTTCCGTCCCCGGCTGCGGTCGTGGACGGACCTGGCCCCTCGACACAACGCCGAGGGGAAAACGAAAGGAAAATGATGAATACGGAAAAACGAGGGATTGAGATTGTGACCTCGACGCACGGTGAAGAGGTCGCGCGCAACATGCAGCACAACCCAGAGGATAGAGAGGTGCTCTGCAAAATCGGGGGTGTCCGGGACGAACTAAACTTTCTTTGGCTGTCCCACCTCTCGACTCGCCATCCGGCTTGCAGTTTTGGACTTCCGGTGCTCGTCGGCCCGGACGGCAGAGCGTATCACCCCCAGGATGTTACCCCGTGTGGCACAATCGCTGCGAGGCTTATTGCCGGAAACGCAAACTCGTTGAAATCTCCGGACGATGAGGCTGGACGGAGTTCCATGCAGCTCGCGCAACTGTTTCGATGACGACTTCCGTCCGTTCAGCCGCCAGCGGGCGGTTGACCAGGCGAAAGCCCTCGGCCCCGGAGTGCAGGGGAAAACGAAAGGAAAATGATGAATACGCGACGAAAATGCAGCATAGATCATAGCGGGAACCGCACCCTCCACGAGACGGCTGGAGGGTGGCTTGAATGTGCTGGCTGCGGCAAATTCTACGGGCAGGCCCCAGTGGGGAAAACGACAGAGCAGATGGTTCTGCCGCAACCCGAACCCATTGCACAGCCTGACTTTACGCGGCTGTCCCCACAAACCCAGAAGAGGAAGGAAACCGAGCGCACTAGGGAGCGCAACCAATCCCCCGAGTCCGGTAGCCAAGCTGGCCAGAAAATTATGAGCAAAATAAAACAACCACATCAATGGACCAATAAGGATGGGGATGTCCTCATCCTAAAGCGGATCAAACCCAATCGGAAGGGATATGGAGAATTCATCTACCCGTCCGGGGTTGGCACTGTGATCACAGCCCCGGACTGGAATTCTGAACCGAAATGCGGTGGCGGAATCCATGGTTGGCCCTGGGGCTTTGGTTTGGGAGAGGGCGTTGACTACGACATACTCAACGACATCTGGCTTGTCCTGTCGGAGAAGCCGGAGAACGTCGTCGGGGAATTGGAAAAGGGCTGGAAGTGCAAAGCCAGAGCGCCCCGGATCGTTTTCGAGGGAACGTTCACTCAAGTGTGGGGCCTAGTTTGCGCTGAACAATCTGCCATCATCAAACAGATGGCCCGCGGCCCCGACTCGAATCTCGCGGCCAGCGGCGACGGCTCGAATCTTGCGGCCAGCGGCGACGGCTCGAATCTCGCGGCCAGCGGCCCCGGCTCGAAGCTCGCGGCCAGCGGCTACGGCTCGAAGATCGCGGCCAGCGGCCCCGACTCGAATCTCGCGGCCAGCGGCTACGGCTCGAAGATCGCGGCCAGCGGCGACGGCTCGAATCTCGCGGCCAGCGGCCCCGACTCGAAGATCGCGGCCAGCGGCAACGGCTCGAATCTCGCGGCCAGCGGCTACGACTCGAATCTCGCGGCCAGCGGCAACGGCTCGAATCTCGCGGCCAGCGGCCCCGACTCGAATCTCGCGGCCAGCGGCAACGGCTCGAAGCTCGCGGCCAGCGGCCCCGGCTCGAAGCTCGCGGCCAGCGGCTACGGCTCGAAGCTCGCGGCCAGCGGCTACGGCTCGAAGGTCGCGGCCAGCGGCCACGGCTCGAATCTCGCGGCCAGCGGCAACGGCTCGAAGCTCGCGGCCAGCGGCCCCGGCTCGAAGCTCGCGGCCAGCGGCTACGGCTCGAAGCTCGCGGCCAGCGGCTACGGCTCGAAGATCGCGGCCAGCGGCTACGGCTCGAAGATCGCGGCCAGCGGCGACGGCTCGAATCTCGCGGCCAGCGGCCCCGACTCGAATCTCGCGGCCAGCGGCAACGGGTGCCGCGCCAAGGCCGGCAAGCGTGGCGCAATGGCCTTAGCCTATTGGGATGAGAAGGTCGGGTGGGGGTTCGCCACCGGCAAAGTGGGAGACACCATAAAAGAAAACACCTGGTATGAAGTCGAGGGCGGCAAGTTGGTTGAATGTGCGGACCAGAATTAGGTGTTACTGACCAGTGTTGACGGGGCGCGTGTCCCCGTCAACACCGGCTGGAAACCGGACAACAAATTACGACATTATGACCAAACTCAAACCAACACCCGAATCAACGCCGCACGTCCCGGAGATCACACCGCAGCAATGGGACGAACTCAACGCTACGGTTGCAATCGCGCAGGCTTTGCGCGACCTGTATCCGTACCTGCTCCCGGGAGCACGGTGGGAGCACGTCGAGGTTGCGCGAACAGCACTATCGTCCATCAGGCCGATTGCGGAGGGGGGCGCCGGCGGTGGAGGTTGGCGGGCCATTGCTGCCGTGCAGGAGCTAATCGCCGCACTGCGGGCTGTCGGCCAAGAGATTGTTCGGCTCAAGCTGGACATCGATCCCAATGTCACCGAGCAAGCCCGTGCCGCGCTCGCTAAAGCTGATGGGGTGAATGCGGGGCTGACCACGTGTGCTGCTTGCGGTGAGACCGTCTCCGAGGTCGTGGGATGCCCCGACGGGCGCGAGGTCTGCCGGGAATGTTTTGAGGAAGGGGGACAGTCATGATCTACGCGATAATCGGCGTGTCGGTCCTAGCCGGATACTGGTTCGCGTTCGCTCTGTGCCGCATATCGGCGCAGGCTGAGCGCGACGCGGAGCGGAAGTATGCGGATTGGCTGGCCAAGAAAAATCATCCAAACAAGGAGGACAAATGATCACTATCATTCTCACGCGAATTCGTCTTTGGTGGAAATTCCGCCACGAGTGCGGCTGGTGCCGGCCACGGAGATACCTTAGAGGAAATCCCTGGGCGAGCAATATCACCACCGGAATTTGCCCGCGATGCCTGGCTAGGGAGATGGCTGAACTTCGGGAGAGGAAAAAGCAACTGGGAAAGGAATCATGATGAACACGATTACTGAAATCAGGGTCATAAGTGCGGCGAACTTGGCAATCCAGCAAGACCAGGCTCGGATCGCGGCACTCGAAGAGCAAATGCTGAGGGCGTGGCCTAATCCGTCGCACGCGGTTCTGGCCGCTGATGCTGTCCAAGCCCGAACCGAGCTTGCGCTACTCCAGAACCGGATTGACAAAATCCATGCGGCGATCAACCGGGGACACCGATCGGGTATTGACTGCCCTAAAGTTGGCCAATGCTGGATTTGCGAGGCGCTTTGCCTGTGCTCGGAGGGGGAATAATTTTCCGCTGCAAGGAAAACGGAACGGCCACAACTATGGAGGACAAACGTATGGCGCGAAACCCGGACGAGACAACCGGCGAGTAGCCTAACCAACCACAAATCAACGGACGAAATTACATAGTCACCCCGGAGTTAAGCGGCTCCGGGGTTTTTTTGTGGGCGTCTATGTTTGGGTCGAACACCTTAATAGTTGTCGGTTGGAGGAATGTCATCGCGGTTGACCTTTGCGACTCCTTCAAAGCGGGTATATGACTTGAGAAATGTGAGATTTACCGGGCCGGTTGGGCCGTTTCGCTGTTTGAGGATGTTGAGTTTAACGGGGATCGTAGCCTCTGACGGGTCCTGATCTTTCTCAGTTTCGAGTCTCCACACTCCATCCGCGTCTTGGCCTATCGCCCGCGAGTCCCGGAGTTTTCCGTCATCGGTTATCTGGCTGAGAACAAGCCCATGACAGCCGAGCTCCTTAAATAAACCCTGGAGGCCGTGGCTGATGGAGTCCATTTCTTTGGTGCGATTTTCCGGGTCTTTCTTGCCGTTGGCGGCGGCGTTCATCAGTTGGATGTAGTCCACCACGAAGAGGGCGATGCCATGCTCCTGGTGCAGCCGTCGAGCCTTGGCCCGGAGGTCATATACCGACAGCCCCGAAATGTCGTTCACCCAAAGCAGGGAATTGGACAATCGCCCCGCGGCGGCAGTTAGTTTGGGGTAATCACGGTCGTAAACTCCCTCCTCGCGCAACTGTCGGAGATTTACACGGCCATGCGAACAAAGCATCCGCATTGCAAGGGAAACCGCACTCATTTCGAGCGAGAACACCCCTACCGGCTGGTTGGCTACGATTGCGACGTGGCCGGCAATGTTCATGGCCAGCGAGGTTTTTCCTGTGGACGGAAACCCGCACACGACGGTCATTTCGGAACGTTGGAGTCCCCACGTCATCTTGTCCAGGTCCATCAAGCCCGTCGGAAGACCAGTGATGGCGCCGCGGGCGCGGTCCAGCTTCTCAATTTCCGTGATGGCCAGTTTGGTCAACTCCCGGATGGGGGAGAAATCACGCTTGGCTGAATTGCGTCGGATGGCCAGGATTTCCGCCTCCGCTCGGTCCACCGCCGCATCAACGGATTCTTGCGGATCGTATGCGCGGTTTGCGATGCCGGTAGCGACCGCTATTAAGCGCCGCAACGTGGCTTGCTCGGCTACAATATCCGCGTGAAAGGCCAGATTTGCCGAGGACGATACAGCATCCGACAGCGCCGACAGATAGGCAATTCCACCGACATGCTCAAGCTCACCCCGGTCTTTGAGGCGCTGCTGGAGTGTCACCAAGTCAATCCCTATCCGCTCGTCGAACATGGTCACAAGGGCTTTAAACGCCTCGGCGTTGCGGAGGTCGTAGAATACGCCAGGATCGCTGCCCAGGCGCTCTACAGCAGCCGGAATGCAGGTGTTTGGGTCCAGGATACAGCAGCCTAAGACGGCAGCTTCCGCCTGGGGTGAATAGGGGGGAAGTCGGTCGCAGTTTGACATGTTAAAACAGAGGGCCTTGATGCTCGTTCTTGTGGGTTATTGTCATTTCTTTTGGCTTGTTTGTGTTGTCTTCGTTAATCCCTTGCCACTCCTGGGCGATGCTCAAGACGATCGCTTTGACCGCTCGCCCCGACCCCCATTTTGAAAGCCGTGAAAGCTGTTGCTTCATACCAGTCTTGGTTAGTTTGCGTTTGCGCTCCTTCCGGTACTCCACCCAATCCGACCAGGCCTTTTCAAATTCGGGAGTTCTCAATGTTTCAGGAATGCAAACCTGGTTTCCCTCTAGGTCCCCATTCCCAGGCAGCAACGCGCATTGGACGGCGACCCCGTTTCCCCCTACAACCCCCTTCTGATCCTTTTCCTCTTCTGATCCTTTTCCTTTTCTTTTTCTTGTAGGCTTTGAAAGCCTACTTGTAGGGCTTTCAATACCTTCCGAATACTCATTCATAGGGCTTCCGGTAAGTTCCGATAGGTCAACCTGATGCCTCTCTAAGGCTTCAAATACCGGCTGGTGAGGCTTGCAATCCCGGCTCAAACCGGGGTACTGGAAGAAGACAAACCCAGGCAAGAAGACCTTGCCGCGCCGCTCGATAGCGTTTGAGTGAAGCAATTCAAGGTCGGCCAGGGATACAGGCTCTCCGATGCAAAACGACGCCAGTTCCCAATCGACGTCGATCACTCCAGCGTGGTCGCAATGGTCGCACAGGTAGCGCCAGAGAGCCTTGACGCGAGGCGGGGCCTTCCGATACCAAGGCTTATCCCAAATGGTGGTCTCAGTAAATCTCTTCATCCTGACGGCTCAAATGGACTGGAGTTAGGCTACAGATGTTCTCGGACGACATTAAGGTCCGCCGTGATAGATGGGGTGGGCCACCCCCTATCACCAAACCGCCAAATTGCCCATTCCCGACGCTCTGGCTTGCCCCAGGACGCGTCGTAACACCCCGGCTGGTATCTCAATACCCCCCAAATCGTCCTGGGGCATCCTGCGAAAAATCCCACCCCCACCTCTAGGTCCCCATTCCCAGGCAGCAACGCGCATTGGACGGCGACCCCGTTTCCCCCTACAACCCCCTTCTGATCCTTTTCCTTTTCCTTTTCCTTTTCTTTTTCTTGTAGGCTTTGAAAGCCTACTTGTAGGGCTTTCAATACCTTCCGAATACTCATTCATAGGGTTTCCAATACCTTCCGAATACTCATTCATAGGGCTTTCAATACCTTCCGAATACTCATTCATAGGGCTTTCAATACCTTCCGAATACCCATTCATAGGGCTTTCAATACCTTCCGAATACCCATTCATAGGGCTTCCGGTAAGTTCCGATAGGTCAACCTGATGCCTCTTTAAGGCTTCAAATACCGGCTGGTGAGGCTTGCAATCCCGGCTCAAACCGGGGTACTGGAAGAAGACAAACCCAGGCAAGAAGACCTTGCCGCGCCGCTCGATAGCGTTTGAGTGAAGCAATTCAAGGTCGGCCAGGGATACAGGCTCTCCGATGCAAAACGACGCCAGTTCCCAATCGACGTCGATCACTCCAGCGTGGTCGCAATGGTCGCACAGGTAGCGCCAGAGAGCCTTGACGCGAGGCGGGGCCTTCCGATACCAAGGCTTATCCCAAATGGTGGTCTCAGTAAATCTCTTCATCCTGACGGCTCAAATGTCCCGCCGGTGGAAGACCGTGTGCCGACTCGGTATGAAGTTACCGAGCCTCTTAGGCTGTCCGGCAGGACATTGGGGCTGTCAAACACACTTATGGTCTTCCCAACCATGACCGATTCTCTCAAATCCCAGCGCGGGTGTCAAGAGATTATTTGGGGGAGTGGCACCGTCATAAATCAAGTTGTGGTTGGAGTGTAGTCTTGCGTTCGCAGGCGCGGTTTTTGTGCCAGGCCCGCGTTTTGGCTTTGTGGCAGCGGTAGCAAAGGGTTTGCATGTTGGATAGCACAGTTTGACCCCCCTCCGAAAACTCAACGATGTGATCAGCTTCCCACCATGAACGGTCAGTATTCTTCGGCCATCCGGATTTATGGGCCGCGCGGCTAACCCGACAAACATCATTCCATCTATCTTCGGCTCGCGCCCAAAGACGACCAAATGCTTGCCGAATGTATTCGGCGTCCACACCACACTTCACGCAGACACCTTTGTCCCGCTCGAACACCGCCCGCCTAACCGTAGCTGGTTCGTGAGTGTCAATGCACTCCTGGGAGCACCATGTCCTCCTACCCTTGGGGATTTCGCTGCCGCATCCTCGGCAACCCAACGATCCATCAGGACGTTTCACTCGATCAGGAAAACGGGAACGGCTCATATATCGTCTGAAAGGGCTTGGAATTGGGTTTCGGGTAGCACATGTTCAATTTTCCTGACTCAGGAAGTAAGTCTATAATGTAGCGGAAACAAATCGGCAAAAATCTCTCCGTTCCTGCACCTTCGGAGGCTGTTTAGCCGCCCACTTACGGTATCGAGCGCGGGCCTTGTCCCGGTGCGTGATCGCGTAGAGCCGCTGATATTCCTTGCGAGGATCGTCCTCGGACATCTCTAGGGCTTCGCGCTCAGCCTTGCGGCGAAGAATCAACTCATCGAGCATCCGCTGTGTATCGCGGACATACTCCTCGCACGATTGGCATGTCCAACCCGAACTGGCCTTGCGATATGCTGGCTTGCCGCAGTCGCAAAAGTGTGGCATGGCGTGAATGGCTTAAAGCTCGATTGGCTTCGGAGGTCCCTGGGGCCTGACGCCAACTTTGTGGCCTTCCGGCGTGTCGTGGACCACGAGTATCATTCCGGGGTTGTTGACGAACAACAGGAACGCATCCTGGCCCACGGGGTCAAGTGAGGTTGGGATCGGCAGACCCATCTCACGCCACCGGGCGCAGAACGCGGATAGCATTGCCTCGCTTATCATGGCAGTTGTGCGGCAACCTCTTTGCCGGTTCTGGTAAGCACGAGATAATCACGTCGGTCCATCCTCACCAGACCGCGACGGTTAAGCCAGATGGTCTGACGATCATCCCAATACACCAAATAGCCATCGCGTTTCAAAAGGAGCAGCATTCGCCTCGCCACGGGGCTAGCGGACTTGATAATTTCTTTGGCTCTTTCCGGTTTCATTTATGCGACCTTCACTATTTGCCGGTGTGTGTACCAGCGGTTGAGTTTGTTCGCAGCAGCCTCGGCTCCCTCCTGCGTCATGTAATTTCCAGGCCGCACGCTCCAGCAGCCGTTCAACCATCCCGGACCTTCGTAGTAGGCGACGACCAGAAACATCGTCGGAATGGGGGGCGGGTCTGGAGACGGTGGCGGTTCGGGTGGTGGACAATCGGGCAGGATGGCCACCATCACGGATTGAATTGGCGCGGTGTTCATTTTGCCACCCTCTTTCCGTTGATCTTGAGCCATCCGTCGCGCATTCCGATGGCGATGGCTTGCGCCATATTCGCGCACCCAAGGTCATCGTATCCAAACTTGAGCAGTCGCGAAAGCAGATCGGCTCGGATTTTCAATTGGCCCGCAATCTCGTTCTGGTTCATGCCCTCCATGGCCATTTGGAGGGCCTTTCTGACCATTAAGGGCGGCTCGTGTTTAGTTGCCATGTTCGAGTTTTACCATGGCTTGAAAAAGAAATCAACAACTTTCTGCAAAAATCTGTTGACAGCCCCTCCGCGCTCTGGCAGACTTGGCGCATGACGACGAAAATTGAAATTCCCCCCATGGTCGAATCCCAGTGTTGGAAAGTGGGCGACGAGTTGTTTATGGACCGGCACAAGGCTCTGGTTGAGCGGGTTCGTGTGTTTATAGCTGGCTCCCCACCGATTGAACTAGGCCGGGACGAAAGTATTCAAATCGCCACATTGCTGGTTGACAACTCGGACGCACTGGTCGCGGTTCTACAGGACGGACGGTCGGCAGAAAAGCCCGCAAGCAAACCCCGGCGTCCCCATCAGGACTGGTCTAAAGTGGATTTCGGCGACAAGGACGAGGACATCGCGCGCACGCTCAGCGTCACGCTCCGAACCGTGCGCAAGGCGCGCGCGAAGTTTGCCAAGGTCCCATAAGGAGGGCGCGTGAATATCGACCGAACCACGATGACAATTACGTCGAACGACCCGCTTGCCATCGAACGGGCGCAGGAGATTGATCGACTCCGAGTGGATTTGGACCGCGAGCAGAAAAAGAGGTCCGCGCTAGAACTGGCGCTTATCCACCTTCGTGAAGCGGTTTCATTGCCGCGCGATTTTTCGCAGCGCGATAGCCAAATCGAAACGGCCTGGGTTGAAGCTGGAGAAGCGTTGTATGGTCCGATGGGCGAATGGGTGCGGCGCTCAGAACTGGAGGCTGCGCAAACAGCTAACGCTGAAATTCGCGCTCTGTTGGTTCGGCTGTGCTGCGACGCTGGCCGGACGACATTCGAGAGCAGATATACATGGCGGTAAACTCCAAATCTGTCGGCAACTTCATCCGCCGCTCAGACGTGGCACCGATAGTTGAGGCGCTCCTCGACCTGACCAACATTGCCGCCCCTTACTGCGCCGACCGTCCAAAGGTGATAGTGGCTCTGGCCGCTATCAAGACTTTGGGTATCACACCCACAAACAAATAACGGCTTTCCGGAATAAGTGATTGAAACACGAAACAAGCAAGTGAGTCTAACGAGTGAAGCTTCTAAACAGACCAGATACATTGTCCACTTCACAGGCCGCGGATTCACGGCTCCAGACGAGCGCAATCCCAATGGAGTCCGGGTCGTTGGGCGTGGCCAAATCATCGTAGATGGGCTACGTCCATCACGGTCTTTTGACATTCCATTCGAGGTAATTGAACGGGCGACGTATCACTATAATCGAGTCGCGTATCACAAGAAGAACCTGGCGGCGCTTAAATCCATGGATGTAGCGAGTACCAGCACTCGCCCAGGGCAAGAAGCGGAAAGTAAAATCCAGGCGCACGAGGTCCAAGAGGCCGAAATGCTGTTCATCTCCAATCACCTCGTGCTTGGCGAAACCTACCAACTCGACGCCGGCGATCTCCAAAAGCTTGGTATCGCCGGGCGAAGTTGGTAACAAACACTATGTTAGTCAACAAAAGTAAACACCATGCCAACCTACAAAAAAGCTGAGCAAGAACTCCTCGACATAATGGCCGACTTGATCGCCACCGCGCCGGAACATAAACCACTCCTCGACGCCAAAGTCCGGGTTGATCTCTATACCGCGTGGCCGGACCTGGACGACAATGGAATACCAACAAATAATGCCTTGATGTATCGAGGCCGAAAGGTGCTTGGAAAGGCCAAGATTCTCAAGCTGCTAGATCGCACGAAGGAACTGGGAGACGCGGAAATACTACTCGATGGCCCGCACTGCGAAGCAAGGCCGCTAATCGAAGTTCGAGCAATCATTGATCACGAACTGACCCACCTACAAGTCAGGCTCAAGAACGAAAGTGTGCTTACTGATGACCTTAGCAGGCCGTTGCTCAAGATCAGAAAGCACGATGAAGAGTGTGGCTTCTTCCGTTCTGTGGCGATCCGAAACGGAGCGGCGTCCGCGGAGCGAATTGAGGCCCAGAGAATGATGGATGAAGCCGGACAAGCGTATTGGCCGGCCATCTGCGGCGAGCCTAAGACTCAGCCGCCGTTAGGCATAAACTCGATGACAATGGAGGCCGGGTCAACCTCCGTGACAATCGGACCGGAAGACGCACGCGAGCTTCGTGAGGCGTGCAAAAACATCAGCCGCATTGGGCACATTGAGAACGCGAAATGAGCACACCGCATGATGATTTAGTCCCTTGGCTGGCTGAGCATGTCATGGGGTGGAAACGGGTTGATAAGTTCGCAGATATGGGAGCAGACAAATTCATGATCACCCCACAAGGCGATGTGCTGCTACGAAATGAGGGCTGGCACCCGGACACCAATCCGGGTCAGGCATTCGAGGTGCTCAACAGGATGCGAATGACTGGAGTTAGGCTACAGATGTTCTCGGACGACATTAAGGTTGAGCGGTTCCTTCGGTGCAGTTTTCTACAAGCGGTATGGGAAACGGTGTGGAAAGGGCGCGGTGTGCCTTTACCGCTTGCGATTTGCCTCGCCGCTAGGGCTTTGTTCGTGGGAAATAACCAATCATAACCACAATAACCGCAACAGTTTGTGAAGAATCGCATCAAACATGAAGATTTTTCTTGCAAGCGAACGAACGAACGCGTAGAATCTGGAACGTAATGAACGCGGAGTCAAGAATACCCCAAGCTGAACGCGACCACTTCGCGGCCCTCGGAAAGCTCTCAGCGGAGGCGCGTCGCCGCCGTTGGGCGATGACACCTGAGCAACGCGAGGAGGAACAAAAGGACATGCTAAAAGCCGCCGAAGTTGCACGCCGAAAACTTCGAGAGGTGATGAAGAAGATCAAATCTGACGCACGCCGTATGCGTCGAACGATGCGAAAGGTTCACAACCAAAGCGGTGTATGAGCTTGGACATTACTCTCAAGGAATCGGATGCGGCAAGATTCAAGAAACATGACGCCAAAAACGGATGGGGCACTTACGATCAGTTCCTTGAGTGGTTAAAAGAATACTTAGCCGCGTGCCAGAAATACCCCACAGCAACCATTGAAGTCAGCAGATAACATGAACACTCTTACCAAAACTCCCACGCCACCCCCTGTCAACATAACCGGGCAAAACGATTACGCTGGCAGTCCCGCAGTCTGTCAGTCCTCGCCTGGTCGGCCTTCGCCGGGGCAGGGGGTGGCCAATTTCGATGGCGCATTCGGAGCGGAAGTTACAAAAGCCGTCAACCGCCTTCGCGATTTCTACCCCGAATGCGAGGCAGACTTGCGGATCACTGTCTTGCCAAGTGGACGGACACAGTACTTCGCTGCTAGGTCTTGCCCCGGAAGGATGTTTGATTATGAAAGCGACTTTGGGGACAGCCCGATGGAAGCCGTCGAAAGGCTTATCAAACGGGTGGGGCATTACAGCCCGGCGCAATCTGCGAGGCGGGAAATCGAGCGACTGCGCCAGAAAATCGCGCGGATTGAAGCTCAAGATGGCCAGGTCACGCCTGCGAAAGGATAACATCACGCCGGGTCAATGCGGAGAAATCCGGTAAACTCTGAGCTAACCGCGAACCGGAACCCGGCACCAATTTGTATGAAGGACGAACCCAAAGACATGCAGTTAATCCCCCAAGGCGACAGGTCAATGCCGCTAACCCCCGCGCGGCCAGTTGATGCTGTTGCAATCTTACAAGCAGCAGTTCAAGGCGGCGTCAAGTCTGAGAACGTGGAGGTCGTCGAACGCATGATGGCATTGGTTGAGCGACAGCAAGACCGGCAGGCCGCACGCGACTACGGCCAAGCCCTCGCCAATTTACAGCGGGAATGCCAGAACGTGATCGCCACCAAGGACGTTGACGGAAAGTTCCGATACGCCCCCTACCTCGACCTTTGGAACGCCGTCCGCCCGGCAGTCGAGCGCAACGGATTTACCCTGCAATGGGATCAGAAACACCTGGGGGACAAGATCGAAAAGATACTCGTTCTCCAGCACACGGCCAGCGGCCACTCGAAGGACTTCCACTGGACGATGAGGCTGGGAAGCAACGCGCCAGGTATGCCCCAAGGAAGCCAGGCCCCCATTCTGGACGAAATAACCGATAGCCGTGCGCAGCGCCGATTACTTATGGCTGCCCTCAATATCGTCGTGGACGCCGTAAGCCCCGCCGAGGACGTTGGAGACGGTGCTGTAGCCGATCAGAAGGACAGTGACGCACTATTTCAACGATTGCTAGCCACAGGTGCAGACGCATCAAGCCAAAGACGGTTCCTGGCCCTAGCTGGTGCAGAGGATTGGACGAAGATTCCCAAGGCGAATTTAGGAATATTGGGGCGGCTACTGGCTGAGAAGGAGCGCGCATCGGCTAGGAAGGCGACCGCACAGTGAAAATCGTACGAAATGTCGAACAGGGAAGTTGGGACTGGATGAGGCTCCGAGCGGGCAAAGTGTGTGGTTCGGAACTGAAATACTTGATCACTGACAAGTTGGCTGTTCGGGGCTGGAAAACCGACATGCCGAATTCATATCTCTACCGGAAGCTGGATGAAAAATGGATAGGCGGTCCACGCGAGGCTTTTGCTGGAAACCGCCAGACGGACCAGGGAACACTTTCCGAGCCGGTCGCTCGCAAATATTTCGCTTCACTTCTCGATACCGACATCGAAACTGTCGGAGGAATCGAGAGCGATGACGGACGGTGTTGGGTATCCCCCGATGGCTTGGTCAACAGCCAGACTGGTCTGGAAATCAAATGCCCCAATGGGGAGAAGTTTATTGGATGGTTGCTCAATGGCCCCCATGTTCCACCTGAGCATATCCTACAGGTCCAGTTCGGCCTCTACATCAGCGGTTTTACCTCGTGGTGGTTCCTGGCCTATTGTAAAAGCTATCCCCATTTGGCCGTTCCCGTTGAGCATAACCCAACCATCGCGGCCACTATCAAAGAAGCCCTATATGGCTTCAACGACCGATTTGATGAGGCATGGAAGATTCTGTGCGAAAAGAACGGTGGTCCACCCGAGCCTCCACAGAAAAAAGAACCAACACAAGAAAGGCCGCTATTCTCTTGGGATCAAGGTGCCGTAAACGAATCCGACGATTCGTCACAAGGAATTATCCCATGATTCTCCCACGACTAATGTTGCGAGTCCTGCGGGCCACTTTCGTGGCCGGCTTCAAACTCGGACAGATCAAAGGAAAACACGATGCAAATAGTCATAACCATAACACACATCTTGAGCACGGCCTTGCTTATTGGGCTAATAGCTCTATCAATCATCATCCTGGGTTGGATTGTCGGCGACATCCTGCGCGAGCGTCGGCGGTCCCTAACCGCCCTTGGCATTCCAAAAGGCCGCGATTTTGAGGAGCCTGCGGAGACTCCGCAAGAGTCATCGCCAGACCCCAAGGGGCTATTCGCGGCAGCCGACAAGCAACGACGTGAGCAACAGATGGAACAGATCAGTCAAGCGCGGCGCGAGATGCTGGCTAGGAATTTGAGGAGACTATAATCAACTCACCCGAATTTTATGACGAGAGCGAAGAAACATATCCCCCCATCTCTTAAGGACTACGCGGCGGCGTGCGATTACCCCGGAAGGCTGAACGAACAAGTCGTCGAGAGTGCGTTGGGTGACTACATGAAGGCACTCAGGGTTTACCGTCCAGTGAAAAGGCTTCGCAGAGGATGGACTCTGGATACCGAGCCACCGTTGAATCAATGGGTGGATGAGTTCCTCAAAGAGTTCGACACCCGCGCCGCCCTCGACGCCCTCGACGCCCGCGCCGCCCGCGCCGCCCGCGCCGCCCTCGACGCCCGCGCCGCCCGCGACGCCCTCGACGCCCGCGCCGCCCGCGCCGCCCTCGACGCCCGCGCCGCCCTCGACGCCCGCGCCGCCCGCGCCGCCCGCGCCGCCCGCGCCGCCCTCGCCGCCCTCGCCGCCCGCGCCGCCCGCGCCGCCCGCGACGCCCTCGACTCCCTCGACGCCCGCGCCGCCCTCGA
>Ga0208687_1001018_pt1 | contig 14293 bp, 14 predicted proteins | sample June2015DPH_6_10_FD_184695 | JGI IMG/M metagenome (GOLD analysis project Ga0208687, IMG submission 184695) | Peatland microbial communities from SPRUCE experiment site at the Marcell Experimental Forest, Minnesota, USA - June2015DPH_6_100... | ecosystem: Environmental > Terrestrial > Soil >...
AGAGACATGGCCGGGTGCACACTACTTTCCGCGAGGAAGCCCGGCGGGTCAAACCGGATAACGGGACATGGCCGGGTAGCAACCACAAGGCGCATGTCCTCCCAAACCGTGGCGTTAAGCAGCCCGAACTGAGCACCGTTTGATCGGTGCCGGCCGCGAATTTCTGGCCGGTCTTCGCCTCTTGATGGAACCTGTTTTCAAGAGGGTAAACCAGGAGTAAGTTTTATCGTCATCTCCCGAACAAAATGGCCTTAGAAAGCGGGCAAATTATCTGCGCAGTCACATGACGCTGGGAAAGTGGTGCTCAGGACTCGAACCCGCCGAGCAAGTTGGGAAAGGCGCTAAGAGCGGGAAAGAAGCGGGGGAATCAGGCAAGGCCGATCCATGCCATTCTCCACGCATCCCCGGCCAAGCGGGGGAAGAGATGGCCGAAATCGTCACTGCGTGGCCAAACCTCTCGCCTGAAATCCGTCACGCCATCCTGACGCTGTTGCGCGCAGCGAAACGAGACGGACAGTGACTTATGAAATGACACTATCGAGCATCACTCCGGCCCGAGGGCCGGAGTGATACTGCGCGGGCTTGGCGGTCGTGCCGGAGCAAGAACTGTTTCAATCCGCACTCCGCCCCGAGGGGCGGAGTGATAGTGAACGTCGCGTTCTGCGAGGTGTCGAGGGTCAGGTTTCAATCCGTACTCCGCCCCGATGGGCGGAGTGATGTCTGTAAGTAATATTAATCATCAGGTGATGGAAGTTTCAATCCGCACTCCGGCCCGACTTTTGCCTTTCTAGGGCCATAGGAATGTTTCAATCCGCACTCCGGCCCGAGGGCCGGAGTGATATGGGCCTTGGGCATGTCTTTGCCGAGGCCGGGCAGTTTCAATCCGCACTCCGGCCCGAGGGCCGGAGTGATTCGTTTTCGGGGGATCCGTCCTACATTCCTTCCCTGTTTCAATCCGCACTCCGGCCCGAGGGCCGGAGTGATCCGTCCATTCCCCACTCACACCGTGATCCTTAAGCTGGTTTCAATCCGCACTCCGGCCCGAGGGCCGGAGTGATTCGCGGGATTCAACGGTTCCGCCTGGATCATCCTGTTTCAATCCGCACTCCGGCCCGAGGGCCGGAGTGATGATGCCACGGACGACCTTTTCGGCAGCCGAAATCAGTTTCAATCCGCACTCCGGCCCGAGGGCCGGAGTGATCCGGCCGAACAGCAACCGCCGAAGGGTCATCATGTTTCAATCCGCACTCCGGCCCGAGGGCCGGAGTGATGGCGTACCGGTTTGAGCCCGGTATGCCAGTCCCTTAGCTCGGAGATTTTGCGAACGTTGTCAAAGAACCAAAAATGAGCCGCCGCGAATGACTCAGAAATCCGTCTCAGACCTTGAGTGCAGAAAGAGATGCGATATCTCGCGAAAGGGTGCAGCAGCGACCGAGGTAGGTGGTTCGCGGCACGCAGATATTCCCTCATACGATCAGCGCATCTGTTTCTAGATCGAGCGGTTTGTCCACGCCATGATGCTCGATGCGGACGCGATCAGCTTGGTCGATGAAGTAAAAGCGCAGGGAGTCTTCGTCGAGCTTGATTTCGCGCAGCAGTTTGGCGCGCAGCTCGACCCACTCCGTTGCGCCCACCTGACATTCAAACACCGATTTTTGCACGCGTATGCCGTAGGACTCGCACACTTTGGCGACGCGGTGCAGGCGGCGCGCGCCGGGTTTGGCGTCAACCGTCGAAACATCATAGGTTACAACTACGAGCATGTTCCGGCCTCCTCTCAGGCGAACAGGTGGGGCAGGTAGCTCGGGATGTCGCCGCGTAGCACCCGCGCCAGAATCCGCGCCTGCAAAAACGGCAACTGCCCATAACGCACCTTCTCTTTGAATTGGACGTGCCGTGTCTCTTCGAGCTTGCGCTCCTGCCATGCCGCGACGAGCGCCTTGCGCCCTGCCTCGGTCAACTCCCAAGCACCGCCCTCTCGCTCGACGAAATCCGTGACCTTCAGTTCGCCGCGGTTGAGGAGCGTGATCGCCAGCCGGTCGGCGAGGGGGCGAAACTCCTCCATGAGATCGAGCGCGAGCGACTCCCGGCCCGGCCGGTCGGTGTGGAGAAAGCCGACGAACGGATCGAGTCCGACGGCGGTGAGGGCAGCTACACAATCGTGGCGCAGGAGCGCGTAAAGAAAGGACAGCAAACAATTGAGCGCATCCCGCGGCGGCCGGCGTTCGCGTCCGTCGAAAGGAAACCTTTCCCGCACGGCCGGCTTCAGATGCAAGGGAAACACATCGAAGTAGAGCGCGGCGGCGCGACCCTCGACGCCGCGAGCGGCATCGGCGTGCACGGCGGCGGGCAGTTCCCGTAGGGCGTAGGCGAGTTGTTGCGCGGTTGCAACCAGTCTGGTGCGCTCGGCTTCGTCGGTCGCCTCGCGAGCCGTACGGTTGAGCAGCCAGCGACTGTTTTGCACCTTCCCGGCGACAAGGTTCTTAATAAGCGGCAGGGCGAGCGCGGAGTCATCGGCAAACCGGTGTTGCGCGCGACGGAGGAGCACGGAGCCTTGAGGCACGCCCTCGACCCGCGCGAGAAAGCGACCGTGCTCGGACAGGAAGGCGACCGTCACGCCGTTCTCCCAGCAAAGCTGCATGGCTGGCGGCGAGACGCTGCTCGGTCCGAAAACCAGCACAGATTCGAGGTTGTGGATGGGTAGCGAGAGCTTGAGTTGGTCGTCCTGCTCGACGCGCAGCGACAAATGATCCCGGTGCACGTACAGTCCGGGCGTGAGCAGGTAGAGCGTGTTTTGGATGATCTGAGACACGGGGCGATCAATCGGTCGGGGTGTAAAGCTGCATCTCTGCGCTGCGCCAGGCGGTAGCAGAGCGGGCCAGCTCGGGCAGGCAGATTTCATGCAACGAGCAGCCCTCGCATTGGGTTTTAAGTTCGGCGGCAGGCGTCTGATTGGAGGCAACCAACGCGCGGGCGGCGGCGATGGTGTCGAGCGTGAGACGGCGCAGGGCATCATCGAATGGAATTTCGAGGCGGCGCTGCGACTGCGTGTAAAAGATTGCGCCGGACTCGACCGAGAGACTGAGCATTTCTTCGAGGCAGAGCGCCTGCGCGCAGAGTTGGACCTCATCGTTGTCGAAGCGGCGCTTGGGGCCTTTCTTGTATTCGACAGGACGTGCAGCCGCGATGCGGCCGTCAGCCGCTTGTTGGATTTCGACCAAGTCAGCCTTGCCGGAGAGACCGAGTTTATCCGAGAAGAGCGGCAGGGCGCGGAGGAGTTTCCAGCTCGCGCGCTGCTCGAATCCGGGGAAATCCACATGCTCATGCGCGAGTTCGCCGAGCACGGTGTGCTCGTTCTCGCTGCGTAGTCCCTCGATGAACTTCAACGCCGCTCGCCGCGGGCAGTAGAGGAAGTCGTTGAGGGCGCTGAGCGGGATGGGGTCTGATGAGTTCACAGTATCTCGGTCACTTCGACGCCCGCCGGGAGGCCGTCTCGATTCACTGTGACGATGTAGTCAGCGAATGATCGCGGGGCAGTAACGTCGGCCTTCTTGGCCACCGTAACGCGCTCGAATAATTTGTGGGCGGGCGCATTGCCGAGGGCGGAAGCGTGCTTGAAGACGACGAGCTTTTGGGGGGCCATCGTGCCGCGCGAGGCAGAACGGTCATGATCGAACATCTGGGTGAGCGCCTGCCAAAAGAGCGCGAGATCGTCGTCACTGAAGCCGGTTTCGCGGGCGAGATAGGCACTGATAAAACCGTGGCAGCGGTAGAGGCCATAGGGAATGAGGTTCTTGCGGCCCATCTCCCCTTCTTCCTTGTCGACGTCTGTAACCCGGGTGATCGGAAGATCAAGGGGGAGAATTCGGTCCACGCTGCGTGAGAACGTCAATTGAACCGGCCCACGAATTTGCCCAGCGTTTGGCCCGGTGGACATGACTGCACCAAAGCTCCGCACATCGAAGTAGCGGGAGCATAATTTCTGCTGAATCCTGCGAATGTCTTTTTGTGAGCGGCTTTTCGCCTTATCGGTATCCCACTTGCCATCTGCCTTCTTGTAGTCGGGCAAGTTGGCTTCCTTGCATGCGTCTGCGATCCTTGGGTTAAGGGGAGACTTGGTCTGGACGAAGATGTCCCGGCCGTCGCCTCCAACAGTCAGAACATAATTCCGGACCTTGCGCTTTAGGCATACGTCGGAAACGAGGCCATGCATGTCCTGCGGGTCGATACGCGGGGCGTTGGCGGCATCGGGGTCCCCGTTGGGATTGCCGTCTTTGCAGTCGAAGAGATAAACGAAATCGTAACGGTGATTCATGTATTGGGTAGTTGAGTGTTGATAGGTAGGGTTAGTGGTTTCGATTCAGATGCTTTCCTCGACGACCTCAGCGGCAGCTTCGGCGGCCTTTGCTTCGTCTCGGTCAGCTCGGTATTGAGCCAACTGACAATAATAGCCGAGGGCGAAGCGGCCTTGCTCTTCGAGACTTAGGGTCTGTGGAATACCACCAAGCTCTTCGATTCGGACACTCAGGTTTTCGAGTTCCTTCTGTTTGTTCGTTCCGCTGCCTGGGAACCGCGTGTTGGCCTTTTTCAAGTAGGCCGGCAATTTGGTGAATAACGGCCCGCATGTCGTAGCGGGTCGAGTCGCCACGCCTCCATAGGTGCGCTCGGCGATGGAGGCGCCGACTTTGCCGAGTGCCAGCAGCTGCAAGCGCCCGATCACTGCGAACAATTGGCCGCAGAGGTAGGCGCGATCCTTTGATTCCGGGTCGAGGCGATCTTTCATGGTATCTGTATCCTTTCGGTTTGGTGAACGAATGAGGCATGCCTTGATCAAAGCGAGGCGGGCAGGATTGTTCTTGTTTTCGTCGAGTTGGTGCCGGCGAATCGCTGCTGCGAGTATGGGTTGTGGGAGCGCACCGCCATTCAGAGCGGAATGCAGCAGTTCCGTGGCGGCCTGAGGGGCAAGTTTGCTAAAGTCTGGATTGCCATCTTTTCTGGGAACAAGTGTGGCGAGCAGGCCCCAAAGGCTGAAACCCCGTCGTGGCATTGCGTCAGATTGATCGATGACGGTCAGGTCAGAAAACCAACTTGCGATGTTGCGCTCAACTTCAGGGACAGTGCTTTCCAACCAATCCCGAACTACGATGCGGGCACCATTAGTGGACAGGCTGAGCGCATAGTAGAGATTGGAATCAAAACCTACCGGCTTCCGGCCAGTCTTCACTGATTCGATAAGTGTGGCCACAGCCTGCTCGTCGGGCTCGGCAAGCAAGTCGAAAGGATCTTTAGGCGTCGGCTGGCGCGTCCAGTGGAGATGAACAGTATTGTTGAAGACCAGCCCCTGGCTGCGGCTCTTCTCAATCAGGCTGTTCAGTGCGGATCGAAAGCTCTCCTCGGCACCCGTGCTGACCGGCGCGTTGGCAGCTTGCGAAAGTCCGAAGGACTCAAAGGCGGGGCACTCCTTGTTGAAGGAGATCAGCTTCGTGTCCTCGCCCAGCAATTTGATGAATCCAGCGGTTCGGCAGACAGGTCCAAGTCGCCCCGTGGCCAGACATACGGCCTCGATCGGTTTCTGTTCGTCACGCTGGCTTTGGTTCTTCCGTCTCCACCAGGCCTTGAGGTCGGTAGATTCCAAGAGGCGGTGTCCATCCACCGAAAAGGTGGCGTTGTTACTGGTCTTTGCTTTGGCAGCAAAGAGTTTTGCGTGAAGGCCGGCTAGCTTGGCGGCATCCCGGAGAAATGCCGCCAGCAACATGAGCCGCTTGGATTCAGCCGGGCAGCTCTTGGCCGCCTCCACGAGCAAACCCACAAAGTAAGCTTGATTGACCCGGCGCTTTTCACGCTTGGCGTTATCCTCAACGAATGCCGTCGAACGTTCCAGGCTGTCACACAGGAAATAGGAACGCCCATGGGAAACGAAATCAGGATCGGATTTCGGCCGCACCAGCCGTTTGGGTCTGGCTTTCTTCTCGCCCGGGTTCTCAACCAGCGGAATCGGGTCGCCCGCCAAGTTGCCGTGAGAATCGAGAGCGATCAGCCAGCGGACACCGATGGTTTCAAAATCCGGGTCGCCGAGGCCTTCGCGTTCGGCGTAGGCGATGAGGGCTTGGAGCATCATGCGGCACCTCCGAGTTGGGTTTTGATTTCCTCCCATCCGGGTACGGCGACGATGCCGTCCTTGAGTTTTGCCGGGAAGAAGGTGATGCGGGGCTGCGGCTTCTCGACTTTGCCGGGCTGCTGATCCTTGGCGACGTCGAGATGGAACACGTCATAGAGCATCAGGCCGAGATCGGTGTCGCGGTTGATGCCGGGGGCAACCTGCATGGCCGACTCGTCGGCAAGTTCGAAGTGGGCGGGAAACTCTCGGCAGCCGAAGCAGGGCTGGGCAAAGCACTGGCCCTTCTCCACGCGTCGTTGGAACATGGCTAGGTATTTGACAAGCGTGTCGTCGCCGCGGTCCTCGGCATCCTCAGGCTTGCGGCGCGGCAGACCGGCGAGAGGCGTCAGGTGCAGGCTGGCTTCGATGACGTATTCGACATCGCGCAGCGCGAGGGTATTGCGTTGGGTGCGGTCCTCGTCTGCCAGCAGCGGTTCCGGCTTGCGCGGGGAGAGGCGGGACTTCACCTCGTTGCGGCGGAAGGCGAGGAAGCGGATGGGTTTTTTCACAGCGATGCGCCGGATGCGCCAACGGAACTGCGGCTTGTAGAGGATGGCCTCCAGCAGGCCGCGCGCAGCGCTGGGCGTGATGACTGGGTAGCTCACACGCTCGACCTTCATTTCAGGTCGCGTGAAGCAGGCGAGATCGCCCCAGGTGCGGAGGTGGATGATCATAGGATGGTGTGGTTGGAGTGGCCGAGGCCGAGATCGTCGTCGTAGTCTGAGTTCCAGACCCAGAAATCCCAGTCCTCGGCAGGTTGGTAGAGGTAGCCTTTGGCCCGGGCATCGGTGAATTCAGCTTGGTAGAGATTGACGGAATAACGCTGTGCTTCGCGACATTCGGCAGCGGTGAGGTGTTTTTGAGTTTTCAGTTTCTCGGCGAGTTCATCCCCGCGGTCGCGCCCGTTCCTGTCGCGCCATCGCACCAGCACAGCGCGAGTTTCGTCGCCGATGAGACTGCAAGCTTCGTCTGCCTTTGGAAAATCGAGCGCCTCGCTGGCCGCGAAGACAGGATCGTCCTTGGCCGCCTGTGGGCCGAGCAATCCGTAGAGTTCGCGGAAATAGGCGGCGTAGAACTCCGGCAAATGCAGGCGGTCGGCGGCATCGGGATGGCGATGGAGGAATTCCTGTGTCTTGGCCGTGGCGATTCTGTAGGCCCCGGGCGCGGTTTTGTGATCCTCCGGGCGGAACACGATGACGGGGCAAGGCTCGGCGTGCCGGCCCTCGCGATTGCAGCGCCCCGCTGTCTGGATAATGGAGTCGAGCGGACCGAGTGCCCGCCAAGCGATGGGGAAATCCACGTCCACTCCGGCTTCGATGAGCTGGGTGGAGACGAGACGGCAGGGCAGGTTGACTCGGGGGTCGAGGCGGCGGCGGATTTCGGCGAGCTTCGCCTGGCGATGGGCCGGGCACAGGCGGGCGGAAAGATGGAAACGATTCTCTGGGGGCAGGAGCCGGAACAACTCACGAGCGTGGGCAGTGGTGTTCACCACGCACAGGACTTGGTCGTGCTGCGTCAGCTTTTTGGCGACGCTCGGCCAAGAGACGGTGCAGTCCTGGGGCGGAAGCTCAATTTGCGTGCGGCGGAGGGCCTCGGCCAGGCCGCTTTCGTCCGAGGTGATGGGCCTCGGGTTCCAAGCGTAGCGCAAGGCTGGCCCGGCGGAAGCAAAGGCCGGCTGGGTTGCGGTCATAAAAACGGCGGTCACGCCGTAATCACGGGTCAGCAAGCTGACTGCGGAGAGCAGCGAAGGAACGAGGTTGGGAGGCAAGGTCTGGACTTCATCGAACAGCACGACAGAGCGGCCAATGTTGTGCAGCTTGCGGCAACCTGACGGACGGTGACTGAACAGACTTTCAAAGAACTGCACGCTGGTCGTGACAATGAGGGGCGACGCCCAGTTTTCTTGGGCGAGCCGAGCTCGACGCAGACGGGTTTCCTCCGCATCCCTGCCCCGGTCGTCCGACCTTTCGCGCGGTGCCACCGCGCTGTGATGCTCCAATACATAGTCGGGGCCGAACCGGGATTCAAAGCGGTCGCGAAAGACCCGTGCGGTCTGTTCGATGATGTTGGAGTAAGGGATGACGACGATGATGCGGCGGAACCGGCGTGGGTCGTTGGGCGGGATTGCAGAATTGTGGTGAGCGATGTGTTGCAGGGCGAATGCAAGCGAGCTGAGTGTCTTGCCGCTGCCCGTTGGGGCGGTGAGCGTGAACAGGCCGGGAGGATGCGCGGCTGCAGCGAGACAGTCGGCAAGCAGCCGGCGTCGGCGGGCGTTCAGATCACCGGCGGTAGGCAACGAAGCGAGGTGCTGCTGAAGGAGGGCGAGCGCACGATCTGCCTCCAGTTCGGGAGCCGTCCGCCACGCAGCGGCTGCCGGGTCAAAGTGTGCTTCCGTATCCAGGAAGTCCGCGTCCACGAGGCAGGAGAAGATCATCCGCGTGCGAACAGCCTCGGCAAACCGGTCATCGGTGCGGTGCGGAGAAACACCCGGGAGTTGAAACCCGTCAGACTCGAAACGTGCCAGCAATTCCAGGATTGATTCCGTGCAGCGGGTGAATTGCACGCGGGTTTCGTCACCGAGCATCCGTAGCACGGTTTGCTTCAGTCCGTCTCCATCCAACGAGGGAATGCCGGTATGATGCCCATCCACGGCGAAAGCGGCAGCGAGTTGCTTCAAGTCGCTGCCCGCGTGAGCGGCACCTGCAGCCCAGTGATTGATACCGTGGATCGAGTTGTCTTGAAGGCGGTCTTGGAAACGAACTGCGTATTTCCCCAGATCGTGCAGCAGGCCGGCAAGTTCGGCTTCAGCGGCGAGGCCGAGTGGCTCGGCGAACTGCTTCGCCATAGCGGCCACGTTGCGCAGGTGCTCGGCCAACGGTTGCCAACGGCCGCTGGACTCGGGGAGCGGGCGGCCGTTTTTATCTTCGGCCGTGTGGGCGTAATAATGCCTGGGAGGCATTTCACGCTCAGGAAAACAAAATCAACTGATAATAGCAACCGGTTCCCATAGCGTATCTCCCGGGCGGTAATGCAGAGACGTGACCAAACGCAACAGCGGCAACAGACAGCCGACACCGTTTCCCGCGTCCAGAGCGCCCATTTCTGTGTTTAATCAGCGGAAACGACACCCGTAATCGGGGAACGGCCTTTTATTAAGGGAATAAACGGTACTATTTGGGAAAGAATGGGCGTTTAACGGTGATTTCCCTTTTCGCCGTTTGACCGAGGGAATGGGCGAAAAACGGACTTTAATCGGGAAAATAGACGAGGGGAACGGGGAATTAAACGGCGGAAAACGGTCCCATCGAGAGAAACAAACGGGGCTGGTTTGGGCGGAAAGGATCCCGAAAGGATTCTGCAATGGGCTTTCCGATACTTTGCCCATTTCCCACCGTTTTCCCCATTCTTTCCACCCGTATGGGAAAATAGGGAAAACGTTTGGACCGTAATGGACAACAATCGACCGCGAACGGACAGCTTTGGACAAAAGAATGGGCATAATTCGGTCCAGAAAAAGGGGGAACGGATTGGGAGATTGGGCGTTTGGGCCAATGGGGGAATCGGTAATTCGGGGAAATGTCCCCGCCCTTGGGACCTGCCCGGCGCGACCTTTTCGACCTGCGCCGGGAGATTTCCGAGCAAGCGGCGGCTAAAGTTTTATTTCGAGCGAGGTTTCGCAGAGAAACCGCTCAATTTCCCAGATTGGGAACAAGAGTCTGCGTGTGGCACGGGAAGGCCGCAAGAGTCCGCGTTTGACCAGACGGTAAACGGTGATCGTAGAAACTCCAAGGGCTTTGTCGGTTTCAGTGCGTGAAAGAGCGAGCTTGGCCCGCCCGGAATCATTGAGGTTGAGTGTAGTTGTCATAGGGCCGCCACACTTCGCGTTGGCCGTCAGTGGACAAGCCGTAAGGGAAACATTGCTTGACTAGAGGGATTAGAATTAAATATAGGATAGACTATAACATGAAGCCCGCGGAAATTCGAACCCTGCGCGAGTCATTCGGGATGAACCAGACCGAGTTTGGTCAACTCATGAACGTGCATTGGACGACGGTCAGTGGTTGGGAAAGAGACGTGACTCCGCCGTCCGCCTATCACGAACAAATGCTTCAGCAGTTCAAGAAGGCCGCAAAGCTCAAAGAAAATACCGACATCATAAAAGGGGCTTTGATCGGCGCAGGTGCGCTCGTGGCCCTGGCAATTCTTCTCGAACATCTAATCCCCAAAAAATGAGCACACCCCAAGCAACGATTTCAGCGCCGGTAATGCCTAACGGCGACCAACTGTTCCGTATCAAAGAAGCCGCGGAATTTATGCGCATGTCCGACAAAACAGTCCGGCGCATGATCATCGCAGGCCAACTGCGATCCACAAAGATTCGCGGGCTTCGACTGATTAAGTGGAGCGACCTGCAAAAGGTAGTTCAGTAGGGCACTACCACTCGTATCTCTCCAGACCTGTCACTCAAAACGCTCACGGCATAGGAGATTGTCATGCAAAAATATCTTGTCCTGCCTGATGGGAAACACAGGAGTTACCGGGGACGCTACAGCATTGGCGAAGACCCAAGGGTGCATGAGGTCACTTTGCATACCACGGTCAAAGAAGTGGCTATGAAACTTCTGACCGAGATTCACGAAGATGCCCAGCGGGAGTCAGTCGGACTCATCCCGGCGGCGTTCACACGAAAGGCGCTGCGGCGTCCGCTGGTTGAGCTTCTGGAAGAGTATTTGAAAGACGTGAACAAACGTGGCCTGTCGCGCAGCTACACGCGCATGCTCAAACCGCGAATCGTTGCTCTCGCCAAAGGCTGTCGTTGGAACTGCATGGCTGATGTGACGAGGCGCGGATTCGTTGACTGGCGCAATGCGCAGAAAGGTTTCGAGGCGCGCACGCTCAATCATTTCTTCGATGCGGCGCGAGCATTCTTCAATTGGGTGGACCGCACCTACGAAATCCCCAATCCGCTCAAACGGATCGAAAAACTGCCGGTTATCGTGAAGTATCCCCAAGGGCCGCGTGCGTTCAGCGAAGAGGAGCTTGCTCAGCTTTTTGCCGTGACGCCAAAAAGGAGGCTCTTGGTTTACCGTGTTCTGGCTTTCAGTGGACTGCGCCGCAAGGAGGGCAGGATGCTTTGTTGGGGCGACGTGCATTTAGACGATGAATCCGGTTTTTTTCTGCGTGCGGAAGCAACCAAAGCACGGCGGGCGGATTGGTTGCCAATCCTCTCCGTGCTTGTACCTGAATTGCGCGCCGCACGTTCTGAGTTTTTTAAACCAAGCACTCGTGTTTTTTGGCGCGGTGTTCCTGACGCGGATACCCTTCACCGGGATATGGTGAAGGCGGGGATTCCGTTATTGGACAAATGGGGCCGGCCAGCCGGCATCCACACGTTTCGACGGACGTTCATCAGCCACCTGCAAAAACGCGGTGTGCCCTCGCGTGTGATCATGCAACTGGCCCGGCACAAGAGTCTGCGTCTGACGGATTGGACCTACACGGACACAACCAAACTGCCGTTGGCCGAGGGCATCGAAACGCTCGCAGGCATGGCGAAGGCTGTGACGGCGACCCCGGCTAATCCACGTAGTTCTCCACGAAAAACCCGCAGAGGCGAAAACGATCCACGTATCTCTCCACGTTTTTCCGGCCCAAACGGGGATTTTCAGTCCAAGGCCGTCCTTGATAAAAAATCGGGTCCGATCTTGAGCGTGGCGGAAGTCGCTGAATCAGAGGACGATTGTCCGTCGTTGAGTTCGGCTGACCAAGACCGGCCAAATGTTGAGATGGTGCTCAGGGCGGGACTCGAACCCGCACGCCTTGCGGCACACGCCCCTCAAACGTGTGTGTCTACCAGTTCCACCACCTGAGCGTTTCGCGCGTTGGGAGGACGGATAAGTAGGACCACGGCGGCGAATGTAAAGCCCTGAATTGGGCGGTGAATCCGCGGCGCCGGGAAATCGCTTGCCACGCCCCCGTGGGCGGCAAAACTCACCCGCTTGCTGCCCCCGCCCACCTGCGGCCCGCAGCGACTCTCTCTCTTGCCGATACGCTTTTGCGCGGGCACGCGCCCGCTGTGCCGACTTACTCATGGAAGAACCGCCTGCCAAGGAGACTCCCGAACAGGGTCTCAACAAAATCGATCTCAGCCAACTTCAGGACTTCCGCTTCGGGACGCAATGGACCGAGATCAAATCGGTTCCCGGACCGCGGCGGGAAGGTGAGCGTGAACGCGGCCCACGCCGCGAGGGTCCTGATCGTGGCGACGGAAGACCGCGCAGTGCCGACGGCGGCGAAGTGCGTCGTGACCGGCGCGGATTTCGCAAGCCAGGCGGAGCATTCGCCGATGCCGCTCCAGAGCGAGCCGCGGCCCGCCCGGGCCCCGAACGCGGCGGCCCCAACCGGTCGGCCGGTGGGCCCCCCGAGGGGGAGGGGTTCCGCGGAGGACGGCCGCCCGGGCGGGAGGGCGGCGGAGAACACCGGTGGTCCGGCTCGCGCCCGCCACAGGATTACCGGCCCTACCTGAGTCCTTATTTCAACGTCGCTTTCTATCCCGAGGACGCCGGGTTCTCGGCGCTGGTGAAAGCCATGCGCACCTCGTGCCGGACCTTCGAATTGTTCGAAATCGCGCGTTTGATTCTCGGCAAATACGAGCGCTTCGTCGTGGTGGTGACGCGCAAGCCGCCGGAGGCGGCGGGGACGGCCGAGGCGCCGGCTGCGACACCATCCACCGCGCCAATGCCAGCCAAGCCCGCCGGCCCGATCTGGGTGGCGATTCCCGACGGCATGCCGTTCGAGACCGAGGAGGCGGCTGTCGCCCATGTGGTGGGCAGGCACCTCGATAAATTCTTCGAGCTGGCGATCGTCGAGGTGGAGCCGCCGAAGGGCAACTTCCCGTTCGTCAATCGCTGTACCCTTTCGGGTGAACTGCTCGGTCCGCCCAACTATCACCGCTATCAGCAGATCGTGCAGCAGCATCATGCGACGCGCTTCCCGCGCATGCCGTTCGAAGATTTTCGCGAGCACATCGAGACCGTGCGCGATCCCGAAGTGGTCAATCAGTGGCTCGAAAAGATGAAGAAGGCCGCGCGCTACACTTGGAAACTTGGCGCCGAGGGTGAGCCGCCAGTGGTGTTCGACAATCTGGAGGACGCTCGCACCCACTTGCTGGCGGCGGCCAAGGACCGGATGGTGAAGATGGTCGAATCGGCGCGCTTCCATGCCAAGCTCGTCGAATCGCTGCCGCCGGGCGAAATCCGCCGTGCCATTGAAGGCCAGTTCGAACGCCAGCGCCGTTTCCCGCTCGACACGGCCAACGCCCTGCGCGGGCGGCTGCGCCGTGAGGGGTTCACGATCTTCAAGAAAGGAGCCAAGGGCATTTCCTACGTGTGTGCGGTCAAGCGCAAGTTCCGCGTGCCGGGCCAGAGCTTTGCCGAGAGCATCGGCACGCTCATCGCATTCATCGAGGCCAATCCGATGATCACGGTGAAGGAACTGCCGGTAAAACTCCTCGGCATCACGCCGCCGTCCGTTCCGTCGACACCGCCGCTGTCCATTCCGTCGACTCCGCCCATGCCAGTGCCGGCGCCCGCCGAACCGGCCGCACCCGCGGAACCGGCCGCCGCCGCACCCCCGGCGGCCGAACCCATTCCCACGGCCGCTCCGGTGGAGTCGCCGCTCACGCCCGAGCAGCAGGAAAAGTTGAGACGCCTGACGATGGATCGGCGCTGGCTCGTGCAGGAGGGGTACGTGACCGAGTTTGCCGACGGCCGTCTGTTTGCGCCGCCCCCCATGGCCGAGGCGCGCGCCAAGACCGCCGAGGCGGCGGAGGGCGAGGAGCACGACCTGGAAAATTTCCCGGAAGCCGCGGCCTCCACCCCAACTCCCGTCGACACGGCGGTGCAACCGCCACCCGCGGCTTCCGAGACGACAGCACCCGCGGCTCCCACCGACGCAGCGGCCCCCGCGGCTGACCCAGCGAATGCTCCTGGGTCGCCGCCAGGCAGCGAAGCACCATTTCCGGGTCCGGCTAAAGCCAGTACTGACCCGGCGCCCGTGACGGATTCCGCGCCAGCGGCTGCCGGTGAAGGCGATTTGCCCAAGCCTGCCTGACAGGCCAGTGCGGATTACCTTGCG
>Ga0208687_1001023_pt1 | contig 14226 bp, 17 predicted proteins | sample June2015DPH_6_10_FD_184695 | JGI IMG/M metagenome (GOLD analysis project Ga0208687, IMG submission 184695) | Peatland microbial communities from SPRUCE experiment site at the Marcell Experimental Forest, Minnesota, USA - June2015DPH_6_100... | ecosystem: Environmental > Terrestrial > Soil >...
CCGCCGGGCGGCTTCATGAGATGGATGGTGCCGTTCCTCGTTCCAGCGCCGGGTTCACAATTCTTGCTGCCGCGCGCGCTCGCGGGAAGCTCCGGCGGACCACTATGCTTCAAGTAGCCGATCCCGCGAAGGAACTGATGATGCGTCCGTTGTTTGATGGCTTCTGATCGGATGACGAGCGGCGAGACGGCGGTCATGCGGCGTCTTTCTTTGCGAAGGGATACCGAGAAGAATCCGGTTCAGGCGTATTCGCGCCCTCTTTGATCCATTCGTACCATTGTTTGGCCCGATCTAGATCAGTCGTTGTGGCATCAAGAATGCTGCCAGGTCTGTTGTTCAGTGCCAATTTCAGAACTTCGAGACGCATTTCTTGATCTGTCATGACGATTCTCCCTGTTGCAGTTTAATCCTATCTTAATCGACCCAGGACTTGAAGGATGCTTGGTAAAGGCCGGTATCAATAAACGACGGACGCGGCGGTCGTTTTTTGTAGGGATGTAAGAACCGATGACTGACGCCCATAAGTGCCGCCTTAGTCGGCACGCCGGGGTAACCAAGTCCTTCCATTTCCTTCTCGGAGAGAAATTTTTTGAAGCGGTCTTCGATCTGCGATGTCGCCGAACCGAAGGCGTCAAGCGATGGCGGCGCACCCATTAAAAGACTTTCCAGCGCACCGGCGAGCGATCCTTCGAGATCGGCCGCGATGTCCTCTTTGTGCTGCTCGAAAAATATCTCCATCGGATGATATTTTGATTCAAGAATCTCGGCCACGTCGCCCGTCGAAATGTTCTGGTATTTCTTCGCGTGCGCTTTATGTGGTCCTTTGCGCGGACGTTTCGGCGCACGTTTCGGAGCCGATTCGGTTTGAACGTAACCGACGTCAAGGACACCAAGATGAAGTGTCGGCATGGCGTCACACGTAGAAAATCGTCAGGTTCGCCACGCCGCCGCCGTCCGTCGCGATGGCGATCAAGCCCTCCTCAATCGCCGCGCCGACCGGGACGAAGCCCTGCGTCGTGGTCGAATAGATGCCGATCGGATCGGAGACGTTCCAGCCGGTCTGTGTGCCGGACTGAGAACCTGATGTGTTGATCTGATTCGTGCCAGAGAGCGCGTGCGCCTTAGTATCGGAGACGGCGAAGGCGTTCGCCGTCAGATTCGCATCCTGGGCAACGTAATACGTCGTGTTCGCCGTCAGCCCGGTCGGTAGTGCGCCGCCGCTGCTGGTCGTGAACTTGACCGCCGCGCCGGCCGCGAGACCGTGACTTGGCCAAGTGATGACGCCCGGCGAGGCGAGCGTGATGGTGACCGTCGAGCTCAAGCCGTCGTACATCGTGACCGCCGAAGAAGTCCCGGCAGTGTTGATCCCGAGGCCGGAGAAAACGCCGGCACCCTCCTCGATCTGGAAATTCGCCGACGTCGTCAGGTTTTCCCAATAGGAACCGCCATTGAACGACGGGATCGCGCCGTTCGGGCCGAGGAAGTCGTTGGGGTTGCCCATGTTGCGTTTCCTTATGAAATGCCGACGGTTGATGGCCCATAGCCCTGAGCGATTTGAAGATACATTCGCCCATACGGGTCCTTCAATCGTTGGAGATCAGAAAGCGTAAATTTCTTCGCTGCTTCCTGAACGACCATGTTCTGGCTCGTCGATTCGTCTGACGCGGATTGTATCACGCCGGACACGAAGCCATTGATGTTGAACTTGGCACGGAGTTTCTCGAAGAATTTCCGGCCAGATTGATCCTGTGCAAAATTGATAACGAGACTAGCCGCGAGGTTATAGATCGCCGTGACGTAGACGGAGACCGGCGGAAGCCCAGGAATCGGCGGCCCGCAGGTGGAGACACCGCGGAGCGCCGGATTGACGATCTGGATGGCGAACGACAGCGCCCAAGCAACTACGGCCGAGTTCGGCGGCAGATCGTTCGCGCCGATTTGCATGATGTTCGCGATGAAAAATTGGAACCCAGCGAGCGTCGGCTGCTGCTGCATCTAATCACCCCGCAGCTCTCCGCCTGCCGAGGCCGCGCTTCGGCGACGCGGTCACGCGGCCCTTGAACTCCCGCCCTGGTGCCACGGCGTCAGTGACGCGGACGCCCTCCGCAATCGTCTTCTCGCCGGCCGGCGTCTGCTCGACCTGCTCAAACGTCGTCTCGACGCCGGGGATCTTGACCTCGTTGGGATCGCCGCCGAGGTTGGCGACCGCGTTCTGGACCGCCGTCTCGATGGCTTGATTGTTCGCCACTGCGGCCTTTCTCCGCCGCTCCGCGCCTTCCTGAGCAAGGACGCCCATGTTCAGCGCGCGAACGCGCTCGATGATGGCCGCCGGCACCGGCTTGTCGACGTTGAAAACGAGCGGCGTGTACACCCTCTGCCGTTGAACGTCCGTGACGCCGATCGCGCCATATTTCGAGAGCTGCTTCACGATCGATTCGACTTGAGAAATATGCAGGTCGCCGCCAATGGCATTCTGCTTCCCGGACGGAATCGGATGCTGTTTCGCTGGCGTGAAGCGGACGTTCGGCGAACCGTCGTCGTTGAAGTCGAGACGATAGAAGATGATCCAATTTTGCGGGGTGGCATTGGCCACGAACAGCTTGGACATTCGATAATCTCCCCTGTTGGCGCCGATTCATCGCGGCGCACGGCATCATAGCACTCCCGAAACGAAAGAGCGAAGGGCCGACCAGGCCCCTCGCTCTTAATCCCCACTTCCCCTCGGTTCTCGACCGATTGCGAATCGCTATGAATACACCATCAGGATTTGGGTTACTGCCTGTGGCCGCGGCGTCCATCCCGACGTGATGCGCCATTCCTGCAGGAAATCCGTGGCGCCGCCAGCCAGCGGCGAGACGATCTCGCGTGGCGCCGCCATATCGCAATACTGCGTTACGCAGACCTTATTGCCGGGCGACATCGACGCGAAGATGTTGGTATTCACCGGCTTGTCGGTCGCTGGCTTCTCGACCTCCGGCATGACAAGGAGAACGACATCGGTGTCGGCATTGCCACCGGCGCCCTGCAGCGTATCGTCGTAGGCCCAGAGCAGCGTGTCGCCGTTGTCCATCAGAATCGATTTGAACGTCCCGGCGGTCGAGGTCGTGCCGGCGCCGATGCGCTGGAATTGCACGAGCTGAACCACGTTGTACTCGAAGAGGCCGAGCGTCCGCTGCGGGCCGAGGATGCAGAACAACCGACCCATACCGAGTTGGTAGGTCCGCTGCTTCAATGCGAGGACCTGCGATGCTACGAAGAACGCCATCTCGCCGTTGTCATAGGTCACGACAGTGTCGTTGCCGTTGGTGTCCGGCGGCAGCGGCACCGTGGTGGTACCCGGCGCATTGACGATGCCCTCGCCGATCTGAGGATTGAAGCCGAAGAGCGCAGCATCCCTGGCAAGCTGGAAGTGACCCTGCCGGCCGCCGAGGCGGTAGGCTTCCGGGACCGCGAAGCCCCAGCGACCGCCGGCCGCGACATCATGGTGGTTCCACTCTGCGCGAACTTGCAGCAAGTAAGTCGCGGTCGAGAACATCGTCGCCATGATGTCCACGCCGGGAAGTTCGTTGTAGGAAGCCTGCCCCGCCGCCATCTTGGTGCGGAGATTGAGCTGCTTCATGTAGACCACCAAATCATCCTCGGCGAGCCGGACGCGAAGCTGCTGGTCGGCCATGAGATCGAGGAAGCCACTGACTTGGCTGTATTGAAGTATAAGCTCGGGCTCGATGAACGAAGGGTTCACCGTGATATATGCGTCGGCTTGAATCCCCACGGTTGATCCTCCTTCTCAGATCTGAATCACGGCGCACGCGCCGTTGAAATTCCAAGTCGCAAACCCGGTCGTCGGATTGTAGACGACCGTCTCGCAGTTCGTCACTTGGACGTCGAGAACCTCGACCGGGATCGCGACGTCCGAGCCGGAGCCCGGCGTTACCGTGCCGCCGGTAATGGTGGTGGCACCCAAAGATGCGGCCGCCTGATAGGTGATCACGTCACCGGAAACCGATAGCACCGTGTAGGTGCCGTTCTGTCCGCTGATGGAGCTGCCAGTCAAGGACGAGACGACAATCGAATCGCCGGGCGATCCGCCGTAGGCGGTCGTCAGCGTCAGCGAAACGATACCGCTGGTATTGTTGTAGGCGCTACCCGTCGAATTGACCGTGTAAGCGGCGAGGTACGGCACGAGCACTTGGTTGACGAAATCCCAAGAGACCGACGCACCGATCGGTCCGCCTTCGAGGTCGGCGAGGATCGGGTCGCAGGCGACTGCGATGCGGGCCTGGGAACCGAAGGCATAGGCGTTGACGTGATTGAGGGAACCGGCCAGCGGGACTGGCGATTGCGGCGACGTGATCATCGCGTAGGCCTGGTCGAAGACGGAGAACCCGGCAAGGTTCTTGGAGCCGCCCGTCAGCGCGGTCGCGCGCCCCATTTGGACGCCGAGCGTCGTGCTGGGGCCGGTATTGCCACTGCCGCGATTCGGCACGTTCATGTAGACGCCGACGCCGCCCCACATCGGAAGCGTCTCACTATTGGCGAGGATGCCGCCGCGCAGCCGCCAGCGTGAAGACGGATCGGGATAGGCGGTGCCCTGCCGAAGTCCGACGGAGCTAACGTTGAAAAGCCCGGCGTTGCCGACGGTCGTCTGATAGGGAGCAATCGTGACGTTCGCGCTCATTGCGGCCTCATCTCCTGATGTTCAACGACCGTTCCCCTGTTTTTACCTCCATCGCTCGGCGCTCGACCTCAATGCTGAGTGACGTTTCGCTTGAAGAAGTTCGCGCCAGGCGCCTTCGCCGCGCGTCCGGTCTGCCCGGCGAATTGGCTCATCCAAGTCGAAGGCTGGCCGTAGAAGTCGCGATAGGTGTGGCCGCCCTCGACCCGCTCGACCATGCGTAGTACGTCGACCCCGATGTTCGTGGGATCGCGCGCCGCGACGATGGAATCCTCGAGAATCTGTCCGGAAGCGACGTTGAATGCGGCATCGTCGGCGAAAGCGGCCGACTTAAGGTCAACGCCCTTCCACCGCGGGCTGAGGACTTGAAGATCAAGCGTGGTGCGGCGCCGGAACTGCTTCGAGGTCTCACCCGGGATCGGGCGCGGCGTCTGCTTGCCGAGCAACGGGTAGACGCGGTCGGCCTCGGTCCAGGCGTCGGCGAGCGCGGCGTGCTCGTCGTCGGCGAGCGGGCGCACGAGCTTGGAAAGTTCGTCGAGTTGGCGTTTGACGTCGGCGCTATCGGCCATCGCGGCATCCTTCTTCGCCTTGTCGGCCTTTTCCTTTTCCTCTTTTTCCTTGTCCTCGGCGTCCTTCTTGGCCTTATCGGCGGCGAGCTTCTCGGCCTCGCCCTTGTCCTTGTCTTCGGCGTCTTTCTTCGCCGCGTCGTCCTTGCGGCGGGCGTCGTCGCGAGCCTTGTCCTTCTCCTCCATCGAATCCATGCGGCGGCCGAGGTGCGAGACGGCGTCCGCCATCTTGCCGAGATAGCCCGAGATTTCGGAGAGCTTGTCGTCGAGGTTCTTGCCAGCGTCGGCATCTTTGCGCGCGGCGTCGTCTTTGGCTTTGTCGTCGCGCGCTTTATCGTCTCGCTTCGCGGCGTCGTCGGCGGCCTTCTTCGCGGCAGCTTCCTCTTCAGGGGTCATCGCTGAGTCCTCTCTCGATTCGGATCGAACGCCACTAATCTCGTCACCTTTATCCCAAACGCCGCGCGAACACAACGCGACGTGATCCAAAAGGCTAGGATCGCCCTCGACCAGCAGCTTCGCTCCGTTCTCCAGGGTGAGCTTCTGGTTGACGCTGAGATCGTGGAAGTAGACCGCCGGCGATGTCGATAGCTGGCCATCTTCAAGTTCTCGGCCAGCCTCTTCGTCGTAGACCTTGGCGATTCCCCAGACCTCGTCGCCCTTTTCGCCGCCAATGTACGGCAGAAAGATGCTCCCCACAACTCTTTCGGCGAACTCGTCGGAGTCCAGGAGCTGCCCCTTGGGATGCTTGTAGATTACCGTGAGACCGTTACAGCGCGCCAAGGCTTCGTCGTTCAGCCATATCTTCGGATCGCGGAAGACGAACTCCTTTAGCTTCGGCCGATAGGCGTATCCGGTCCCAGTGATTCGGATCGCCACCAGCCACATGTTCTCGTAACGCTGCGGAGACGTCAGCCGATTCGCGGCGATGGCGCGCGCGATGCCGAGCTCGTTCATGGTGAGTCGTTCGAGCGCGATCGAGCAGCCTGGATGAAGCGGCGCCGGCGGCGAGGCGACCGGGACCCATGCCCAGCCATCGTGTTCGTCGTTCAGTTCCGGCGTGAACTCATTCGTCACTTTTTGCAAAAACGTGGAATAGTCCACGCCCGGCGCCCCCATCGGACCAGCCGCGATCGCGCTTGCGGGGGGAGCCGGTGCCGGAGCAGCGGGCGGCGTAACAGGGACCGCCGCGGTCGCCGATCCGGCACCACCGTTGAGGTCGGCAACGGGCGCCCCTTTCTGCCGGGTCAGGAGCGACCGCACCCCCTCCGGCAGGAAACCAATCTCTTCGCGGGTTTCTCGGATCGCGGTCTGTTCGGTCGATTCGTCACCATCTTGCCCGCCGCCGGGCAGATCCCAGTATCCGGCGAAATCTTGCGAGGCCGCGCTGCGGCGGAGAAAGAGCGCCGTTCCGTTCAACGACAAAAAAAGTATGCCAGCGCCGCGGATCACTCTTTGTGCTCCGGTTCGCGCTTTTCCTCGCTGATGAACTTCTCGATGCCCTTCCAGTCTTCTGGCGTCATGTCTCGCTTTGCCTTTCCGGCATCGGCCAATTTTGCGAACTCATTCATGTTCGGGCGCGCGCCTTCGTCGGCCCGGAGCGTCTTCGCTTTCGCGTGGAGGCGCATGTGCTCATCCGCATTGAAAAGTGGCGTTGAAAACGACTCAGCATCCATGCGGGCGCAGCGGGCATCCATCCGCATGTGAAGCCGCGTGATGCCGTCGCAGATCGTCTTGACGGCGTCGAGGATAGCTCCGGCTTCATCGTCGTCGATGCCCTTGAACGTTCCCTTGTTCTTCCCCGCGTAGAGAACGCGCTCACCTTTCTCAGCGCCGTACTCCTTCTGGAGCGCAGCCTTGATCGTCTCGCCTTTGGCTGTTAACGGCATCGCTTCCCTCCCAATCCCATCGCCCGCTCGTTCGTCTCGATCGCAACGGCGTGCAAGATGAAAGTCTCCGCGAGGCGGTCGGCGATCACGGCGTCGTCCTGTGTGAAAACCCAGGTTCCGTCTTCGTAGCGGACCACGGAAACGTCGCCGCAAAGTTGGAGATTGAGCGGGAAGTAGAAGGCGCTGCTGGCGTCGCTCGGCGTCCCGGTCTTGAAACCGGCCTTGGCGAGCTTGCGGCGGAGCGCCGACGCGATGAGCTTCTGCAACTCGCCGTCGGTTAATCGAAGCTCGCGCACGGTTTACCTTTCCACGAAAATGACAAGCCCCGGTACTAGCCGGGGCTTGTTATAACATTTAACCGCGTGATTCACAAAAGCGCGGATTAGATTGCTCCGTCGAGCCGCGAGCCGACTTCATAGATTCGGTCGCTCAGGCGGGAAAGTCTATCGACTTGATCCGTTAAATCGCTGACGAGACCCCCAACACCGGCTTCCTTCAATAATGCCTTTCCTTCAACGTTCTTTGGAGCGCCAACTAACTTGTCGGTAAGACCTTCAAGTCGAGCGGCATGTTTCTCGAACGTATCGGCCAAATCTAACAAACGAGTATGGATTTGATCGAGCTGACTAGCTTTGCGAGCTTCGTCCTTCGCATGCGAGACTGACATAGGATGATTCTCCCCTGTTGGAATGGATTAGAAGACGCACGCCACCTATAGCACGTCTGCGGGATTCGTCACGAATCGGTTGAGGAGAGCGAGCCAGTCAGATTTTGTCACTGCGAGAAAGCTCTGCGAGAAATTCCCGCTTCGCTCTCGGTGGCGACCAGAATTGAAGCTTAACCCCAACAGGCTCGGCGGCTGTGCTCCATGCTATGGGCGGCGGCGCCATGTTCTGCTGCATCTCATCGGTCAGGATGCGCGTATCCAATTCCTTCACTTCTGCTGGCATTTCTGCGAGTAGACCAAACCGCTCACAAACCGCGCGCATGATTTTTTCTTCGGCTTCACGATAGCCGACGAGAAACGGTTTTAGCGGGCGTGGCACGTCCACCAAATATGCCTCGCTGGCGTCACGCAGGAGCGCCCAAAGCCTATTCTCGGCTGATACCTTGCGCGCCAACAATACGGAATGTTCTGCCACGCTGTAGAACCTGAGACAGTGACCACCGAAGCCGCAGTGGCCAATCAAAAATAAAACTTGGCTGCTCAACTGAAATGCTAAGGCCGAAAATCGACGATGTGTGGGAGTTTAGATAAAAAGATTGCGCCCCACCGTCCTATCCACGGGAATCCCGTAGAACGCACGCCATCCGGCGACAGTTCGGAGCGGCGGGGCGACTTTTCGAACCGGAAAATGTGCGCCTCGAGGGCGTTTGTCAAACGCTTGCGCCGACACTGAAGCGATAAGGCATGGGCGACATCCTGCGGTTCGATCTCGCTCGACCGAGGATCAATCGGCCAAAACTGGCCGCCTAGCGCCGTCTGTATCCAGTCGCCCCTTGCGTTCATTTGTTCCTCAGACTGGTCTTTAGAGCGCGAGTATAGAGAAATCTTTATCTAAAGTCTATCCTATGGCTTCGAGACGCCGCATCAGTCGTCGTCGCTCCGCTTCGATCCCGACCGCTGGCCGAATCGTCATCCGCTCCTCCCAGAATTGCGCCAGTTCGGCCGGGAGCGGCAGCTTCAGCATGAATCGCGCATAGCTTTCCGCGAAGACTTCCGAAGCGACGCTATCGACCTTACCGCGGCGGCGGAGATCATCGAGATGTATCCGGTTCGCCATCTCGAGGAACGAACCGATCTTGTTCAGGTGCCGACGCTTGAACTCGGCGTAGGTCCCAGGGTCGATCTCCTGCCCGCGGTGGCCGGCCTCATGAAGGAGGATTTGGACGCGGTCCATCGCCGGGAGTTGATCGAATTTCCGCTGGATTTCGACGCTGTCATCGTCCGATTCGTAGGAAGCGTGCCAAGCGTCGCGATCATCCACGAAGCGAACATCGGTCACCCCGACGAAATATCCGAGCGCGTCGCGCCGCAGCGCCTTGCGGAAGATCTCTGAGTGGACGAGGTCGAGCCCGCTCGCCGCATCATCCGCCCGGGCCGCAGAGACTATGCGCGCATTCGCGAGCCACGCCTTGCCCTTCGCCGTGAGCATGTCGTCTGGCAAATCCCGGAGCGCGTATAAAAATCTGTAGGAACAACGGCAATTATGGACGATAATGCCATCGGCAACAAACCAGCCTGATTCGGTTTGGAGATTATAGACATGCCCAGACCATTGCCGCCGTTCGATCTTGATGATGCGCGTCGCTCGTACCTCGAAGGGGAAAGTCTCTTGAGTTTGTCCAAACGATTGTGTGTTTCGCGCGGTGCGCTTGCCCACCATCTCAATATTCCTCTGCGGAATGGCTCCGAAGCAAACTTGATCCGTATGGCCCGCGAAGGCGAAGATGGTCGGCGCAAATTGGTTGAGGCAGCACATAAAGCGCGCACCGGCGCTAAAGCTAGTTTGGAGGAAAAACTTAACCGCGCCCGCCGCCGTTCGACAGAGGTCGGCTACGGAGAACGAGAAGTGATGCAAGCCCTGCAGGCGCATGGGATTAAAACCGAATCTCAATGGCCATGCGGTCCCTACAACATCGACATCGCTTGCGGTTCCATCGCCGTGGAATTGCTTACACGAGCCTCCAATCCTCTCAATGACCCCGAATTTATTGAGCGTAGCAAATATCTCTGCAATGCAGGTTACTGTCTTATTTTGGTTCGTTTCCGAGTTGACCGAACGGACGATGTTATCGCTAATCTCGATCATATCGTCGCCTTCATTGAGCGCGCCAATCTGGACCCATCCATGAGAAGTAAGAATTGGGTGATTAGGTGTAGCTCGGAGCGTTTTGCCAGAGGCCGTAATGATCGTGGTCAAGTCACCGCTGTACCAACGCCGATACGCTTTTTCCACATTATCAGCGAATGGTATCTGTGAGTCGCCAGGGAAGCAGAAGGGAAGTTGCGCCGGTGCTTCGATTTCGTCGACGAAAGGTCGACTATTCTTCTTGACCAAACCGGCACGATGCGCCCACGAATCGCGGACAAGATAGATTTGCTCGTCGCGCGCTTTATGCTCAGGCCTCGCGTCATAGCCTGCCTGACGCCACATACTTCGCCACATTCCCGCTATCGCTCCCCCGTCCGTGGCAACGAGATCGTTGATTGAGGCGATGAGTTTAGCCGATTGATCGATCACAACGCGGCGTTCTTCATACGGCAGCGAGGCAAGCGCCTTCTTAACGTTTTGCTTGACCTCGCGCCTTCCCTCTGCCGAAACCCCGCCGGGCGGAATCGACGTCGACCAACCCTGGAATCGCCGCAGCGTCTTCTCGATCGATTCGGCCCGGTTGAGCTTGATGAGATCGGACGAGGCGACGATCCGCCGGTCGAGTTCGGCACGGAGTTGAGGTCGCACCTTCTCCAGCGTGAACCGCTCGACGCCTTGGTGATATTTTGCGATCCCGCCGCGCTCGACGAGACGCCGGTAGATCGTCGCCAATCCTTCCCGGAGCTGCTGCTCCAGCGCCACCGCCGAGATCATCGAGGCCTCGGCCGCGATCCGGAGTTCGCGCGTCCACTTCGCGATTCGTTCCCCCGAATCAAAGCCATGCTGCAAAATGTCCTCGACCGCAGCGTCAAGGACTTCCTGAAAGGTCTTCAGGCGGGCGGTCATGGCAGTTTCCTCGGATCAACCGCGGCGATGATGGCGTTGCGCGCGGCGGGCGAGATGCGGCCCCGGAGGCTGATCGTCGTCATCATCTTCGCCATCCGCTCGAAGCGATCGCGGTCACCGGGACCGGACAGGGCATGGAGCGCCCTGGAAGGTTCAAACAGGTGGGCCGCGGCGGAGGGCTGAAAGACCGTCCCATCGCGGAACGCGCGCTTCTTCTGCTCGTAAGGCGTCACGGCTGATTCTCCCTGTTGGCTTCCGCGGCGGCGGCTCGGCCGCGGCGGAGAGGGCCGACCAACCCTTCTCGGTCAGCAAGAACCTACCGTGCGTCGACCGTTCGATAAAGCCCTGCCGTTCGAGGTCGAGGATTCGGCTTAGCTGAGCGCCCTCGATCGACATCGCTATCCCTGTGCGCCGGGCATGAAACATCTGATTTGCGTTGCCCCATCTGCGTCCATGTACGGCCACACCACGGCCGGGCCGAAGCGATTCGGTTCCGTCACCAGGGCGCTCTCCGGGACGTAGACCCATTCACCGTGCAGGCGCACGCGGTAGCGGCACTCTTTCCGCCCGAGCAGGTCGTCTTTGCATTGCGTGTCCCAGTCGACGTCCTGGATGCTCACGCCGTCGGCGAAGGAGCAGCACAAGCCCTTCCCGCTCGCGAGTTGGCTGAACCAGAGGCGCATCTTCGGGTCCATTCCGGCGTAGCGGCCGTCGTCGCGCGCGGCGACCGAGGCCGTCGTCACGATGGCGATGCCCATCCCGGCGAGCGCGCCCCGGATCACGACGGCACCCTGGAGCGGGAGCCGTTCCCCGGCTTCGGAGGCGCGAGTCGCGGGCGTTCCCGCTTTTCCAACATCTCCACCAACTCAGCGGCTGCGTCCGAATAACGATCAAGCGCCCGGCGATGCCGATCCGCCGAATCCTGGGCCGCAAACGGCCTCGGTTCTTTTGGCTCTTCGAGCGGCTGCGGCGGCACATATTCGCGCAGCTTGTCGAAGTCGAAGGAAAGCGGGTTTTGGAACATGTACTTGTCGTCGTTGATGTTGTCTTGAAGCCACTGGATGATGATGGCCTTGTTCTCCGGATCGAGCGCGGGCATCAAGACCTCGATGGTCGCGATGATCGCCTTCAACTTCACGTCCGCGCTCTTGACCTTCTCCGAATCGGGTTCGGTAAGCAGATTCGGCCAGATCGCCTTGAACGACACTGACCAGCGGTAGAACGCCTCCTCGTAGGTAACGTCGGCCCAAGCCGGATACTTCTTCTGGATGATTTCGTAGAACTGCCGGTTCCACGCCCGGTGCATGCAGATCTTGTTGAAGTAGACGTAGAGCGGCAGCATCTCGACGCGCATGCGGTCGACCCAGCGCGCGACCTGCTTCGCGTCCTCGGTGCCCTCGCCGAAGCCCTCCGCGAAGGTTTCCTCCTTCAGCAAGATCGCCGGCATGGCGGCGCCCGACGCGATGTTCTCCAGCACGTTCTGCCGCGCCGTGGTCATCGCCTTGTCGATGTTCTGCATGTTCAGCGTCTCGACCTCCTCCTCGGTCCCGATCGAGATCACGTTGCCGTTGGTCGATACCTTCAGGAACCACCGCTTCAGCGCGGCCATTCCCTGCATGATGTTGTCGATGATGGCGCCGGCGACCGATAGCTTGAAGATGAAGACGCCCGCCTTCTTCGTCACCAGATCGTCCGTGATCATCGACTGAACGAACGATTTCAGCGGAAAGAGGATGCGTTGGTAGACCGACCGGCCGACGAAGCCGAACGCCGAAGTCGTATAGGCGATGTAGATCGGCCGCTCGTTCATCACCGTGACCGCCCGGCTCCGATGATAGATCTGGCCGGAGACGGCGATCGTCGTCACTTTCATGAAGTCGATGGCGTTTGGATTCTGGTTGAGAACGAGCGAGCCCGCCGTGTTGAGCGGGTCGAAAACCGAGAACGCGATCGGCAGGTCGGCGATCTTGTCGAAATCGAGCGGTTCAGATGGCGGTAGCTTTTCCGAGACCAGCGCGACCGACGCGATGCCGTAGACCCGGGAAAGCGACTTGACGTTGAAAATAACCTCGTCGAAACCGTCCTCCTCCCATTGCTGGACGAACCGCTCCCGGACGTCGTCCTCCGGACTGTCGGGAATACTGATCTCGCGCTTCTGGCACTGCGCCATGATGATCGGCAGTTCGGCCAACTTCGCGCCGAGCGGATGCGCCAAAAATATGCTTTTGCAAAGGGCGTAACTGGGCTGTTCGCCGGGGACAATGTCTTCGGCCTCGAGCAGTTCAGTTAAGGCGTTTCCGAGGCTTGAGCCGACCGTGATCTCTGCCAACGCCGTCCCCTCCGAGCGATTCCCGCCGGACAGCACCTTAGCCTATCTTCGCGCGGGGTTCATCCCCTGCGGGCCGATCAGATTTTGTCACTGCGGGCGATCGAGATCATAAGATCGCGGAACGCCAATGGCGTTGCTGCCAACTCTGCATCCGGCAGAAGCGGCAGTTTTTGGTCGAATTTTCCGATCTGATATTTGCCAGCAACTCGCCTCCATCTAAGCAGTGGCGGAGTTATACCGGCACAAAGCAACCACGTCCGCTTGCGGGCGCGATGCCCATAGGAGGATTGCCATATCTCGGTAACCCAATCTCCGTCGATTGTCCTTTGCCAACCGTCGTCTATTGGCTCTGGTAATCCATGAAATTTGAAGGCTCGAGATTCGGCGGGATGCTCAAGCACACCACCCCAACGACGGACGGCGGCCAATGCCGCTGCAAAGCATCCGTCGTCATCGTCTATCTTGTAGCCCCATCGTTTATGATTGACCGCGCTCAGTTGGTGCCATCGCTCACAGGGAGGATGGGCCACGACCGACCAAGGGCCATCGTACAGCCGCGCATCACGCTCGACCGGCTACAGGTCCACGTCCGGCAAACCGGCATAGATGCCCTCGGCGTCAACGAATAGAGCGGCTATCTTCATCGCGGTCAGGTCTTTAGACCAGCCCTAGCCCCGCCGCGGCGGCGGTGCTGGCATTCCCATCACTAACGGCCCGCGCGGCGGCTGCTTCTCGGCCGGTCTCGGCTTCACCGAATCGACGCCCTCGGCGAACGCCTTCTTCATGTCGGCCCTGAGCCTGAGAACCGGGCCGATATCGCCTTGGAGCGCGTCCGACATCAGGCCGCCGGCGACGCGGGCGACCGACATAAAAAGCAAGCCCGGCGGGATGCCCGGTCCCGAGACTAGGAGACCGCGCAGCACGATCCCGATGACCTGTTGCACCTGCGGGTCGAGCATCGCCTTGACCTTGTCCATCGGCGCGTCGTTGCCTTCCGGGACTGGTTCGGCGAGCGCCTCGCGGAGCTTGTTGACTTTGCCTTCGATCG
>Ga0208687_1001035_pt1 | contig 14082 bp, 6 predicted proteins | sample June2015DPH_6_10_FD_184695 | JGI IMG/M metagenome (GOLD analysis project Ga0208687, IMG submission 184695) | Peatland microbial communities from SPRUCE experiment site at the Marcell Experimental Forest, Minnesota, USA - June2015DPH_6_100... | ecosystem: Environmental > Terrestrial > Soil >...
GCGGAAGATGACCGAACCTTGCGCGAATTTGGCCGGGTCGGCGGAGAAATTGAGGACGCCGGTCCTGGCGGCATTGTCCTTGAAGACCACCGTATCCTTCATGTGGGCGTGGTAGATAGCGCCTTGTCTGCCAAGAAAGTGGATGGCCACCACCGGGTCGCAGGCCTGCCAGAAGAGGTGGCTAAGATCGCAGTTCGCTCCGATTTCCTCTCCCACCGCTTCGCGCAGCTTCAGCAGCGTGAACGGGTTGTAAACCACAAAGCCCGGATGCATCTCGAGGGCGATCCGCTTGACGCCGTGCTGGCGCGCAAACTTTGCCGCCTCCTGCCAGTATGGGATTACTACCTTCTCCCACTGCCAGGTGACGACTTCCTCATAGTCGGGCGGCCACCGGTACGTGACCCAGTTGGGATGTTTCGCTGTCGGTGAATCGCCAGGGCAGCCCGAAAAGGTGACGATCACTGGGACTTCCAATCGTTCCGCCAGCAGGACGGTGCGGCGGAACGAGTCGTCGTACTGCTTGGCGATCTCGGGGTTGGGATGAACAGGATTTCCGTGGCAACTCAGTGTGGCCACGAGAATGTTGCGGTCCTCGAATTTCTTTTTCCAGGCTTTGGCCTTGGCAGGGTCAGCCAGGAGATCGGCGACGGGGCAATGCTTGGTGCCCGGATATCCGCCCGTGCCGATCTCGACTGCTTCAATCCCCAGGGCGCTGATCTTCTCGAGCATCTCGTCGAGTGATAGGTTGTCGTAAACAGGATCGAAGACGCCGATTGGAATTTTGCGAACTGCATCTTCGGCGGCGGGAGCGGCCGGAAAAGCCTCCGGCGCTTCCGCTGCCTTTGAGGCCAGGGTGCCAGCCAGCGGGGTCGCCGCTAGCATGCCGCCCGTGGTGGCAAGAAAACTTCTACGACTTACCGAGCCAGAACCAGTACTCTCAGCCATGAATGATTCCTCCTTGATGAATTTGTAGCGGCGATCCCGCGTCTGCGGGATCACCAAATGGCGGCGTAAAGCCGCCTCCACGTCAAACTGACCCGCTACCGTGAAGTGGGGAAAGTATACGCCAATTCCTGCCGCCTGCGACACTCCGCGTTTAGCCGGGAAGCAACCCCATGAACGTTGACACGGCCGGTGATCCCTAGTGCTTGGGGCCCATCAGGAGTCTGTGGGAAAGCTCTGTATTACTTGGTAGAATGCCAAGTCCGCGTCTCGGTAATGCACAAGCCGGGGAATCTCAGCGCTTAGCTACCCAGTTCTTTGGCGCCGCGTAAGGCGACGGGGGAGCCATGCGTCGGATACGAGTGCTGTATTTGGCTCGTTGAAGAACCGGGAAAGGGCGTGACGCCCTCCGCCAGTATTGGCGGAATTTGTTGGAGGCACGTTCATGGCGCGAAATTTCAAAGACCTCTCCGAACGGGAAATCCTCGCCCTGGCCATTGGGCTGGAAGAGGAAGACGGCCGCATCTATGGCGACTTCGTGGAGGGGTTGCGCGAGAGTTACCCTGGCACGGCGCAGATGTTTTAGGAGATGCAGAGAGAGGAATCCGGGCATCGCCGGAGCCTGATTGAGACTTACCGGCAGCGCTTCGGCGAGCATATTCCCCTACTCCGCCGCCAGGACGTCAAAGGGTTCGTGGATCGGCGTCCCGTCTGGCTCATCCGGCCGCTGCGCATTGATGTGGTGAGGAAGCAAGCGGAGATCATGGAACTGGAGACCCGGCGATTCTATGAGCGTGCCCTGGAGAGAGTGACGGACGCCTCCACCCGGAAGCTGCTGGGCGACCTGGCGGAGGCCGAGCGCAAACACTCTGCCCTTGCTGAATCACTCGAGATGAAACACCTCACGCCGGAGACCCGCGCGCAGGAGGAAGCCGCGCAACGCCGCCTGTTCGTGCTCCAGATTGTCCAGCCGGGTCTTGCGGGGTTGATGGACGGCTCCGTTTCCACTCTGGCGCCACTGTTTGCCGCAGCCTTCGCCACGCACAAGAGCTGGGACGCTTTTCTGGTCGGCCTCGCCGCCTCCGTTGGGGCAGGGATTTCCATGGGTTTCGCCGAGGCTCTCTCTGACGATGGGTCCCTTACCGGGCGCGGCCACCCTTGGGTGCGGGGACTTATATGCGGGCTGATGACCACCGCCGGAGGGATCGGACATACCCTGCCTTTTCTTATTTCTGATTTCAGGGTCGCCACTAGCGCGGCGGTTGCCATCGTGGCCGCTGAGCTCGCCGCCATCAGCTTCGTGCGTCACCGCTACATGGATACCCCCTTCCTTGCCGCTGCGTTCCAAGTTGTTGTGGGTGGAGTGCTGGTGTTCCTCGCCGGAATCCTGATCGGCAGTTCGTGAGGGCTTCCCTCGTAGTCGCGCCAAGCGCAGACTCTGACTTTTTCCATCGTGCGCACTCCGCCGTGTTCGCCGCGAATCCTGGGAGAAGCTGCCCGGAGCCTATCACCCGGGTGTCGGTCATCAAGGTCTTCTTTCGGCTGCCATTGCGGGGAGCTGCTGTTGACGCGTTCGGCTACGCCGCGGAGTTCGATGAGATTTCGGACAATCCCAGAAAGCTCGGTCCCGCTGGAATCCAGGAACCATCGCTAACGGATGGAAAGCTCTGGGCGTCCGCCAGTTTGAGGATGTTTCCGAACCCGCTGAGCAAGGGCCTTCCGCAAGAGCTAGATTCTCTTTGGCTTCCACCAATGCCTAATGAAGCCGCAAGGCACTCCTGGCGCATAGGGCAGCAGTCTGCGTACGACATTGTAAGCATGAATAACATAATAGTCGTGGTATATTAAGACCTGGCAGGTATTACACGTGGAACTCCGGCATTTGCGCTATTTTGTTGCGGTTGCAGAAGAGCTGCATTTTGGCCGAGCGGCTCAGAGGCTGGGTATGGCCCAACCGCCCTTGAGCCAGCAAATCCGCCGACTGGAGGGAGAACTAGGTGTTCAGCTCTTGCACCGCACCAAACGGCGTGTCCAGCTTACCGAACCCGGCCGGGCCTTCCTTGACGAAGCTCGCGTGACCCTCACCCAACTGAATCACGCTGTCGAGGTGGCCCAGCGGGCGAGCCGCGGGGAGTTCGGGAGGCTGGCCATCGGATTTCTGGGCGCTGCAACCTATAGCTTGTTGCCTGCCTTCCTCAAAGTCTTTCGCGACCGCTTTCCGGGCGTGGAAATTGAGCTCCACGAGATGAAAACTTCCGAACTCATCCAAAACCTGCGGCAGAGGCGAGTCCATGCGGGCCTGTTGCGGTTGCCGGTCCGTGACGATATGCTCTCCTTTGAGCCGATCCTGGAAGAAAGGTTAGTTGTAGCGCTTCCGGAGCACCATCCTCTCGCCGAGAGACCTCGTATTACCTTTGGCGATCTGGCGGGGGAGGCCTTTCTGTTGCCCCCACGTCAGCTCGCCCCCGGCTTTTATGATCAAGTAGCTGGGCTGTGCAGGCGGGCCGGATTCAGCCTTCGCGTAGGCGCGGAGGCGAGCCAGCTCCAGACTATTCTCAACTTGGTGGCGGCCGGAATGGGTGTCAGCCTGGTTGCGGAGTCCGTTACCCAAATGGGCGGTCGTGGTGTAGTTTTCAAGTGCCTACCCGAGCCTGCGCCCACTATGGAGATTGCCATTGCTTGGTGTCGGGATGATCAATCCGAGGTTTTGCAAGCGTTCCTCCAGGTGGTTCGCGAAACGGCACATCAAAGTGCCTTGGTGAAATAAGTCCGGCTGAGTTTCAGTAGCGAGACAGATCAGTTGGGAGCAATTTTCGCGCCATGTGGATTGTCCGATTAGCCTTACGACGGCCCTACACTTTCATAGTGATGGCTATAGTCATCATGATCTTAGGGGCGCTTTCCATTATCCGGACCCCCAAGGACATTTTTCCCAATATCAACATCCCGGTTGTAACCGTCCTGTGGGGCTACACGGGCCTCTCTGCTGACCAGATGGCGAACCGAATCGCGGTTATCAACCAACGTTCCCTCACCTTGACGGTAAATGACATTGAGCACATCGAGTCCGAATCGCTGAATGGCATCGCCGTCATCAAGATTTTCTTCCAGCCGGGCGCCAACATTGCCATGGCGATGAGCCAGGTGACGGCAATGTCGCAGACACAGCTTCGGCAATTCCCGCCCGGCAGCACCCCTCCGCTTATTATGCAGTACAGCGCATCCACGGTGCCCATTCTGCAATTGGGACTTTCCGGGCAAGGGCTTTCTGAGCAGCAGTTGTTTGACTTGGGCGCGAACTTCATCCGCGTCCAACTGGCCGATGTGGAAGGCGCCGCCATACCGTGGCCTTACGGGGGAAAGCAACGCCAAGTGCTGGTGGACCTTAACACTGCCGCATTGCAAGCCAAAGGGCTTTCACCCGTTGACGTGGTGAATGCCATCAGCGCTCAGAACCTGATTCTTCCTTCCGGGACTTCCAAAATCGGCCCGTATGAGTATGACGTGGAGATGAACGGCAGCCCGCGAACTACGGCAGAACTCAACGATTTGCCGGTTAGAACCTCCGGTAACACGGTCATTTATGTTCGCGACGTCGCCTATGTGCGCGATGGTTTCCCGCCCCAGACCAACATCGTGCGCGTCAACGGCCAACGGGCGGCATTGATGACGGCGATGAAAACCGGGAATGCCTCGACTCTGGATATCATCTCCCGAATCAAAGCGGAGCTGCCGGTCATTCAGAAGGGCTTGCCGCCGCAATTGCAAATCCACTACCTAAATGACCAGTCCATCTTTGTCAGGGCCGCCATTAAAGGTGTAGTGAGGGAGGCTCTTATTGCCGCTCTCCTTACCGCGGCGATGATTCTGCTGTTCTTAGGGAGCTGGCGGAGCACCATCATTATCGCGGTCTCCATCCCGCTTTCCATCCTAACCTCCCTGGTGGTGCTCAGTGCGCTCGGGGAAACCATCAACATCATGACGTTAGGGGGATTTGCATTAGCGGTGGGGATTCTGGTGGACGACGCCACGGTGGAAGTCGAAAACATCAACCGCAACATCGCCATGAATAAAGAAATTCTGGTGGCGATTTTGGATGGCGCGTCGCAAATCGCCGTCCCGGCTTTTGTCTCGACGCTCGCCATCTGCATTGTTTTCGTGCCCATGTTTTTCCTGACCGGAGTCGCCCGGCACCTCTTTATCCCCCTGGCGGAAGCGGTAAGCTTCGCCATGTTGGCGTCTTACCTGCTGTCCCGGACCTTGGTGCCCACCATGGCGCGGTATTTGTTGCGCGGGCACGAGCATGATGCGGATGCGGCGAGTCTGGCGGCGCAGGCCCGGCGCCACTTTTTGGCGCGCCTGCAAATCAGGTTTGAGCACGCCTTCGAGCGCTGGCGAGGAAATTACAAGCGTGGGCTGAGGACCTGCCTGCACCATCGCGCCTGGCTGGCGGTGGGGGTTTTGAGCGCCGCCGCGGCTTCGTTTTTGCTGATTCCCTGGATTGGCCAGGACTTTTTCCCCAAGGTTGACAGTGGTCAGTTCACCCTGCACCTGCGGGCTCCCACCGGCACGCGCATCGAGGAGACGGCGCGGCTTTGCGATCACGTGGAGAGTTCCATTCGGAAAGAGATTCCTCCTCAGGAAGTCACCAGCATTATCGATAACATCGGGTTGCCGTACAGCGGCGTGAATCTTGTCTACAGCAACTCGGCTCCTATCGGCACCGGGGATGCTGACATTATGGTCGCGCTGGCCGAAAACCATCACCCCACGGCGGAGTACGTCCGCAGGCTGCGCCTCGAGTTGGCTCAGGAATACCCTGGCGTGACGTTTTACCTCCTGCCCTCGGACATGGTCAGCCAGATTCTGAATTTCGGCCTCCCTGCGCCCATCAATGTTCAGGTGGTGGGCCAAAACCTGACCGCCAATCGGCGATTCGCCGAGGGGCTGATGCGTAAACTCAAATACATTCCCGGCGCGGTTGACTTGCGCATTCAGGAACCTTTCAACCTGCCCCGGCTCCAGGTTGACATTGACCGAACCCGGACGGCGCAGGTAGGTTTTACGACCAGCAACGTCGCCAGCGACTTGCTGATTTCCCTGAGCGGGAGCTTCCAGACTTCTCCCACCTTCTGGTTGGACCCGCGGACCGGCGTGAGCTACAGCGTCACCACTCAGACGCCACAATACCGGGTGGACTCGCTCCAGGATCTCCAAAACATTCCCATCTCGAATTCCAGCGGTGCTCCCCCCCAGATCCTGGGTAATCTGGCCACCATCACCCGCGGCGCTTCGCTGGCCGCGGTCTCGCATTATAACGTTCAACCTGTAGTCAACATTTACGGTTCCGTGCAGGGGAGGGACTTGGGGGGGGTGGCGGGCGACCTCGACCGCATGGTGGGCGAGAGCCAGAAGGATCTGCCGCGCGGCTCGCGCACCATTGTGCGCGGGCAGATTGATACCATGCGCTCATCCTTCTCGGGACTGCTGGCCGGGCTGGTCTTTTCGATTGCGCTGGTTTATCTCCTGATCGTGGTGAACTTCCAATCCTGGCTGGACCCGCTGATCATTATCTCCGCATTGCCGACGGGGCTGGCGGGGATCCTCTGGTTCCTGTTCGCAACTCACACTACCTTCAGCGTGCCGGCCATGATCGGCGCCATCATGTGTGTGGGAGTCGCCACGGCCAACAGCATTCTGGTGGTGAGTTTTGCCAAGGAACTATTGCAAGAGGGCGTCAATGCCACGGTGGCGGCGCTGGAGGCGGGGTTCACGCGTTTTCGCCCCGTCATCATGACGGCGCTGGCCATGATTATCGGCATGGTGCCCATGGCACTGGGCATGGGTGAGGGTGGCGAGCAAAACGCCCCACTGGGCCGGGCGGTGATCGGCGGCCTGCTGTTTGCCACCGTGGCTACGCTTTTCTTTGTTCCCACCGTGTTCAGCGTTGTGCACGGCTCACGAAAGGATCGAGCCATTGAGCCATCGGGTCATCGGGCCATTTAGTCATCGGGTCATTTAGCCATTGATTCATTGGGTCATTGGCTGATCTGGCCATCGAGCCATCTGGCCATTGAGTCATTGAAGTACTCGGGTGATCTGCCGGTGGTGTGATTGACCAATTACGAAGAGTTCAGTAGTTTTCAATTGCAAAATCGCCAAATCAGGAAATCACTAAATGACCCGATGACCCAATGATCCGATGACCCGATGCTTGGAGGACGTAATGAGCGTTGAGGAAAGTTTCGACATTGAGAGCCCCGACGGGCAGAACGCGGGTCCTGGCCTGCCGGGGCAAAGGCCCCCGTCATCCAGGGTGGGCAAAGTCATCTTCGGGCTGGCGGTTCTCTTAATTGTTGCGGGCGCCGTCGTGTTCAGGGGCATTACCACTCGTGCCCGTGCCGCTGCCGACGTGAAAGCCGACACGCGCGATCTCGCCGTGCCCGCGGTTTCGCTGGCTCAACCCAAGCGAGGCGCGCCGCAGGAAGAAATCGTATTGCCAGGGAACATCCAGGCGTTCATCGACGCGCCGATTTATGCGCGTACGAGCGGCTATCTGAAGCGCTGGTACGTGGACATCGGCGGCAGGATAAAGGACGGCCAGCTTCTGGCGGAAATCGATACGCCCGAGCTGGACCAGCAGCTCCAGCAGGCGCGGGCGGATATGGCGACGGCAAAGGCTAACTACGACCTGGCGCAGACCACCGCCGCCCGCTACGAGTTCCTGCTGAAAAGCGATTCCGTAGCCAAGCAGGATGTTGACAACGCCGTGGGTAATGCTCACGCCAAAAAGGCGATGGTGGACTCCGCCGCGGACAACGTGAAGCGCCTGGAACAATTACAATCCTTTGAAAAGGTTTACGCGCCTTTCGACGGGGTGCTCACGGCGCGCAATACCGATATCGGACAGCTCATTGGTTCTGGAAGCGGCAGCGGCGCCAAAGAGTTATTCCATGTGGCGGCCATTCACACCCTGCGCGTCTACGTCAATGTGCCCCAGATTTATTCCCCCGCGGCGGTCCCGGGCGTCCAGTCCTATTTGACGATGCCGCAGTTTCCTGGACGCCGCTTTCCAGGCAAGCTGGTGCGCACCGCCGAGGCGATTGACCAACCATCCCGCACCCTGCTGGCGGAGGTAGACGTTGCCAACCCCACGGGCGAAATCCTGCCCGGGGCTTACGCCGAAGTCCATTTGAAGCTTCCCTCGGCCACCTCGACCGTGGTGATCCCGGTCACCAGTCTGATTTTCCGCTCGGAAGGCTTGCGCGTCGGAGTGGTCCGCAACGGTCACGCCGCCCTGATTCCCATAACCCTGGGCAGGGATTTCGGAACGGAAGTTGAAGTGGTGGCGGGCCTCGACGGAAGCGAAAGGGTGATCACGAACCCGCCGGATTCTTTGGTGGAAGGTCAGGAAGTTCGCAGCGCTACCCCGGGCGCGGGTTCTTGGGGCGGGGAATGAGATGGGTGGAGGCAGGGATTGAATTCGATGGACGTTATATTTTGTGAAGAGGGCCGGAGGCCCCCTCCAAGGCCGGATTCATCTTGGAGGTTGCGTTCCCGTAGGTTTCACCTACGGCCACTCGCGGTTTGCCGCATCGCGGGAACCGGGAACGCGGTCCGCGTTTGGGCCTCCGCCTTCCTCGCCGCGGCCCTTTTCATGTTCAACGCGTGTACCCCCGGCCCCAAGTATGCAAAGCCCACGGTTCCGACGCCGTCCGCCTACAAGGAGCTTGCGCCCAGTGCGGCCGGGCCGCAAAGTGAATGGAAAGCGTCCCAGCCGCAGGACCAGGTGATACGCGGAAAGTGGTGGGAAATCTTCAATGATCCGCAGTTGAATTTGCTTGAGGAACGCGTCGACGTCTCGAATCAAAACCTGAAGATTGCCGAGGCGCAGTTTCGCCAGGCGCGTGACCTGATTCGTATCAATCGGTCGGGCTTATATCCGACGGTCAGCGCGGGTCCCAACATTACCGGGGAACAATTCTCCAAGAACGCTCCCAACGCCGGCCCCAAATATGGCCAAACGCAGGGGGATTTCGTATTGCCCTTCGACCTTTCCTATGAGGTGGATGCCTGGGGGCGAATCCATCTCACGGTTCAGGCCGCCACGGCCAGCGCCCAGGCCAGCGCGGCAGATTTGGAAACCGCCCGGCTGAGTATTCACGCGGAGCTGGCTGCCGACTACTTTGCGCTGCGTGGGCTGGATGCGCAGAAGCAGTTGCTTGACTCCACCGTGGTCGCGTACCAGAAAGCTCTGGACCTGACCACCAACCGTTACAACGGCGGGTTGGCGGCCAAAGTGGAGGTGGCGCAAGCGGAGACGCAGCTTGAAACCACCGAGGCACAGGCCATCGACGTGGGAGTGCAGCGTGCCCAATTCGAACATGCCATTGCCGCGCTCGTAGGCCAGCCCGCATCGACCTTCTCGATCCCCGTCTCGCCGCTCGATACGCCCCCGCCCAAGATTCCGGTGGGAGTGCCTTCCAATTTGTTGGAGCGCCGGCCGGACATCGCCGCGGCGGAACGGCGCATGGCCGCCGCCAACGCCGAAATCGGTGTTGCCAAAACGGCCTTTTACCCCACGCTCAGTCTCAGCGCCGCGGCTGGCCTCGAGGGGTCTGGGATCACCAACTGGTTTGCCTGGCCCAGCCGCTTTTTTGCCGTGGGCCCGACGTTGCTGGAAACGCTTTACGATGCCGGCCGCCGCCACGCCCTCACGGACCAAGCCTGGGCCGTTTACGATGCGAATGTGGCTGCTTATCGCCAGAACGTCCTCACCGCCTTCCAGCAGGTGGAGGATAACCTGGCAGGGCTGCGCATTCTCGATGAGGAAAGCAAGAAGCAGAGTCAAGCTGTCCAGTCAGCCGAACTCTCGCTCGGGCTTTCGACGAACCGTTACAAGGGCGGGCTGGTGACTTATCTCGAGGTCATCACCGCGCAAAGCGCCGCATTGAGCAACGAGCGAACTGCTGTGGATCTCCTGACGCGCCGGATGAACTCAACCGTCCTTTTGATCAAAGCTCTGGGTGGCGGATGGGACGTCTCCAAGCTTCCGCAGATTACCGGGCACGAAGATCACCCCCCTGTGCATGGCAGCGGATCTTAGGAGACATTGCTTTCCTCTAACAGAAGTGCGTTGCACCCGAATTCCGATGTTCAAGATGCGGCGGATCTTCTAATTGCCCCGCTTTCAAGATAATCGCCTTCTACTCGTCCCCGATACCTGTTACCTGACTCCTGAATCCCGCCTCCTGACTTCTCTGCTCCCAATGACATACCAATACTTTTTCTCAGCGCCCAGTTAAGAAACTCCTCATCCGCCAATGCTCCGCTGCCGATAAGCAGAGGACAGAAAAATTCACCGGTTCAGTTTGACCCCGGCTCCGGTGGCATCGGAAGTTGAGGGAACGGGGAGCAGGTGAATGTGACATTCAGTTTTACTCCGGGTTCCCATGGCATGGGAAGAGAAGCGAATGCCCCTCTTTGCGCCCGTCTTTCTCCGTCGAGTCTGGGTATTGGCGTTCAGCTTAATCTTTCTCTTTGTCGCCCGCGTTAAGGACGACCCCAGCCGCGTCCTCGTTGCCGCCGAACCAGTTGGCCAGGCCCGGATTGACCATGCCAAACTCCTGCTGAGTTTTGAGCCCAACCTAGGTCAAGCCGACCCGCGCGTGAAGTTCCTCTCGCGAGGACCGGGGTACACGCTCTTCCTTGCGCAGGATGAAGCGGTGGTAGCACTGTGGAAGTCAGGAGCCAGAAGGCAGAAGTCAGAAGAGGGAAGACGTCCGTGGTTCGTGGTCCGTGGTCAGTTGCATGAAACAAGGGAGGGGGGGCGTAGCGCGTCCCTTGTCACGCCGCACTCGTCACAGCCATTACCAGCCCCCAGTCCGCAGCCCCCGCCCCCTTCTTTTGTCTGCCTAAAGCTGCTTCGTGCGAACCCTGCTGCCAAGGTTAGGGGCCTGGATGAATTGCCCGGCAAGAGCAACTACCTGACCGGCAATGATCCTAAGAAGTGGCGCACCAACGTGCCAACCTATGGCAGGGTTCGGTACGAGAACATCTATCCAGGGGTGGATCTGGTCTATTACGGCAAGGAGCGTGGGCAGTTGGAGTATGACTTTGTCGTGGCCCCTGGGGCCGACCCCGGCGCGATCGCACTGGCAATCGACGCCGGTGGGCAAGTAAGCAGTAAGCAGAAAGCAGCAGGCGGCAGTCAACCGTCCGTGGTCAGTGGTTCCCGCAGGGCGGGATCAGGGGTAACGGACCACGCACCACGAACGACGGACAGCACCCAATCCAAAATCCAAAATCGAAAACCCAAAGTCTCTTCGTCCCTGCGCATCGCGGCGAATGGCGACCTTGTTGTGACCGCCGAGGGCGGAGAGGCGCGGTTTCACAAGCCAGTGGTGTATCAAGAACAGTTAACGGTTGACAGTTCACAGTCGACAGTCAAGAGCAAAGTTGCAAAGAAAGAAAACCGTCAGTTGTTCCCGCAGGGCGGGACCAGTGGTCAGTTGCAATCGCCAACCGAAAGCCGCCAACTGGCGACGCACCAAGGACCACGGACGGCAGCCAATCTAAAATCCAAAACCCAAAATCGAAAATTGGTTAACGCCTACTACGTCCTCAAGTCGAAAGGTGAAGTAACCTTCGAAATCGCACCCTACGACAGGACTCTGCCCCTGATCATCGATCCCGTCCTCAGCTACTCCACCTATCTTGGCGGGAGCGATATGGACTATGCCAATGGCATTGCAGTGGACCCCTCCGGAAATGCCTACGTGACGGGTTACACGGCTTCCGCCGATTTCCCCCTTGTGAACCCGGCCCAGAACTCCCCCGGTGGCGGCACCTGCTCAGATGGTGTGGACACTATCCCTTGCTTTGACGCCTTTGTGACGAAGCTGAACCCCGCAGGGTCTGGGTTGGTCTATTCCACTTACCTCGGCGGCAGTGGTGAGGACTATGGGACGGGGATTGCGCTCGATGCGAGTGGCGATGCCTATGTGACCGGGTACACAAATTCCACGGATTTTCCGGTGCAGCACGCACTCCAGGCCGAGAACGCCGGAGGGTACGACGTTTTTGTTGCCGAACTGAGCGCGGACGGAGCCTCCCTGATCTACTCGACCTACTGGGGCGGAAGTAGCGATGATATAGGGACTGGCGTCGCAGTCGATTCGTCCGGCAACGCCTATATATCCGGGTTTACCGCCTCGCTTGGCTTCCCGGTCACCCCCGGCGCCCTCCAGGCCAAGTACGGCGGTGGGGATCACGATGGCTTCGTGGTCAAAGTCAACACGGGAGGTGCCGAGCTCGGCTACTCAACATTCCTTGGTGGCGGCGCCGACGATTACGCTTACGGAGTGGCCGTGGACTCTGCCGGCGATGCCTACGTCACCGGCGCCACAAACTCCGCGAACCTCCCAACCGTAAACGCCTTCCAACCGAATTACGCCGGCGGCCTTTGTGCCACGGCTCCGAACACCTTCCCGTGCTACGACGCCTTTGTGGCGAAGCTTAACCCCGCCGGATCAGCGCTAATTTACTCTACGTACTTGGGAGGAACCGGTAGCGATTACGGCTATGCCATCGCCCTTGACGGTTCGTCCAATGCTTATGTGACCGGGTACACGATCTCCACAAACTTCCCGACAACAGCGGGAGCTTTGCGACGAGTCTTCGGCGGTTCTTACGACGCCTTCGTTGCCAAGCTGAATGGCGCAGGTTCTGCACTTGTCTATTCGACTTACTTGGGCGGGACCGGAACAGAGATTGGGTATGACGTTGCTGTAGATTTATTTGGGCGTGCTCTGGTGACGGGATACAATTACGGGGGCCATTTCCCAACCGTGAGCCCTCTGCAAGCTCAGAACGCCGGATTCTACGACGCCTTCGCCAGTGTCCTCAACGCAACTGGAAGCTCGCTCGTCTTTTCCACCTACCTTGGCGGAAGCTACGACGAAGTGGGACGCGGAATCTCCTTGGACCCTTCAGGGAACGCATACGTTACAGGCGGGACTTTCTCGGTAGATTTCCCGACAACATCGGGCAGCTACCAGCCGTCATATGGGGGCGGACCCTACGATGCCTTTGTGACCAAGTTTGGTCTTCCGCCGGTGCCTTTCGTGGCCCTCTCGCCGTCATCGTACGATTTCGGCAACCAGGTTGTCGGCACGACGAGCCCCCCCGACACGATTACGCTCACGAACAAGGGCAACGGGGCCCTGACGATCTCCAGCATCACCGCCAGCGGCGACTTCTCCCAAACCAACACCTGCGGCTCGAGCCTCGCGGCCAGCGCCAGTTGCACGCTCAGCGTGACCTTCAAGCCGACCGCCGCCGGAACCCGAACCGGGGCCGTGACTATCACCGACAACGCCAGCCCTGCCACCCAGTCCGTCAGCCTGACGGGAACCGGCACTGCGCCCCTGGTGAGCCTCTCCCCCACTTCCTTGACTTTCCCCGCACAAGCGGTGGGCACCAGCAGCAGCGCTCAAAGCGTCATCCTCAGCAATACGGGGAGCGCCACCCTCAGCATTATCAGCATCACGGCCAGCGGCGACTTCTCTCAAACCAACACCTGCGGCGCGAGCCTCGCGGCCAGCGCCAGTTGCGCCCTCAGCGTAACCTTCAAGCCGACCGCCGCCGGGACCCGAACCGGGGCCGTGACCATCAGCGATAACGCCAGCCCTGCCACCCAGACCCTCAGCCTCACGGGCACTGGCACTGCGCCCGTGGTGAGCCTCTCCCCCACTTCCTTGACTTTCCCCGCACAAGCGGTGGGCACCAGCAGCAGCGCCCAAAGCGTCATCCTCAGCAATACGGGGAGCGCCACACTCAGCATTACCAGCATCACTGCCAGTGGCGACTTCTCCCAAACCAACACCTGCGGCGCGAGCCTCGCGGCCAGCGCCAGTTGCACCCTCAGCGTAACCTTCAAGCCGACCGCCGCCGGGACCCGAACCGGGGCCGTGACTATCACCGACAACGCCAGCCCTGCCACCCAGTCCGTCAGCCTGACGGGCACCGGCACTGCGCCCGTGGTGAGCCTCTCCCCCACTTCCTTGACTTTCCCCGCACAAGCGGTGGGCACCAGCAGCAGCGCTCAAAGCGTCATCCTCAGCAATACGGGGAGCGCCA
>Ga0208687_1001038_pt1 | contig 14055 bp, 8 predicted proteins | sample June2015DPH_6_10_FD_184695 | JGI IMG/M metagenome (GOLD analysis project Ga0208687, IMG submission 184695) | Peatland microbial communities from SPRUCE experiment site at the Marcell Experimental Forest, Minnesota, USA - June2015DPH_6_100... | ecosystem: Environmental > Terrestrial > Soil >...
CGTGACTGTGAAGAAGAACGTGCCGCCAGGAACAAAGGCGCGAATATATTGCGGCATACGTTAGGCCTTACCCAATTGCTCAAGGCGGGATGCGTTTCACTTTCCCGCCCTACGACTACTGAAGGCGCGATGCACTTGGCTTTCCCGCCCTACGGCAAAAAATAAGGACCAGTAAGTTTACACAATATCTAGATAACAAAAATCGCCCGCTGCAAACTCACTGCTATATTTCACCTGTTTACTCACCGCATACATTGGTTTTGATAGGCAAATCATATATCTCAAATCGGTTCAGGACGCTTAAAGACCTCTGCAGACCCGCTTTCTAGAATCACCTGTCTATTTGCTGGAAACCAAACCCTCAGAGGTTTCAGGCAACAGGTTCCGCAGAAACCGGCCGGTATGCGACTCGGGGTGGCGGGCCAGTTCCTCCGGGGAGCCGGCGGCCACCAGCCGGCCGCCGAGGTCGCCCCCTTCGGGGCCCAGGTCAATGAGGCAATCCGCGGTCTTGATGACCTCCAGGTTGTGTTCGATAACGATGACGGTGTTGCCGTCCTCCACCAGGCGGTTCAGCACCTGGAGCAGCTTTTCGATATCCGCCAGGTGGAGTCCGGTGGTGGGCTCATCCAGGATGTAGAGGGTGCGGCCGGTGGCCCGTTTGCTCAGCTCCCGGGAGAGCTTGAGGCGCTGGGCCTCGCCGCCTGAGAGGGTGGTGGCCGACTGCCCCAACTGGATATAGCCCAGGCCCACGTCCGCCAGGGTGCGCAGCTTCTCCCGCAGGGCCGGCACTGGCCCGAAGAACTCCAGGGCCTGGTCCACCGTCATCTCCAGGACCTCGGCGATGGTCTTCCCTTTGTAGCGAATCTCCAGGCTGCTCTGATTGTAGCGCAGCCCCTTGCAGACCTCGCAGCGGACGTAGACGTCCGCCAAAAAATGCATCTCGATCTTATTGATGCCCTCGCCCCGGCAGGACTCGCAACGCCCGCCCTTGACGTTAAAGCTGAAGCGCCCGGGCCGGTAACCCCTAAGGCGCGCCTCGGGAACCTGGGCGAAGAGCTCCCGGACAATGGTGAACAGCCCCGAGTAGGTGGCGGAATTGGAGCGGGGGGTGCGGCCGATGGGGCTCTGGTCGATGTTGATCACCTTGTCCAGGTGTTCGGCGCCCCGGAGCCCGGCATAGGGCGCCGCGGCGATCTTGGCCCCATAGAGCTTCTGGCGCAGGGCCTGGTACAGGGTGTCCATGATCAGGGTTGACTTGCCGGAGCCGGAGACCCCGGTGACGCAGATGAAGACGCCCAGGGGGATGTCCAGGTCCAGATTCTTGAGGTTGTGGCCGGCGGCGCCTTGCAGGTGTAAAAAATTTTGGGGCAGCCGGCGGCAGCGGGGCAGGTGGATGCGGCGCTGGCCCGAGAGAAACAGGCCGGTGAGGGAACGTTCGTTCCGCAATAGCTGCTCCGGGGTGCCGCCGAAGACCAGCCGGCCCCCTTCCCGGCCGGCGCCCGGGCCCATATCCACCACGTAGTCCGCCTGGAGAATGGTCTCGGGGTCGTGCTCCACCACCACCACGGTGTTGCCCAGGTCCCGCAGGGTCTTTAGGGTGCGCAGCAGCCTCCGGGTGTCCCGGGGGTGGAGGCCGATGCTGGGCTCATCCAGGATGTACAGGACCCCGCTCAACTTGGAGCCGATCTGGGTGGCCAGCCGGATGCGCTGGGCCTCGCCGCTGGCCAGGGTGCCGGTGGCCCGGTCCAGGGTGAGGTAGTCCAGGCCCACTTCCTCCAGGAACCCCAAGCGCTCCGTGACCTCTTTGAGGATGCGGCGGGCGATCTCCGCCTGGCGGGGGGTGAGGTCCAGACTGACGAACCACCGCAGGGCCCGGGAAACGGTGAAGCCGGTGACCTCGCTGATGTTGGCCCCGTTAAGGCGCACCGCCAGGGCTTCGCGCCGCAGGCGGGCCCCGCCGCAGTCCGGGCAGGGGCGCACCCCCATGTACTGCTCGATCTCTCCCCGCACCAGGGGGGAATCGGTCTCCCGATAGCGCTCCCGGAGCAGGGGGATCACCCCGGGGAAGCTCTTGGCCTCATAAAAGCGCCGCCCTCCTCGCTCATGGAAAAAGCTGATGGGGACTCCCTGGGAGCCGTAGAGAATGGCCTCCTGGACTTCCGGGGCCAGGTCTTTGAAGGGGGTATGAATGGAGAAGCGGTAATGCTGTTCCAGGGCCTCCAGCATTTGCTGGTGGCGCAGGGAGTGGCGCTGGGCCCAGGGGCGCACCGCCCCCTCCCGGAGGCTCAGCGAGCGGTTGGGGACCACCAGGTCGGGGTCGATGACCAGCCTGGTGCCCAGGCCGCTGCAGCCCGGGCAGGCCCCCTGGGGGCTGTTGAAGGAAAAGAGCCGGGGGGTGAGTTCCGGCAAGGAGACCCCACAGTGGTCGCAGGCGAAGCGTTCGGAGAACAATAGTTCCTCGCCGCCCTGGACATTGATACGCACCAGGCCGTCGCCCAGCTTCAGGGCCAACTCCAGGGAGTCAGTGAGGCGGGCCCCCAGGTCGGGCTTGACCACTAACCGGTCCACCACCGCTTCGATGGTGTTCCGGCGGTTCTTGTCCAGGGGCGGCAATTCTTCCAGCTCCAGGATGTCGCCGTTGAGGCGCACCCGGCTGTAGCCCTCCTGGCGCAGGCGCTCCAGGAGCTTGTGATGCTCACCCTTGCGGTCCACCACCACCGGGGCCAAAACGGTGATCCGGCTGCCCTCCGCCAGACCCATGACCTGGTCCACCATCTGAGGGACGCTCAAGGAGGAGATGGCCCGGCCGCAGCGGTAGCAATAGGGGGTCCCCACCCGGGCGAACAGGACCCGCAGATAATCGTAAATCTCGGTGGAGGTGGCCACGGTGGAGCGGGGGTTGCGGGAGGCGCTGCGCTGCTCGATGGCGATGGCGGGAGAAAGCCCCTCGATATACTCCACGTCCGGCTTGTCCATGAGTTCCAGGAACTGCCGGGCGTAAGCCGATAAACTCTCCACGTAGCGCCGTTGGCCCTCGGCATAGAGGATGTCGAAGGCCAGGGTGGACTTGCCGGAGCCGCTGACCCCGGTAATCACGATAAACCGGTTCCTGGGCAGCTCCAGGTCGATGTTCTTGAGATTATGCTCCCGGGCGCCCCGGATGACGATCTTGCTGGTGGGCATCGGTGGTTGCTTAACCCCAGGGGTGCGGGGTCAAATCGAGGTCAGGGCGGCGCCTCCCCGGGCGGGCGCTGAGGTGAGCTGCTGCTGTTCCTTGGGCTTGGGTTTGCGGCCCCGCTTCTTTTTGATCTCATAGGAGACAAACTTGATCCCCTGGGCCCGCCCGGCCCCGCCGGCCCAAAGCAGCGGGCCGTTTCCCAACTGCCGCACAATCTCGGCCAGGGTGCATCCCAAATATTTAGCCGGAATCACGGTGATTTCCAATTTTAGCCCCACTTTGGGGGGTTCTTTTCCTCTGGGCATGAAAATCTTCCTTGGTTATCTAATTGGCGCAAGAGGGGCTCACGAGCTTGAGGTGGGCGACTGGCCAACGGCGCTTGCTAAATAACTCTCCCCAATGTTTTAATGTAACCCCTGGTGGCGGCTTTCGCCATACTTTTTATAATTTGGCGCCCTGGCCCTGACCAAATCCTCGGCCCCGCCGCAAGGTTCTGAGGTGTTTCATGAGCAATGCGGTAATTTAGCCGCTGATGAGGAACCTGATGACAAATCTCGGCTAGAATTAGGGGGGCTGTTTCTCCAAAAACAGAAACAAAACTCGAAAACTCGAAACTCGAAACTGGGCGACCCCATCACAGGCTGGAAGCCTGTGCCACTGTCGCCCCTACAACTCGAAACTCTATGAGTGTTAGCTGGGGAGCATCTTCTCCGGTTCGGCCCGAAAGGCCGGAGCCACGGCGTAGCGCACCCGGTTGGCCTTCTCGCCGTTGTGTTCCAGGACGCCCTCCTTTTGCAGCAGGTTCAGATAGCCCCAGGCGGTCTTTTTATTGATCCGGAAGTGCGCCTCAAAATCCAGCAGCCGGAACCAGCGGCCACCGCTATGGCGAAGAAAGTCCCACAGGGTTTCGAAAGTAAGCTTGCGTTTGCCCTCCAGAGACAGGGACAGGCGAGACAGGGCCCGGCGCAAGGCCTCGCCGTCAATGGCCTCCGGCTCCGGGGAGGGCGCCGCGGCTTCCCGGTCCCGGGGCGGGGCGGTCCAATCATCCGTCAAGTGTTCAAAATAATGCCCCACCTGCTCTTCGATGAGGTTCAGGAGGCGGTAGAACTGGGAGAGGGTGATCTGCCCGGCCAGGCGGTTGACCAGGTAATCCTTGGCCCTTTTCCGCACAAAGGAGACCCGCTCCCGGCGCCCGGCAGGCAATCGGGCGGCGTCCAGCAAGACCTCGAAAAACATGCCGGCCACCAGGGTGGTGTCCAGGCCCGAGCCCGGGGGCGGCTGATAGGCCAGCCGGTCACAGACCTGCAAGGCCCCGGCCTGCAAGGTGAAATCACCGAAATCGTCGGCGAAATCGGCCAACTTCTCGGGACAGGCCGCGGCGATGACCTGCTCTGTCAGGACCCGCACTAAACCCAGAAAGCTATCCCGGTCCATTAGTGAGTCCTCCCTGGCTCGGGCCGATTATAAGGCATAACTGCCCAAAGGGGCAAGACCATCCTTAGCCGGTAAGGAAACATCTGGATCAGGAGGCAGGGGCGGACCCCAGGTGTCCGCCCCCAGGATCTGCCATTGGCCCCGGCAAGTACTATCAAGCTTCCGATGGGGCGAATCCTGGCGGGGATTGACATTGGCGCCTCTGGTACTTATCTTCGGTCCAGAAAATATCTGTAACCTCTGAAAACTGGTTCAACAATCCTTAGCCTGCCCTTTATGGGAGAGTGGGGGTTTTTATGATGGCGGAGAAGCGACTCACTGTGACCTCAAAATTAAAGAGAACGATAGCCTGGCTCATACTGAGCAGCCTGTGGCTGGTGGCGGCCTGCGCCTCGGGTGAGGTTTATGGGCCTCCTCCTTCCAATCCCGGGTACAACTATCCCTATTACCACCCAGATTATTACCCTTCATGCAACCACTCGGATTGTGATTCGACCCTTCCATGAACGCCGCCCGATCCCGGATCATCCTGTACCTGGCCGTTATCCTTTTGCCTTTACTGGTGGTGGCGGCATTCCACCTGAAGACCGACGACGTATTCTATTATAATGTTGGCCGCGGCTTTGCCCAACTGGCTTTTGCGATTCTCATCATGCAGGTGGTCCTGGCCGCCCGCCTCCATTGGGTGGAGGCGCCTTTCGGCCTCAATCTCACCTTCCCGTTCCACCGCCGCATGGGGACCGTGGCCGCCATCCTCCTGATCCTGCATCCCCCGTTAATGGCCCTGGGCGGCGGGGGCTGGCATTTACTCTTTGGACTCGACCTCGAATGGTACATACTGATTGCCAAGGCAGCGCTCCTGCTGCTGCTCATCCATGTGGGGCTAAGCCTCTGGCGGGCGCGGCTGGGGATCAAATACGAAACCTGGCGCCTGATCCATGACATCCTGGCGCCCCTGGTGTTGGTCCTAGTCTTTCTGCACAGCTGGAACGCCAGCGAAGATCTCAGGGTACGGCCCATGCAGGTCCTCTGGCTGGTGTTCCTGGCGGTGGCCCTCCTGCTTTTCGGCTATCACTGCCTGGTCAGGCCGCGGCTGCTCCGGGATCATCTTTACCGGGTCCAGGAGGTCCACGAGGAGTGCCCCAGGGTCTGGACCATCAAATTCGCCCCGCCCCCGGGGGAGAGGCGGTTCGATTTCTTGCCGGGCCAGTTCCAATTCGTCACCCTGTTCCGGGGCCGGGGGCTGCCGGTGGAGGAACACCATTTCACCATCTCCTCCAGCCCCAGCGAGCCCGGCTACCATGCTTCCACCATTAAGGAGTCGGGGGATTTCACCATTACCATCGGCCAGACCAGGGTTGGCGATACCGCCGCCATTCAAGCCCCCTTCGGACGCTTCTCTTACGTCCTGTATCCCCAAGCGCGGGATCTGGTCTTTATCGCCGGGGGGATCGGCATCACCCCCTTGATGAGCAACCTGCGCCATATGCGGGATACCCAGGCGGAGAGGCGGGTCCTGCTGCTCTACTCCAACAAGACCGAGAGCGACATCGTCTTTCGGGAGGAACTGGCCAGGATGGAGGAGGAGGTGGTGAGAGGACCCAAACTTCAGGTGGTGCATGTCCTGAGCCAGCCGGAAGAGGCCTGGCCCGGCGAAAAAGGCCATTTGGACCGGGAAAAGCTGGCCCGCCTCTGCGGCGAGCGTCTGGGGACGGCCTCCTTTTTTCTCTGCTGTCCGCCGCCGCTGATCCATAGTCTGGTGCCGATCTTGCGGGATCTGGCAGTGGCCGACTCCCGCATCCATTTTGAATATTTTTCTCTGTAAGTGAGGGGAGGTGGTTGCCATGGAATTTAAGATGCTTAACCGGGTGACCGCCCTGGTAATCGTCATCTGCCTGGCGGCGGCGGTGGCTTTGGCGTTTCTCCGGTCGGTGTGACCTCCATGATAGCTCTCAGCTTTCCGCGGTCAGCTTTCAGCTTTTGGGGAAGATTGCTGTCACTTTATAGACCGGCGTCGATCTGGGCCAACTGCCGCGCCAGCTCTTGAGCCTCCCGGATCCCCGGCAGACAGGTGAACCGGTGGCAGAGATAGGCCACCGGGGCGCCGTCGAGAAAACTGTAAGCGCCGGCCGCGGGCACCACCGCCTCCAGGGCGGCGGAGTCTGCCGGGTTCTTCAGGAGGAGGCGCCGCTCCGGGAGAAAGATACGGTAAGCTGCCTTGAGCATCTCCTGAATAGCCGGGTCCCCGGGGGCGCCCACCAGGGTCAGGTCCACCGGCGGGGTGAGACCAAGGATTTGCACGGAGAGCAGGTGGGCAAAGGCCCAGGGGGCCTCCCGGGCCTGAACCTGGAGGACCCGGAGGATTGCCAGGGCCCGCTCCCGGTAGCGGTCTTCGTCGGTAAGGCGGTGCAGCTTGAGGCAAACCCTGGCGGCCATGGAACTGCCGGAAGGCAGGGTCTGGTCATAAATACTCCTGGCGCGCAGCAATGGCGCCTCCTGATCCTGAGCCACCTGGAAATAGACCCCGGAAACCGGGTCCAGGAACAACTCATCCAGCAGATCCACCAGACGCCGGGCGGCCGCCAGCCAGGACGGGTCGAAGTCGGCTTCGTAAAGCTCCAGCAGCCCGTAAGCCAGGTGGGCGTAATCCTCAGAAAAACCGGGGACGCTCACCCGGCCCTGCCGCCAGCTTCGATGGAGCCGCTCTTCCCGGAATAGCTCCGCCAGTAAGAAGCGGCCCGCCCGGGCCGCGGCCTCGTAATAGCGCCGTTCCCCCAGAACCTGGAATCCCTGGGCCAGGGCCGCCAGCATCAGACCGTTCCAGGAGGCCACGATCTTGTCATCCCGGTGCGGAGGCACCCGCCTGGCCCGGGCCCGGCGCAAGGCCTCCAGGGCCGCGGTCAGGCGCTGCTCCATTTCCGGGCGGCTAAGGGAGAAGGCCGCGGCCAGCTCCTCTAGTGAGCGGGGCCGGGTCAGGACGTTAGTCCCCTCAAAATTCCCGGCCGCGGTCACCCCCAGGGCCGCGATCGCCAGGGACGCCTGGTCTGGTCCCAGGTCTGATCCCACCACCGCGGCCACTTCCTGGAGACTCCAGACGTGGTACTTGCCTTCCACCCCTTCGCTGTCGGCATCCCAGGCGCTATAGAAGCCCCCATCGGCAGCCTCCATGTCGCGCAGGGCGAAATCCAGGGTTTCGGCGGCGACCCGCCGGCTTAGGGGACTGCCGCTGAGCTGAAAGTGCGCCAGGTAAATGGGGGCCAGCAGGGCGTTGTCGTAAAGCATCTTTTCAAAGTGGGGCACCACCCAGGCGGCGTCCACGGCGTAGCGGTGAAAACCGCCCCCCAACTGGTCGTAGATGCCGCCCCGGGCCATCTTCTCCAGGGTAAAGCCCAGCTTCTCCAGCGCCTGGGGGTCCCGGGAAAGGTGGTAATAGTACAGGATAAGGCCTAGCTCCAGAGCGCGGGGAAACTTGGGGGCGCCGCCCAGCCCGCCGTGGACCGGGTCGTACTCCTGCAGCAAGCGTCGCACCGCCTGATCCGCCACTTCCCGGGAGGGCTCGGCCGCCGCCGCGGGAAGCTCTCCCAGGGTTTGCAGATGAGCGATGACCCGGCGGGCCAGCTCCTGGATCTGTTCCTGGTTCTTGCGGTAAGCCTGGCTCAGGGCCAGGAGCAGTCGGGGAAACCCCGGCAGGCCGCCCCGGTCTGCCGGTGGGAAATAGGTGCCGCCGTAAAAGGGCTTCAGGTCCGGGGTGAGAAAGACGCTCAAGGGCCAACCGCCCCGGCCGGTGAGGGCGGTGACCACGTTCATATAAGTCTCGTCCAGGTCGGGGCGCTCTTCCCGGTCCACCTTGATGGACACAAAGTGCTCGTTCATGACCGCAGCAATGGCCTGGTCTTCGAAACATTCGTGGGCCATGACATGGCACCAGTGGCAGGTGGAATAGCCGATGCTCAGGAAGATGGGCTTGTCCTCCCGGCGAGCCCTTTCCAGGGCCTCAGGACCCCAGGGGTACCAATCCACCGGGTTATGGGAGTGCTGCTGCAGATAGGGGCTGGCGCTCTCGAGCAAACGGTTGGGGCGTGGTTCTGCCATGAGGGGATTCCTTTGTCCAAAAATGGTCCGGGTAAGCCTGCCGGCTGGCGCTCGCTCCCGGGGCTCGCCCAGAATTTATTATTAAGTTAATTACCGCGGCGCAGGTGAGCAAGTTGGGGTCAGAGGGCCGGGGGGGCTCGTGAGCATTTATCTCGATAAACTACCCCATTTCAGGTCTTATGTGCTTATGCTCCTTATATATTTCAATATATACCTGAAAATATTTTTCAACATCCGCCATTGTCAGCCGCGAAACCATCCGCCTGATCCTGAACCGTTGGCGGGAAGAAGGCAGGTTGGAGATCCTGGGCAAGGGGCGGGACGCCAAATGGCGGCGCCTGGAAAAAAATGAGTAATAACTCCTTAATGTGGTAATAAATGTGGTAATAACTCCCTGACTGGATATGGACCCCAGGTAGCCGCCGGGTTCTGGTATTGAAGTATGGCAGAAAAGCTCTTAGACTTGCCCCCGGATTTTGCCTGGGAGGTCTCAGGCTACGATCACCTCTAGCAGAAATCTTTAATTTGCTCTTTTCTCAGGAATAACTCTTTGCAATATCTTACTCAGTTCCAAAACCCGATACGGCTTGGCAATGACTTCGGAGACCCCATATTTTCGAAAATCAGCCATAATCGGGTCATCTGAATAGCCGCTTGAAACTATTGCTTTCACTTGTGGGTCGATCTTAAGGAGACCCTGTATTGCTTCTTTGCCTCCCATGCCCCCGGGAATAGTCAGATCAAGAATTACCGCATCAAACGCCTGATTGGCCTCCTTCGCCTGGACAAATTTTTCTATGGCCTGAGAACCATCGTTGGCAAAATCCGCCTCGTAGCCCAACCGGCTCAACATCCCGCCTAAAACTTCTCTGACCATTTCTTCATCGTCCATTACCAGGACTTTCCCTTGCCCCATAGTCGGTTTTACCGTTTCTGGTTCAGCGGCAGGAACTCCTTTGTCTGTGGCAGGGAGGTAGATATGAAAGGTGGCGCCAACGTCCAACTGGGACTCTACTTGTATGTGTCCGGAATGATTTTTAATAATTGAATAAGCCGTCGCCAGGCCCAATCCGTTTCCCTTTTGTTTGGTGCTAAAATAGGGGTCAAATATTTGATCTAAATTTTTTGGGGAGATGCCAATCCCTTGATCGGCGATGACAAACTTAACATATTTACCCTTTGATATAGGTAAATTCGATCCTGTTTCCACTAAACTATTTTCCGCCTTTATCTTAATAATGCCCCCCCTGGGCATGGCCTGGTCAGCATTTATTAGCAAATTGCTAATAACTTGATTGATCTGGGCTTCATCGGCCTCCACTGACCAGAGATCGTCAGGGATTGACACTTCATGGCGAGACTTGGAACCGGATAACGCCAGAATGGGGGACTCTTTTAATAACTTAGCAATAGAAATACTCTTGATGATAGGCGCGCCGCCCTTGGCAAAGGTAAGCAGCTGCTGAGCCAAAGACTGAGCCCGGAGACAGGCCTGTTCTGCTCGAGCCAATCTTTCTTGGACCCGGTCTTCTATCTTGCCATCCAGCATAGCCAGGCCAATATTGCCAAGTATGGCAGTGAGGATATTGTTGAAGTCATGGGCGATACCGCCGGCCAGGGTAGACAAGGATTCCAGCTTGCTGAACCGCAGGCGCTCTTCTTCGGCTTTTTTTTGCTCGGTGATGTCAATCATGATTCCCGCCAGGCCGGCAATGCTCCCATCTTTGTCCAGAAAGGTAGCCTTATGCACCAACATCTCCCGCCTCTGGCCCTGGGCGTCATAGCTGTGGAACTCGTAAACCTGGATACCGGGGTGCTGGAAGAGGTCCTGGTCCATCCATAAATACTTTTCAGCAATTTCCTTGGGAAAAACCTCGTTTATCGTTTTGCCCAAGACCTGCTCTATGGTCTTGCCGTGGAACTGGAGAAAGGAATGGTTTACTCCCTGATACCGGCCATCGATGCCTTTATAAAAGATGGGGCTGGGTATGGTATCCAGAATTTGCTGGCGTAAACGCAAGTTTTCCTTAATGGACTTTGCCGCCCTCTTGCGCTCGGTGATGTCAACCCCTAAGATGGCGACCCTGGACACCTTTCCTGCTGCATCCAGGACGGGATGAGCATAGATGTAAAAATTAATGCCCTCACGGATGTCCTCAAATTGGACCGGCTGGCCTGTTCTGATGACCTCATCAAAATATGGCCTTCTCCGCTTTGATAGGTCTCTGGAAAAAAGGTCATATAATCTGACACCTATTAGTTCATCAAGTCGTTTACCTAATCTTTGGGCAGTAGTTTGGTTGGCGGTTATCACTGTCAGTTCCTTATCTACCAGCAATAACGACTCGGGGTTAGCGTCCAGCAGCCCTCTTAAGGTCTTTTCGCTCTCCCGCAGCGCCTCCTCCGCCTGCTGACGCTGGAGGATATCCTGTTCCAGGCGCTCATTGAGTTGGTTCAAGTCCGCAGTACGTTGTCTGACGCGTTCTTCCAGGAAGTCATGACCCTGCCGCAGATTGCGGGACATGGCGTTAAAGGCCGTGGTTAAATCCCGCAGTTCCGGACTCGGGGGCACCGGGATGGTTTCTCCCAGCCGCGCATCACTTTGAGCGATCTCCAGGGCTTTTTGGCGAAGTGCCGCCATAGGATCAAACAACAAGTGCTTGCCGATCCATGTTTGGCTGGCAAACAGACAGCCGAGCAGGGCCAAAAGAATCCCGGAAAGATGCCAGGAAAGGCGGTTAGCTTGTCCATAGGCTTCAGCCAGCGGGATGCGGATGGAAATGGCGTGGATCACCTCCCCCTCCAGACGGCCAAAGCTGCGAGTGGGGCCATAGATCTTCACCAGGTCGCCCGGCGCCCGGTCAGGGGTGGAATGGCATTGCAGACAGGGCTTCTTCATCTCTAATCCCCGGCGCATGATCACCAAAAAAGGCTGGCCGTTCAGGGTCTGAATTTCGGAACGTTCTACTAACTTGGGATCTCTGGCAAGTTGTTCCAGGAAGACCCTCTCATGCGGGCTGGCCTCATTTTCCGAAGTGCGGGCGTTAATGGCGCATTCTTTGTAAAAATATTTAGCCTTTTCCAATAATACGAAATAATGATTAATCTGGCGGATGGCGTAGGTAGATGACATCCAGGTGGGGTCAAAATAATCCGGAGGCCGAAAGGATTCACTCCAGGAAGACAGCTTGTGTTTCAATTCCTGTAAGTACTCGTGGACGGCAAGATTATGGTTAAGTAACATGAGCGCTTTAGATTCAGCTTCTATAAACGCCTGTTTCCGCATGTTATAATTGACCAAAGCGACAATTATTATTGAAGCCACTAGATAAATGACACCAATCGTTATGAATATGCGGTTGCTAATTTTCATATCGATACCTATTTTAACATTTGTTATTGCATCATTATTATGATAATAGGCTCCAATAACTGATAGAGACTAGAGATCGTCTGACTGCGACATATCTTGGATGCTATAGTTCCGGTTATGGTCCATCAGTCTTTTCAATAAAGCCGAGGATATGCCGGTATCCGGCTGACGCACTGCCGGGCAAGGCGCTAACGCCCCCAAAAGCTGTTTGGCAGGTTCCCTACCGGAATCTAGAATCAATCCCAGGGCCGGCAGAACTGCCAGCAAGACGAGGAGAAGGAGCCTAGAGCCCAAGCTACTGAAAATTTGTGGGATATGAGTAATCATGACCTGCCGGCAATGAAAGAATGGGTTTTCTCCCTTTCAATTGCATTTTCATAAGCAATTATAATGCCAGAAGATTTCATTTTAATAACTATTTGCAAATAATCACTAATGTGACGCTTCCAGCCCCTGGGCCGAAGCCAAGAATATCATGTGAACCCGATATGAAGCTCAGCCGATTTGCCGCGTTATTCTTGCCCCATAAGAAAAATTCTTATTGCTCGTGAAATTTTCGCAGAGTCAGATAGGGCTCTCAGAGCGTAACTTTGTAATATCTTTAAACTTATGGGTCAGGGCCCAGATCGGCATATCTCCGCGTGAGGCCGGTAAGCCGGATCAAAGTTGCCAGGTGGGAGACTTATCGGTGGACCAGGGAAAAATGCAGATATGGGCTGGATAAGGAAGGTTTTAAGGATTTGATAAATTCCCAGTCATTCCAGCTATCTTTAACGCCCAGAATGAGCGGGAAGGGAAACTGAACGCAGCTAATACCGCGTTCTTACAGGCGGGTCAGGTCGCTAAACTCTTCCTGGGCGCTGAGACGGGCGATTTCTGCCAGCAGCCCTTGCAGCTCCGGGGGATCGCGAAATTTGATTTCCAGATGGAAATCGGGGCCCTCAAACGCGGGGGGCGGCTGCAGGCGAACCCGGGGGTGGCCTTTGAGGCCCAGGCGGCCCAAGGCCTGCTGAAAGGCGGTGAGCGCGGCGTTCAGGCGGGGGTTGACCCAGCCCCGCATGAGCCGCCGCACTGCCTCGGCCCGTTCTACCGGGGTGAGGGCCGGGTCATCCAGATGGTGCCGCAGTTGCTTCCGGGACAGGATCACCCCGGGTGAGGTGTTCCCCCGCCGGGCCAGGAGCTCCACGTCCTCGAGGAATTGCTCCTGCTTGCTCTGGCTGAAGGGCAGCCCGGCAAAAAAGGATAAGGCCGCGGCCCGGTCCGCCCACGGCCACTGAGACAGCGAGGCCGCGGCCGTGAGGGCCAGGCGGCCTCGGGCGCACAATTCCTGAAAAGGCGGCTCCAGAGCGCTTACCTGAAGGAGCCGCTCCAGATGAGCCTTGGAGGCCGGCAATCCCAAGTATGGCAGAAATTTGCCCGCCACCGTGGCCCGGTCCCAATGGTCCAGGAGTCGCCGGGCCAGGGTAGCCTGCTCCCACAGGTTGAACCCCCGGGTGAAGGCGTTGTCGTAGAGCCCGACCAGCAAGCAGTGGGACTCCGGGGTCGAGGCGGGGAGGGTCCGGGCCGGCAGTCTCTCCCAACTTTTTTTGTCTTTTTTGTCTAGCTGGGCTGCGGCCCTCAGGCGTTTCAGGCCGGCCACCACCTGCCAGCGGCCATCAGCGCGGGCCCGCAGCCAGGGCGGGGCCAGCAGGCCCACCTCCCCCATGGAGGCGAGGAGCCTGGTCAAATCGGAGCCGTCGGGGACCACGAAGGTATGGTCCTCCAGGTCCACCGCGGCCAGGGGGATTTCCTGGAAGAGGATCGGCGCAGCCAAAGTCATTCCCGCGGATGAGACGTTTGTTTGGCCGATGGCCGGAAAGGATCATAACACAGCCGGGGGTGAGCTGTTAACTAATTTCCGGTGCAGGTGGGGGGTAAGGCAGGCGTCTCGCCTGCCTGAGTACATGATTTCTTAAATCCGGTAACGTTTCTTGCCGGC